>OKRU01001591.1_pt1 | contig 22147 bp, 18 predicted proteins | sample 1601131 | NCBI WGS metagenome assembly OKRU01 (sample SAMEA3541558, study PRJEB24748) | human gut metagenome | biome: human gut; feature: human-associated habitat; material: faeces | place: China | collected 2012
CAACGTTGGAACGTCCGATGAAGGCGTATTCGGGGAATGTCCCGCCGGGGCATTTGGTTACGTCTGTGTTACTGATGACGAATTCAGCGTTTGTTATCTCCATTTTGTTATCTGTTTTTTAATTGTTTCTTCCTGCAAAGGTAGCACTTATTTCAAAAATCTTTGTTCATAATGAGGAATTCTCTCTATCTTTGCCCGTCAATAGGAGAACTTTAAGTATGAACGGACAATTTCCCTCGATATTACTGGAGAAAGCGGTGAATGAGTTTGCCAAACTGCCGGGTGTGGGCCGGAAGACTGCCATGAGGCTGGTACTCCATCTGCTGCGGCAGGATACGGCGGTGGTGGAAGCCTTCGGCAATGCCATCGTTACGTTGAAGCATGAAGTGAAGTACTGCAAGGTGTGTCATAATATTTCTGATACGGAGACTTGCCGTATCTGCTCCAATCCTCAGCGTGATTCTTCCGTTATTTGCGTGGTGGAGAACATACGCGATGTGATGGCGGTGGAAGCGACACAGCAATTCCGTGGATTGTATCATGTGCTGGGCGGTGTGATTTCGCCGATGGACGGAATAGGTCCCGGTGACTTGGAAATAGAAAGTCTGGTGCAACGGGTGTCTGCCGGGGGAATTAAGGAAGTAGTGCTTGCCCTCAGTACTACCATGGAAGGTGATACAACCAACTTTTATATTTATCGCAAACTGGAAAAATTGGGAGTGAAGCTGTCTGTGATAGCACGTGGTATTTCTGTGGGAGATGAACTGGAATATGCGGACGAGGTAACGCTTGGGCGTAGCATTGTAAATCGTACTCCGTTTACGGGTACGGTATGACGTAACTTTAAAACCGATTGCATGGAAGAAAAGATAAAGCGGGTTGCATCCCGCACAAAGATGTTGTTTGTATATTTTTGGATGTTGCCCGTATTTCTTGTGGTATTTGGTGAAACAGGCGGAGAATGGGTTGGTGCCTATGCGGGAGATGTGCGTGCTACATATTTTGCGGAGACTGTTACGATTCTGCTTACGGCTGTATTAGTGCCTGTTTCCCTGAAACTTTTTTCGTGGGTGCTGACTAAGCAAATAGATGTTGTTGCCATTACGGATGCGCTGCGCTTGTATGTGTTGTGGAGTGGGGTGCGTCTGGCTCTGCTTGCCGTGCCGGTATTGGCGGGATTTCTCACCTATTACATGATGCTGAGCAATAAGGGAGTGCTTTGTGCCTTAATTGCTTTGACTGCGTCTCTGTTCTGTCTGCCGGGTGAAAATCGTTTGCGTAAGGAACTGCATATAGATAAAGAATAATGAAATCTTCTTTTTTTATAAGTGAGCGTGTGCGTCTTCGGGCCATGGAGCCGGAAGATTTGGAGATAATGTATGCCATGGAGAATGACCCGCAAACGTGGGATGTCACGAACTTCTCGGTGCCGTATTCCAAGTATGTCCTGAAACAATACATGGAAAACTCGCAATGCGATATGTTTGCCGACCGTCAGCTCCGTATGATGATAGTGCGTCGCGAGGATGATGCCGTGGTGGGCACTATTGACATTACGGACTTTGCACCGATGCATTCCCGCGGTGAGGTGGGGATTGCGGTACGAAAGGAGTATCAGGGGAATGGATATGCTTCCGACGCCTTGAAACTTTTGTGTGACTATGCTTTCGGCTTTTTATTTCTGAAACAACTGATTGTGCATGTGGCCGCCGATAATGAGGTGAGTCTGCGTCTGTTCGGCTCTTGTGGTTTTGTACAGTGCGGACTGCTGAAAGAATGGTGGTTTACAGGTGGTAAATTTAAGGATGTTGTTTTGATGCAACGTATTCGTTCCGGGAGTACGGAGTCGGGTAGAGGATAGTGGTAATCGGATTAGTCGGTTACTGTCAGTTCAGAGTGGGGATTTGCGGAAAACGTGACCACATTTCATATTTTCCGCCGAGCTTGCCAAGCGCGTCTTTCCACAGGTTCTTGCTGGCTTTTTCATCCATGAGCGAGGGAATATCCGCTTTGTCCACCAACCAGGTATTTTCTTCTATCTCTTGCTTCAGCTGTCCGGATTCCCAACCGGAGTAGCCGAGGAAGAATCGTATTTTTCCTTTTATTGAATTGCCTTCCGCCATAAATTGCTTGATGGCGGCGAAGTCACCGTTTAGATAGAATCCGTTGGCTATCGGGAGTGAATCTGCTATGTTCTCCAGCGTGTGCAGATAGAAAAGAGTGTCGGTGCTGATGGGGCCGCCTTTATAGATAGGAATATCCTCCCGACAGTCGATTTCACTTAATAAATCATTCAAAAATAGAGGCAACGGTTTGTTCATTACCAATCCCATTGTTCCGTCTTGTGTATGGTCTACTAATAAAATAACAGATCGCCCGAACATATGGTCACACAAAAAAGGTTCAGATATAAGAACTTTTCCTCGTGCAGGAACTATATGGTTAGTTTCTATTTTGAATATGTCTGTATTGATATACATGCCCCCAAATTAAGTGTTTTTCTATAAAAGAGCAAATTATATTTCTCTTTTTTATGAGAAAAGTATCTTTCTTGGGAAATTTAAGGTTTTACAGAGAATGAAGCGTCTTCAGGGAGGAGATGCTCATTCTCTGTAACAAGGTATATGCGTCTTATTTTATAGGATGATTTTCTGCAAAGACAGCCATACGTTCGTCCAACTGGGCATATTGATGGTCTTGGATGAATGAGGTGCAAGCGCGTAGTCCTTCTTGATGGCTTCCGGTGGTTACCAATGAAATGGCACTTACTCCGTAGTACATCAGTTCTTTGGCAAGTTCGCCGCTGCTCATACCCGGATAGCCGATAGTGAAGTAGAATCCGTCGGCTACGGGATCGCCGAGGTCGTTGTCGTATACCAGATGGAAGCCATGGCGCAGGAAAATCTCTTTCAATCGCCGTGCACGTTCACCGTATACCTTTACTTCGTCCAGGAAGTTGTATTTACCTTCGTTGGCAGCTTTCAGCATGGCGGCGAGCGCATATTGCGCCGAGTGGCTGGTTCCGGAAGAAAGAGCGTAAAGAACGCGATGAATGAATACAGTGCCGAATGTACCGCCACCATAACGCTGTGTCAGTCCCGGATATGCCCGGTGATAAAGTTTGTCTGAGATGCAGCTTACTCCGATACGTTGCCCTGCATAGCTGAATGCTTTGGAACCGGATATGAGTAGGACATAATGGTCTGTGTAATGAGCCACGGAAGGTTGATATGGCGCTTGAAACGGTTTGCTTAGGTCTTGGCGGAAATCCATGGCGAAATAGGCAAGGTCTTCCAGAACGATTACATCATATTGAGTGGCGAGTTCGCCGATAATGCGGAGTTCCTCTTCTTTCAGGCATATCCAGCTGGGATTGTTTGGATTGGAGTAAACAATGGCGGAAATATTGCCCTTTTTGAGATAACTTTCCAGCTTATCTTTCAGTTTGTCACCACGGTAATCGTACACATCAAAGGTTTCATATTTCTGTCCCATTACAACTAATTGTTGTTTTTGCACGGGGAAACCGGGGTCGATGAACAGGATGGTATCTTTCTTCCCGTCGCACTGGCTGCATGTGAGGAATGAGGCAAAAGTCCCCTGCATGGAGCCCGTTACCGGTACACATCCTTCCGGTGCCACATCTACGTTGATGAATGCTTTGATGAAACGGGATGCTTCCTCTTTCAATGCCGGCAAGCCGTTGATGTCCGGATATAGGCTTGCTATCCCTTTTTGCAGAGATTCAATTTCAGCCTTTACACCTACGGCTGAGGGAGGCAGTCCGGGAACTCCCATTTCCATTTTTATAAATTCTACACCGGAATCCGCTTCTGCTTTAGCTGCGATAGCTTTTACTTCGCGAATAGTGGCTTTTGCAAAGTCTGCAATATGAAAATCTTCGATAGTTTCATCGATTAGTTTACGTTCGATAGGGGTATTTTTCATAATTTCTATTTTTTTGTCTATGCAAAGGTAACATAAATCTCTTATAATCAACCAATGTTAAAAAAAAGATGATTTTTTTCTTTCAAGCTATTGCAGGTTTAAAAAAAACACCTACCTTTGCAACCGCAATCGAGAGAGAGATAGCAATGATAAAATGAAATTCTGGTGCGTTAGTTCAGTTGGTTAGAATACATGCCTGTCACGCATGGGGTCACGGGTTCGAGTCCCGTACGCACCGCTTTCTTATGAAGCAAAATAAAGAAAAGTCCTGAAGTATAATGCTTTAGGACTTTTCTTTTTGTCTAACACCACACCCAAAAGCCGCAGAATAAAGCAGTTAGCACTGGCTTATCCGTTGGACTTTTTGGAGCCGAAAAAAGTCCAACGATTTAGATTTGTTTTCGCTGATTCTCAATATTTTGCATAGTCTGATTTGGAACAATACGATTTAACTTTGTACCACGATGTTACTAAAAAAGTATAAGTGATTGGTAATGAGTTGGTAATCTCCACTCATTACCAATCACTTATACTTTCTTAGTAACATCATGCAACCAAGCTAAATGAAAACTGCAACATATCTACAACAAGAACTGTAATCCGAGAAACTACAGTTCTTGTTGTCGTAATATGAGAATACAATATCTACTTCAGTTAATGCTTACAATCCTTCACATCTTTTCCATTTTTAATTTGTGCGCAAAAATGTGATTTCATTTTGACGGTTTTATATAGTGTATTATTAAGTTGAAAACTTTTTATATTTTTCTCCAAGGGACTTCAGTCTAAACAAAAATTGTTCAACATATTCCACATCTACAGTCTTATCATCTATATTTTTTAACAAGGAAAACATGTTTTTTAAATCAGTGATAATATCGATTTTATGCGTCATCGCTGATTCGATTGAAAGGTCATAAAGCATAATCCATAAAATGTAAAATTCTTGGTAAGAACGGCTAAATCGCTGCAGCTTTTTTATATTTAGAATAGCGTTAAAACTTTCTTTCGTTGCATTATCTTCTAATAGTATCTCCTTTATTAGTTTTATTATGCTCTCTGTTTTATTGATACTTTTTAGAAAAAGTTCTTTCTCTGTTGGTTTAAATTCAAAGCTTTCTAATAGATCTGTTAAACTGTATTTAGTTTTAAGCCTGCAAGTAAATTTTTCCATACGTGGATAAAAACCAAGAACTCTTGTAATATCTCCAGTTTTAATATTATTATAACACAAATATGAAAGAATTGTTACTAATTCTTCATTTTGCATTCTATCTTTTCTTGCATCTTCTGAATCATCAGGGGCTTTTATATAAAACCATGAAACATATTTAGCGGTAATTTCTCTGATTAATTGTATTACATCTTTATCTACTATTGAATTCCACATTTCAAAAGTATTAGGCTTTATGGGGTATGGTTTGCTATTGAGTCTAATAAATAAATCAGTAGCTTCAAAATCTTCATTTAAATCTTGACTTATTTCAATCTCATCCAAATCAAAGTCTAATATTGCATCTTCGACTTCAGATAAAATATCAGAATATCTTTTTCCATTATAGTGTTTCAATATTCGTAGCTCTTTTAATTTGAAATTGTGATTAATAGAGTGTACTTTTATACCTTCTTCATTTATATATGATTTTCCAAGAAAGCCTATAATTGATAAAAGTCTTTGCTGCCCATCAATAACCTCTCTTATTCCATCTTTTCTCACGTATATAAATAAAGGAGGAAGTTTTATTCCTAATAGAATACTTTCAATAATGGAAGATGCTTTTTTTATACTAATTTTTTCTTGTCTTTGATAAGAAGGTCTTATTAAGTAGTAATTAGAGGCTAAATCTGCCATCACTTGGTCTATAGGTTTAGAGGCTGGTGAAGGTTTATTGATTCTTAAGCTAGCAAGTCTATCCATTGTTAATTCAGCATCTTTTTCTGTCTGTTTAAGGGAATTGATTTTATTTTTAAAATCAGAAGACCTTAAATACATTTTAAAATCAAAACCTGATAATTTATTTAACAGGTTAGCTGTGTCTGTAAAACGAGCAACAATATTACCATAATAATGATCACTGTCTGTTTGATATATGTGAAGATTATTTAGATAATGCTCATTGAGTGTATGTGCGTGTTTGCTAATTTCAAATGGAATATTTTCGTTACTAAGGATTCTAATACCCCATAAAAGGCATTCATAGGCATTAGCACTGTTGATCTCAACATAAGCAGTTATGTCATGAATTTGTTCTAACATTTTTTTTATATCATTTTCTATGCACTGTTCATTTTCTCTGGCATTCCCGATATAATTATCATATAGTAAATCTAAAAAAAAGTTTTTACCACTATCAGCATATCTAGTAATTGGCAATGAGCTAAGAATTAGTGTTTTTCTTAAAAAAGTAACCATATCAACTATAAGCTCATTTTTAATTTTGTCACTACTACAAAAAAAACATTTATTTATTTTATTATACAAATCATCATTCTCTTTTAATTCATGCTTGAAATAATCTGAGAAAGTATCTGAATCATATTTGGCGTTATCTACTTCTGATTGATTCAGAGGAGTTATTCCTGAATTGTATCGTCTAAATATTTCTTTTTTTATTTTATCTTCGATTACGGGATCTAATGCTGGCATACCAACAACTTCAAACTCAAAAATGCGAATTTTAGTGTTTAAAAACAGTTGTTGTATATCAGGGTTTAGTTTACTAAAAGTCTTTTTTGCAAGTGCTTGTAATTCTAGTAACCCAGATAAGTGTAGAGCGAAATCATCCTCTTTGAATCTTTTCAATGTTTCAAATCTTTGTCTACCATCAATTACCTCTACTTTCATTCCTGATTTGTAAAAAACAAGTGGAGGAATTTCTGTTCCTAGTACTACACTCTCTATAAAAAAAGACTGTTTATCTTTTTCCCATACATAATTTCGCTGATAGTATGGATCATACTTGATGCGTTTTAAATATCTATCACTTAATAAAGTTGCAACAGATACAGTTCTTGCATCTTTTTTTAAATTATTCTTAAAGGTTTCAATGAAAGCCTCTTGGCTATTATTATTTATCATAATTCTATATCTTTATTTAATTTCTCAATTAATTGTTCATTAAGCACATACTCAAACGATATTGTTCCGTCAATTTCTGTTTGAGATCTATTAGCAAATTCTTTATCTATTATTTTAAATTGAGTTATATACAATTTATCACATAAATAATCATATATAATTTGTTCAAAATGTTCTGGAATTCTCGATTTATCAAAACATGATATTTTAATGGTTACTTTTTCTATATAAGAAATTGAAATAATACAACTTAAGCTATGGTACTTTTCTTCTATCTCTTGGAAATCAAATGAATCACAAAATTGATTAATAGTTTTTTCAAGTAGGATTGAAAAACCGTCAAGAAAAGCAGTTAAAGCATAATTATTTTCAGTGGTTATATTGTATTTTTTTCTAAATTCAATTTTGGATAGAGGATGTATGTGTTTAAGAATATTATATCTATATATTAAGATAATTGATTTATTTGCATAAACAGAATGGTAATTGTAGTACATTATCAATAGTTCATAATCTGTCAATTGAGATCTTATTATTTTTGCATAGAACATCTTTTCTTGATTATTAAGACATAAACTACTATCTATAATTTTTAACAAACGATATATTGTCTTAAAGTAATGAGATAACTGCCCCTTATTATGTAAAAATAAATCAATATATTTTTTCTCTACTATTTTATGGCAATTTAAAGGAGGTTCATTAATAAGTTCTATATCAACAGATTCACATAACTTAAAAAAAAATAGTTCTAAAAAAATCTTTGGCATCGTCATTAGTGTTTAGTTCATTCTTTATTGCAATATAGACATTCAAAAAAGAATAGAAGCTAGATTCAAATTGTTGAATTTTCATTGTGTGTTCTTGTTCTTTCATCGTTTTATACTGCTGTTCATAGACGATTCTAGTTAGGGCTAATTCTTCCTTTTGCTTTTCAAATTCTTCAATTTGTTTGGTAAGAGCTTCATTTTGAAGATTCATTGATTTCTGATTTATAGCAATATCTTTTCGTTGCTCTTTCAATGCAACATAATATAATATTGCAGCAACAAAAGCAAGTAAAGTACCGATCACCCCTCCGACAAAATCTCCAAATTGTGCAATTTTAGCTTCATCTAATATTGAGCTAAACTGCCAACTTCCATGAATAATAAAAATGTAAATTGAAACAAGTAAACAAATCAGTGAAGTTATAGCTATAATAGCACTCAACTTCTCGGAGAATATTTTATCAAAACGATTAGCCATTTTATCTTTTTAATTAGGTTCAATGCAAAAGTAGGAAAAAAAAGAGAAAAAGCCTAAAGACAAATGTTCTATATATTAGAACAACAATGAGCATTTACAATTTATGTCTTTTTTAGGTTCAGTTATTTATACTTCTACAATGATGTATTGAGAGAAATTAAGAATTTGAAAAAAGAATATTCTTGTGAATGTGAAATTGGTTGCATAATTTCTAAAATAAAAATTAGGTTAATTCAAATATTATTGTTACCTTTGCATTGCTCTAAGTCGGTTTGAAAATATCAAGAAGAATAGCGAATTCTTCACGTTGGATTAAACGTTGGACTTTGAAAATTTTGATTAATTAAGATATTGGTACATAGTGGATTAGAAATTTAATTCGACTCCCGTACGCACCGCAATAAATATTGAAAATCAATGGTTTACAAAGATAACACCCAGTTTTACACCCACTAATGTAAAACTGGGTGTTTTTAGTTTATTTAAGTTCTCCCGTTCGCCCCTGCCGCTGGTGCAGACTGCATATCAGCCTCTTATAAACCGCAAAACGTTTTGTGATGTTTTTCCAAATCATTTTGTGAGTGTTTTGTACTTGTTGACACAAAACAAATTGTGATTTTTTATTTATTTTCCAGTACCATTTAAACGGTTCTCAAAAAGGGATTAAAAACACCCCAAACCATTCCCAATTGTTATCTTTGTATAGCTTGGGGAAAGCACACATATAATAAGTAATGGTGATGAAACCACTTTTCTTGTATATTAATTCCACTATCTCATTTAACTTCTTCCGAGCAAAAGTAATTCATTTGATTTGAATTATATACGGTCCTATCTCAGAATCAAGGATTCTGGTATAAATATCCGTAAATCGTATACAAGCCGGCTTATTCAATCGCGGTAAATTTGCAATCAGAAAATGAACAATGAAAAAATAGAAGATTATGGATCGCAGAAATTTCTTAAGGACAGCATCGAGTTTTGCACTATTCGCAGCCGGAGCTACAACGGGTGTTTCCCGTGTGTTTGCTGAACCTTCATCTTCTTGGACGAGAAATTCGTCTGATGAAAACATACCGAATACGAACAATGCGATGGAGTATCGCACGCTCGGAGGATTGGATGTATCGGCTATCGGTCTTGGATGCCTGCCAATGGTGGGTTATTACGGCGGGAAGTACGACAAAAAGGATATGATCGCTCTGATTCGCCGGGCATACGACAAAGGCGTCACTTTCTTCGATACGGCGGAGGTCTATGGCCCTTACACCAGCGAAGAGTGGGTCGGTGAGGCACTCGCACCGTTTCGCGACAAAGTGAAAATCGGGACGAAATTCGGCTTCGGCGTCGAGGAGAAACAACCGACCGCTATCAACAGCCGTCCCGATCACATCCGCCGGGCTGTGGAAGGTTCGCTGAAACGCCTGCGCACCGACCATATCGACCTGTTGTATCAGCACCGTGTCGATCCTGCCGTTCCGATGGAGGATGTGGCCGGAACGGTAAAGGATTTGATGCAGGAGGGGAAAGTGCTGCATTGGGGGCTGTCGGAAGCGAGTGCCAGTTCCATCCGTCGGGCGCATGCCGTCTGCCCGCTTTCCGCCGTGCAGAGCGAGTATGCCATTTGGTGGCGGGAGCCTGAAACCAAAATCTTCCCGACATTGGAAAAACTCGGTATCGGCTTCGTGCCTTATTGTCCGCTGGGGCGTGCGTTTCTCACCGGGATAATCAATGAAAACAGCCGTTTCTACGAGGGAGACCGGCGTTGGAACTTGCCGCAATTCACGCCCGAAGCTTTGAAGCACAATATGCCGCTTATCGCCTTGGTTCGCAAATGGGCCGAGCGCAAGGGAGTGACACTCGCGCAATTCGCTTTGCTATGGATGTTATCTCGCAAATCGTGGATTGCTCCGATACCCGGAACGACCAATCCGGCACACTTGGATGACCTGCTCGGTGCGGGAACGGTCCGTCTCTCAGCTTGGGAGATGGAGGAGTTTGATAAGGAGTATGCCAAAATCGATTTGATGGGGCATCGTGCCGATCCGTTCACCGAAAGTCAAATAGATAAATAAAGAAATCATCATGGTAAAAACAATTTTGGGTGTTCTGTCACTGCTTGTCATGTTATCGTGCAGTACTACCGTGAAAGAGAACACCATACAACCTAATATAATGGAAACAAACAAAAAAAATCTCGGAAATCTGCTGGCACTTTATCCCAAACCGATGACGGTTATCGGGGCGGAGGTCGAAGGGAAAGTAAACTGGCTCGTGGTAGGACACACGGGAGTCATCGGTCACGACCGGATACTGGTCAGCATGAGTAAAAGTCATTATACGAATCAGGGCATAAAGAAGTCCAAGAGATTCTCCGTTAATCTTGTGAGCCGTGAGATGTTGCCGAAGGCCGACTATGTTGGGAGCGTAAGCGGTGTGACGGTAGATAAATCAGAGGTGTTTGCTTACCATATCGGTGAGCATGGTACCCCCGTTATAGATACGTCACCCCTCACAATGGAGTGTGAGGTGGTAGACATCTATGAAACTGAAGGTTTCGACAATTTCATTTGTGCGATAGTCAATACATACGCTGCTTCCGATGTGCTCGACAGTAACGGTAAGCTTGACTATACGAAGCTGAAACCCGTATTGTTTGAATTTCCTACTTACTCCTATCTTGCTACGGGAGAGATTATCGGCAAATGTCTGAATCTGGATAAGCAGCCGGGAATGTGCGCTAAAGAGCCGATGAATGTCGATGGTATCGTAAGGTTGTCGAAAATTGAGGTATATCCGCAGTATCTCGACGAATATATGAAATATGCGACCGAGGTAGGCGAAATCTCCTTACGTACCGAACCGGGCGTACTGACGATGTATGCAGTCGGTGAAACGGAGAATCTCTGTAAGATAACGATCCTCGAAACCTATGCGAGCCGTGAGGCATACGAGAAGCATATCGCTTCAAAACATTTTCAGAAGTACAAGCAGGGAACGCTACATATGGTCAAATCGTTAGTTTTGTCCGACCAGACACCACTCAATCCAGCTAACAAACTCAATAATTTCATGCAATAAAATGAATATGAAAAAGTTATTATTAATTTCACTGTTGCTGCTAACCGCCCTGTCAATGGCAGCCTGCGGCGGCTCCGACCATGAACCGTTTAGTCCCGAACAACCGGAAACCTCCGAACAACCGGAAGGAAATGAGAGTACGCCCGATACGCCGATATCCGGTGGTAACGGCCACTATTTGGTACTGTATGCTTCACGTACGAATAATACGGAACGGGTGGCACGACGGATTCAGACGACACTTGACTGCGATATATTGGCAGTCGAGCCGCAAGTACCTTACGAGGATGACTACAACGCCATGTTGGAACGTTCGCAGGAAGAGTTGGCCGCTATCCGACAAGGTAATTATCCTGCTATTAAAACAATGTTGGAAAACTTTGATAATTACGACATAGTCTTCATTGGTTATCCTATTTGGTACGGCAGTATGGCGACACCGATGCAGACATTCCTGCATGAACACGCTGCGAAACTCGCCGGCAAACGGATTGCTTTGTTTGCCACTAGCGGTAGTAGCGGAATCTCGACTTCGGTTAGCGAAGCCCGCAGCCTTTGTCCGGATGCAACCATAATTGACCGGACTTTATTATTAACCTCTTCAACTCTCTCTCAAATGGAAAATCGTATTACAGAATGGCTCAATGGGATTGGAGCCGAACGGGAAGAACCCGAAACTCCCGATACATCTTCATTGAATGTAAACATTACAGCCGGTAACCGCACTATCACTGCTACAATGGAAGACAATGCCGCTGCACGGGATTTTCTCTCACGCCTGCCCCTTGAGATAACGCTGAACGATTATAACAATACGACGGAAAAGATTTTCTATCCCGATCCGGCTCTGACGACCGAAGGTGTCACATGGGGCTGTACTCCTGTGCCCGGTGATATAACTATCTATGCACCGTGGGGCAATGTAGCGATTTTCTGTAAGAGTTGGTCACATAGTCGTGATTTGATTAAGATTGGTCGTATCGACGGAAATGGTATTGAAGTGTTAAGTGTAGCCGGGGATATATCCGTGAAAATAGAAAGGAGATAAGAGACAAAAATGGATAAATTCAAAGAATACGCAAAAAAGCGTAAGTCTTAATCATAAAATTGAAAACTGAGAAAAATAATGAAAGTAATATCGAATACTGAATTTGGTGGGGAAAGGCCTTTGTTTGAATCGCATGACCTCCGATTGGAGAACGTCGTTATCCGTGCTGGGGAGTCGGCTATTAAGGAGTGTAGTAACATCGAGGCCGTCGATTGCCGGTTCGAGGGAAATTATCCTTTTTGGCACGTGCATGGTTTCGTTATCGACCGTTGTTTTTTCGATGTGGGCGGACGTTCGGCATTGTGGTACTCCGATCATCTGAAAATGACGAACACACGTATCGACGCCCCAAAAATGTTCCGTGAAATGCACGACATTGAAATCGAGAACGTAGAGATGACGGATGCCGACGAAGTATTCTGGCGTTGCAAGAATCTGGACATCAAAAATCTGAAATTACATGGCGGTACTTATCCGTTCATGTTCAGCAGTAATATCTGCATCGACGGATTGGAAAGTGACAGCAAATACGTTTTCCAGTATGTGAAGAATGTGGAGTTGCGTAATGCCAAAATCACCACGAAAGACGCTTTCTGGGAGGTGGAAAATGTGACGATTTACGATTCCGAGCTCAATGGTGAATACTTAGGTTGGCATTCGCATAACCTTCGGTTGGTGAATTGCCACATTACCGGCGAGCAACCGCTCTGCTATGCCCACGACCTTGTATTGGAGAACTGTACTTTCGGTCCCGACTGCGACCGGGCTTTCGAGTATAGTTCGGTGCAGGCGACCATCAAAGGCGCAATAGGCGGAGTGAAGAATCCGCGAACGGGTTGTATCACTGCCGAGAGCTATGGGGAGATTATTCTCGACGAGAATATCAAGGCTCCCGCCGACTGCAAGCTGAGACTTTGGGACGAGAAGACCTGCTTTACCGATTGACACTTTTGCAAATCACTTAAAAAGATAAGTTATGACATACGATTTCGACATGATTGTCCCACGTCGTGGGACAGGCTCTTATAAGTGGGATACTCCTGAAGAGGAGAATGTGCTGCCTATGTGGGTGGCGGATATGGATTTCCGTACAGCACCGGCTATTATTGAAGCACTGCAAAAACGGGTGGAACATGGTATTTTCGGCTATGCTAAAGTGCCCGAAACCTATTATGATGCGGTCGTCAGATGGTTCGAGAGCCGTCACCGTTGGCGGATTAATCCTCAATGGATAATCTATACGAGCGGCGTAGTACCGGCTCTGTCGGCTGTTATCAAAGCCCTGACCATACCGGGCGACAAAGTAATCGTCCAGACCCCGGCATACAACTGTTTTTATTCGTCGATTCGCAATAACGGATGCGAATTGTCGGTCAATAACCTCATTTACCAAGATGGTCGCTATGCAATGGACTTCAAAGATCTTGAAGCGAAAGCGGCCGACCCGAAGGCGAAAATCCTGCTATTGTGCAATCCCCACAATCCGGTCGGACGGGTCTGGACGCCGGAAGAACTGCGGCGTATCGGTGATATCTGCTTGCGCAACGAGGTGTTTGTTGTGGCGGATGAGATCCATTGCGAATTGACCTATGAGGGACATGACTACACGCCTTTTGCCTCCCTGTCCGAGTGCTTTCTGCAAAACTCTGTAACCTGTGTTTCACCGAGTAAGGCGTTCAATCTTGCCGGACTGCAAATCGCCAATATCATTGCGGCTGACAAGGAGGTGCGCCGTCGTATCGACCGCGCCATCAATATCAACGAAGTGTGCGATGTCAATCCGTTCGGTATTATCGCTACGATAGCGGCTTATAACGATAGTGGTCAGTGGCTCGATGCTTTGCGGAAATACCTGTGGGAGAATTACGAATATCTCTGCCACTTTTTCGAGGAGCACTTGCCGCAATATTCTGTGCTACCGCTTGAAGGGACTTATCTGGTTTGGATAGACTGCCGGGCATCCGGTATCGGTTCGGATGCCATAACTCTGCGGTTGCAAAAGGAACAAAAACTGCTGGTTAATTCCGGTACGATGTACGGACCCGGCGGAGAGGGATTCATACGCCTGAATATCGCTTGTCCCCGGATATTACTTGCTGACGGATTGGAACGTATTCTAAAATATATAAGGAGCATATGAGGCTGCTCCCTCATGGTAAAATCAGATAGCTGCTTCCTGAAGCTGTTCGATAATAAGCTGTCTATAGAAAATAAAAACACTATGAAAGAAAAAAATCAAGAAAGAATCAGCCGGCGCGGATTTCTGAAAAGAGCGGCGTTAGTGAGTGCGGCATTGGCCGTACCTTCGGGGGTCAGTGAAGTTTTTGCTTCAGAGACTGAACAAGTGGAAACATCCGATATTAATACCGATGTAGCACGTATCAAGGGACATCGTGTATTGGGTACGGGTAAGGCGGCATTGGAGGTTTCCGCACTTGGTTTCGGCATAATGGGCATGACCTACAACCGCAGCCAACATCCGGACAAAAAACAATGTATCCGGCTGTTACATGAAGCTGTGGAGCGCGGGATAACGCTCTTTGATACAGCCATTGTTTACGGACCGCTGACCAACGAGAATTTAGCCGGAGAAGCTTTATCCGAATTCAAAGGGCGGATTAACGTAACGACCAAATTCGGGCATGAAGTCATTGACGGCAAGGCTACGGGACGCCAGGACAGCCGACCGGAGACTATCCGCCGCTATTGCGAGGAGTCACTCCGCCGTTTGCGGCTTGATTCGCTGCCGATGTTCTATCAGCATCGTGCCGACCCGGATACTCCGGCCGAGGAGGTAGCGGCTACCATTGCCGACCTGATCAAGGAGGGAAAAGTACAACGCTGGGGTATGTGCGAAGTCAGTGCCGAGACTATCCGTAAAGCTCATGCTATTTGTCCGCTGACGGCCATCCAAAGCGAGTATCATTTAATGCATCGCTTGGTAGAAGATAACGGAGTGCTGGATGTATGTCGGGAGCTGGGTATCGGTTTTGTTCCGTACAGCCCCCTGAATCGTGGCTTTTTGGGTGGATGTATTAACGAATACACGGTCTTTGATGTAAACAATGATAACCGCCAGACCTTGCCGCGCTTCCAACCCGAAGCCATGCGTGCGAATATCCGCATCGTGAATGTGCTGCAAGCTTTCGGTCGCACGCGAGGCATGACCTCGGCACAAGTGGCACTTGGGTGGTTGCTTCAGAAAGCGCCGTGGATTGTGGCTATTCCGGGAACGACAAAACTGTCGCATCTGGAGGAGAACCTGCGTACACTCGATTTCAACATGACTTCCGGAGAATGGAAAGAACTGGAAGATACCGTAGCGGCGATTCCCGTTGTCGGAGACCGTTATAATGCCGAGCAACAACGTCAGGTAGGTCGCTAAAGCACCAGTAAATAAGGTAGTATAATCTGTTATTTATCTCCCGACTGAACAGAGAAGCTACCTTATTTTTGTATTTTGAAAGCGGTTGTTACCACGAACTCTAATTATTTATTTATTTATTTATTTATTTATTCTGTTTGAGCAGTGCTATAAACTCCTCGAATGATATGATGGTTTCATGTTTTGGGGGGTAACTCTAAATAGGTCTCTTGCAGTCCTCGTATGTTTCGCTGAATCAGTGGAAATTCTTTTTTACGACAGGCTTCAAAGAATGTTTTGTTTAACATGATAACTCTTATGGCTATATTTCCATTCGGTTTGATTTTTGCAATATGAACAATGACGTGCAACTTGCCTTTGCCTGCTTTTTGTTTGTTGAAAGAGTTTTTGACTTTATCCGGTCTGATCCACAGTGTGTCTTCCGGCTTGACGCTTATATTAGGACCTGTAACTTCTACATACGTATCGGGGATGATTACATATAAATCGGCGTCTCCTTTTGTTAAACCATAGTCTGATGCGCTCCCCGATAGAAAATCTTCGCTTCCGGCTCCGAGGCCTACTTCCAGCGTTTTAAAGCCTGTTTTGCTTTCTATCAGTTCTTTCACGAATATCTCTTTCTTGCTGGATATTTCCCAGTATTCTTTATAGGCCTCTTTCCAATAGTTCTTATCCATAATATATAAATTTAAAGCGCATGTTTGTTGTTGTCGGAAGTATTAATGCGGGTACCTCTAATCAGTGTCTTACAAATGTAGGATATTTTTTTGTCGGAAAGTAATTTGAGAGATAAATTTATTGGGGAAGACTTATGTTGTAAGATTTTGAGCGCAAAGATACGGTATTATTTATTATGCAGTTCTTTTTATTGCTTATCTTTGCAGCCGCATTTATTGATTGATACAGATTGTCTGAGATTATTATATTATGAAACAGAAACGAATACCGTTGGTAGGGGAACAATATCTTGTTCCTTTTATATTGATAACTTCTCTCTTTTTCCTGTGGGGATTTGCACATGCCATTCTGGACGTGCTGAATAAGCATTTTCAGGAGTTGTTGGATATTACAAAGGCACATTCGGCTTTTATTCAAGCGATGATGTATATGGGCTATTTCATAATGGCTATTCCTGCGGGATTGTTTATAAGCCGTTTCGGATATCGCAGGGGAGTAGTCTTCGGATTACTGCTATATGGTATCGGGTCGTTGCTGTTTATTCCCGGACAATATTATCTTTCGTTCAATATGTTTCTGTTTGCCCTTTTTGTCATCGGTTGCGGACTGACATTTCTTGAAACGGCCGCTAACCCTTATGCTACGGAATTGGGGGCAAAAGAAACGGCTGCCAGTCGTTTGAACTTTGCTCAATCGTTCAATGGATTGGGATGTATTTGCGCCCCTGTACTGGCAGGATTGCTTTTGTTTTCGGAAGACGGGAGCGGCAGTGCGGGCAATGTGGCGCTGCCTTATGTCGGTATGGGGATAGTGGTGTTGCTGGTGGCGCTGGTTTTCTCGAAAATTAAGCTGCCCGAAATAGAGCATGGTGTAGAGGTGGATGAGGCCGGGCACAAAATAGGGTTATGGTCGCATAAACTCTTTATCTTTGGCTTATTGGCTCTGTTTGCTTATGAGATAGGTGAAATTTCCATTAATAGCTTTTTTATCAATTATGTAGTGGAACAAGGCTGGATGAATGCCCGTGAAGCTTCATTGGTACTCTCATTCGGCGGACTGGGCTTATTTATGCTGGGACGTTTTGCGGGCAGTTGGATTATGGGGCGTGTACGTGCGGAGAAAATGTTGCTGGTCTGCGCTACGGGAACGGTGGTGACTACTTTGGTGGTATTGCTTGATGTCGGTATGGTGTCATTGATAGCGTTGCTCTGCGGATATGCCTTCGAGGCTATTATGTTCCCCACGATTTTTGCCCTTTCTCTGAGAGGGCTGGGTAACCATACCAAGCGCGCTTCTTCTTTCCTGATGATGTCTCCGGTAGGAGGGGTAGTGGGGCCTTTGTTGATGGGACTTGTAGCGGATTACACAACAATGGTAATGGCATTTACCGTACCTTTGGCGGCTTATTGTGTAGTATGGTGCTATGCGCGCAAGATGTTGTCCGTGGCAGGAAAGGTACGATAAAGAACTTGTCAATATAAGATATATCCGGCTACTCCTGCAAGTATTATCAGCAGGATAGGATGCATATTCCACTTCCAGGTTACTCCGAAAGCGGCCGCGAAGATTAGGATGCTCTTGTAATCTATGAAATTTTCCTTGTTCATCAGTAACAAGGCGGCAGCGGCAATCAGTGAGACGGACATAGGTAACAGTCCCGACATGGCTGCTTTGATGTATTTGTTATCCCTGCATTTCACGAAGAAATAAGAGATGAGCAGTACCAGTATGAACGAGGGCAGACAGACTGCCACCGTAGCCGCGATAGCTCCCCATATGCTTTGAGTAACGGTGTAGCCTACATAAGTGGCGCTGTTGATGCCGATAGGTCCCGGAGTCATTTGTGAGATGGCAACAACATCGGTAAATTGCTGGAGCGTGAGCCAGTGATAATGGTCTACTACTTCATATTGAATTAAGGAAAGCATGGCATAGCCGCCTCCGAATCCGAACATTCCGATTTTCAGATATACTAAAATTAATTGCCAGTAAATCATGCTTGTAGTTTTGTCAGTTTATCTTTTAACCATAATGTGTAAATCAGTCCGCCTGCAATTCCTGCCAGTACGATATATACGGGTGACAGACCGCATTGCCAAATAAGCAATGTGGCGATGGCGGGAAGTACCAGTTGCCGGTATTTCAGTTTCAAGGCGCGTGCGGCGGAAATACAGGGAAATACGATTAAAGCGACCACCGCCGGGCGGATGCCATTGAAGATGCGTATCATAGTCTGATTATCCTGAAAGTGCGCAAAGAACATGGCTATCAGCATCATAATGACGAAAGACGGAAGTATGGTAGCCAGGGCGCATACCAGACTGCCTTTTACCTTATGCAGTTTGTAGCCTACAAAGATGGATATGTTTACCGCAAATACTCCCGGTAGCGATTGGGTTAGTGCGAACATCTCCATGAAATCATCTTTAGTCATCCATTTTTTATTTACAATTTCCCGTTCAATAAGGGGTATCATGGCATAGCCGCCACCAATGGTAAACATACCGATTTTGGCAAATGTAAGGAATAGAATCAGGTACTTCATTTTCTTTCTTGTATCTATACTAAAAGAGTTGCAATATAGGAAAAAAATCCCGTTATTGCAACTCTTTCATGTCTTATGTAAAGATGGAATTACTTCATCTTATTAAGGTTCTCCTGTGCTTTGTCCGGTTCTATAGTCAAGGCTTTGGTGAACCATTCCTTTGCTATCTCGGTATCTCCCGACAGCCATGCCAATACGCCCAGGTTATTCCATGCACGGGGATCGTCTTTTACTCTTTCCATGTATTGTTCCGCACGGTCAAAGTCACCATAAACGATGTTGGCGGAAGCTGCGTTGATATTGGCTACAATATCTGCCGGATAGTTGGTAGCGGCTATTTCGTAGACTTCTTTATATTCTTTTGTTCCCGGTTGGAAATTTTTGGCTACACCGTACATTTCCTGCAAGTTCAGCATTTTGGGATTGGTATAAATCAACGTTGCGGCTTCGGAGTTACGTACTTCGCGTATTTCGTAATCGATAGCGATGGACAGACGACGCAGACGAGGATAATATTCATTCATCATGGCACGGTAAGAAGCGGCGCCCAGTCCCGATTTCAGTCTGGCCTCACGCACGTCGGGGTTGGTATATTTATTGATGATTTCCAATGCTTTTTCTGCATATACGGGCTTGTCTTCTTCGAGCATCTTAACAAGGCTCTCCCAATCTTCACCGGCAGAGGTCACGTTCAGTATGCTGTCCGGGAAGTGATAGCTTCCTCTCAGGTAAAGAGCAAAAGAGTCGGCGCGTTTTGTTGCCACACGGTCGTTGGTCTTGGCAGAGCCGTCGGGTGAAGCGTATCCGCATACGTTGATGGCTTTGAAAGTTACCAAATCGCCTTCGGTCAGCGGATTCAGCGTTTCTTTCAGCTTTTGGAGCTCGGCGGAGTTGTTTTTGAAGTCGGCTTTGAATTCCGTACCGCCTACTGCATATTCTATATACAGGGTATTTTGTTCCGAACGCACTTTCAGAGGTTCTTCCGTCGGAGTAAGGTAGGATACCATGCTCATGCAAGGCTCGCAGATGGAACCTTTTTGTGGCAACGGTTCTTCTTCCACTACAACCACCGGCTCTATTACCTGAATCTCGGGTAAATCCAGCAGACAGCCGTATTTCTTTCTTCCTTCCTGCAATATCCACATATCCGCTTGGCTCATCCACTCTTCGTAGGGAATGCGTACGGTATAGTCCACCAGGTTCCGGCGGTCGGCAGACTTACCTTTGATGACGGTATAAGGCGCGTTGTAATATCCTTTCTTGGCAAGCTTACGGTCTTTGTGACGCATCTTGAACTTGCTCTTTCCGGTCACAACAACGGGCGGCAAGGTCTTGTAGTTCTTTCCGGCAAACAATACCGGAGTAAAAGCGTAAGATTGGGTACTATTCACTTTTACAGCTTCCATATTAAACTTAAAGTCCAATGTCAGCGTATCGTTTTCCAAGGTCAATGCCGGTTTGGTGACTTTTACTTCACCTGCCATCGCGGCCAATGGCAGAATGGCAAACAGCAGGCAATATATTTTTTTCATATTCTTCTTGTTTTAGTTGATGAATTCAGAGTGATTGGGTTTCTACCGTTTTGTATTTACGCTTGTACTTCGGTCCGAAAGTGAAGTTGATACCCAGATTTACGTTGACGGCAGTACGGCTGATAGGAGCGTAGTAGGCCGGTTCGTATTTACACATGGGAACATCTGCGCCGATAAAGAAGTTGAAACCGCGCGGGTGAAAATTCAACATGATGCCGGCGTCGGAACCGAAGTTGGACAGAGCGTAGTTTACCGATGCTTCAAACCAAGAAAGGGGAGCGACATTGGCAGAAACGCGTGCTTCTGTCCACGAGTGCTTACCTTGCATGCGGGTGGTGGAGAGGAAACCGAAGTTCAGACGGTCGTAAGCTGGCAGAGTGTATTGAGCGCCCAGGTGCAGGGTAGCCGCAAGGGCGGTGGTACGCTTCATTCCTTCGCCCACTTTATCGAACTTTGCCAAGTCCGCCAGGTCGTCTACCAGTTCGTCTACTTGGGTATCCAGTTTTTTGTTATTGTTGCTTCCATCGTCTTTTACGGAGATTTCGCTAAAGCCGTCGAACGTAAAGTCTTTGCTCATTGTGCCTTTGGTGGTGTTCTTCCATGATATGAAACCGAGGTCGAGCAAGGAAGCGGAGAATGTCCATTCATCGTTCAACTTGTAAGTCGCTCCCAAATCGATAGCCATACCGAAGCCTGTGGGACCGAGGTTGTCTGTATCGAAATCCAAATCATCGTAAGAAATCTGTCCGTCGGTACCTTCTTTCAAAGTTTGTGTTCTGTCTCCGTTGGCATCCAAGATATAGTCGTCTTCCTGATAGTTGCCGGTTTCGCCTTTAGTGGGTACAATAAGACCTTTGGCAGACATATATAGTTCGGCATTCTTCGGAGTGATGGTCCATTTGTCCTGAGAGGCAAGGATGTTCAGCTCGTCGATGTGCATGGTTGCTTTCGCCAATCCCACGAGTGCCTTTACTTTGGCGCCTACTGTCAGGCGTTCGTTGATTTCGCGTGCGTGGCCGAAAGCGATTTCCGCATAGTTGGTAGATACGATATTCAGGTTCTTCACATTGTAGCTGCTTCCTGTTTCGCTGGCTACTCCGTTTTTCATGAACTTAAAGAGTTCATCGGGCATGAAGAAGTTAGTGTTTGACTTAACGGAAATACCGAGCGTATTGAAACCGCCCCAGGCATGAAAACCTAAGGAAAGGATTGATTCGTCTACATTGACGCCTACTTTCAGTCTTTTGGGCAGCCCTTTCAGGAATTCGGCGCTACTGACTTCTTCGTTCATAAATGTAGTGAGGTCACCGTTGGCTTTCTTGAAGATAAAGTCACCTACACCACCTGTGGATTGCGCTCCGATGGTAAGATTTCCCAAGCCGGGAAGGCTGACATAGCCACGTTCGCCCATGAAGGCGGGATTTAGTTCGTGACGGTAGGTGCTTCCTTCCAGAAAATAGGTTGAACGGCTGTTCTGTGTCTGTGCCATTGCGTCACTGATTGCAAGTGTCGCTACTGCTCCGGACAGTATAATCGCTAAAACATTTGTTTTCATTCGTTTCGTTATATATGATTGTTGAATCTTTTGTTTGTATCGCATGAA
>OKRU01001592.1_pt1 | contig 22143 bp, 10 predicted proteins | sample 1601131 | NCBI WGS metagenome assembly OKRU01 (sample SAMEA3541558, study PRJEB24748) | human gut metagenome | biome: human gut; feature: human-associated habitat; material: faeces | place: China | collected 2012
AAGAGTGGGGGTGGACAGATTCATCAGCCCCATATCCAGCAGGCTGAATCGTCTGGGACAGAGACTTACAGATGCCGGAATGCCGGAAAACCGTTACATCATGCAGAGTAATGGCGGAACTACAACATTTGAACAGGCAAAACTGACTCCTGTTAATATTGTAGAATCAGGTCCTGTAGCCGGTGTGTTTGGTGCTTCTATTCTTGGAAAAATCATTGGCGAACCGAATATTATCGCATTTGATGTGGGTGGAACAACAGCGAAATGTTCTCTGATCGATCAGGGAGCAGTAAAAGTAACTACTTCTTACTATATCGAAAAAGACGAAAGACATGCAGGCTATCCGATCATGGCACCTGTTGTCGATATTGTAGAGATTGGAAATGGTGGAGGATCCATCGCATGGATCGATGAAGGAGGATCTCTGAAAGTTGGACCAAAGAGTGCAGGTGCGCTTCCGGGACCTGTTGCTTATGGAAAGAACGGAACAGAACCCACCACCACAGATGCCAATCTGATTGCAGGACGTCTTTCTGCGAAGAATTTCGACATGGAAGTCTCTCTTGACAATGTGAAGAATGCTTTGGTGGAAAAAGTCGGAAAACATTTTAATATTTCTGCGGAAGAATCAGCAGAGAGCATTATTCGTGTGGCAGATTCTAATATGAATAATGCGTTAAAGCTGATTTCTGTACGGCGTGGATATGACCCTCGTGATTTTGCGATGGTTGCATTTGGAGGAGGAGGCCCGATGCATGGACCGACACTCGCCAAAGAACTGAATATTCGTAAGGTCATTATTCCGGTAGCAGCTTCTGTATTTTCAGCATGGGGTATGCTGATGAGTGATATTCGTCATGACTTTATTCAGACAAAGATTCTTTCATTCCAGAATGCTTCTATGGATGAACTGAATGCGATGTGGAAATCACAGATTGATGAGGCACATAAGATACTGGCATCTGAGGGACTTAAGGAAGATCAGGCTGTATTTACTTTTATTGCAGATATGCGTTATGCGGGACAGGAACATACGGTACAGGTACAGGCTCCGGCTTATCCATGGAAAGAGGAAGATCGTGCTGAAATCATGAATCGTTTCCACAAAACACATGAGCATTTCTATACCTTCTCATTGCCAGATACACCGGCAGAGATTGTAAATCTTCATGTTCAGTTGAACAAACCTGCATTACAGAAGATTGCACCTCAAAAAGATGATATTTCCAGCGCATTGAAGGAAACACGTCCTGTATTCTTTAACGGTGATGGCTGGCTGGATACACCAATCTATGATCGGAGCAAGCTTGGATTCGGTGCAAAAGCACAGGGTCCATTGGTTGTAGAAGAGCCTACTACCGCAACTGTAGTTTGCCCGGGACAAAGCTTAAGTGTAGATGAATACGGTAACCTGATCGTAGAAATGGAGGTGGAATAATGGCTGAGAAAGAAAAGATTAATCCGGTCACACTGGATATTGTAAAAGACTCTTTGATTGCAGTAAGTAACGAAATTTTCTATGCATTTGCACAGACTTCCATGAGCCCGATTATTTATGAAACACTGGATTATGCCAGCGGTATTGCAGATGCTGAAGGTCGACTGCTTACCCAGGGAAATGGTGTTACCGGATTTATCGGTATGATTTCACCCATGATTTGTGCAGTTGTGGAGAAACATGGAAAGGAAAATCTTCATCCGGGTGATGTATATATTATCAACGATCCGTTTATGGGCGGAGGAACCCATATGTCCGATGTTGGAATGGTAATGCCTATATTCTATCATGACGAGCTGATTGCTTTTGCTGGTAACAAAGCTCATTGGAGTGATATCGGAGGCATGGCACCAGGATCCTTTACGACTGATGCAACAAACCTTTATCAGGAAGGTATGTGTTTCTCTGGTACAAAACTGGTGGATCGCGGAGAACTGGTGGAACCTGTATGGGATCTGATGCGCAGCAATATGCGTTATCCGCAGATCTCACAGGGAGATATGTGGGGTCAGATATCCTCTCTTCGTACAGGTGAAAAACGTATTTGTGAATTATGCGATAAATATGGGGCAGACGTTGTAAAAGGATCTATGGAACGTCTGGTATCCCAGGGCGAAAAAGTAGCCCGCCGCCGTCTAGCTGAGATGCCAAAAGGCACATGGGAAATGGATGAATACATGGACAACGATGGACATGGCAATCCAGTTCATTTACAGGTAAAAGTTACCATTACCGATGATGAATTTATTGCTGATTTCACGGGTAGCGATCCGCAGGTAGTAGGATGCGTGAATTCCGGAGCAACGGCAGCATATGCAGGTGTAAAAGTAGTCTTTATGTCTGTGGTAGGACCAGAGTTGGCCGTAAATGATGGTGTATTTGCACCGCTGCGGACAATCTGTGAACCTGGCAGTGTATTGAAAGCGAATCGTCCGGCAGCAACCTCCTGTTATTATGAAAGCATGATTTACGTTATTGACTTGGTATGGAAAGCACTTGCACCGGTTTTCCCGGAATCTCTTGGTGCAGGACATTTACTTTCTGTATGTACCGTATTGATGGCCGGAAAACATCAGGACTTTGGAAATGATTATCTGATTATTGAGCCAACTGTTGGCGGATGGGGAGCTTGCAAAGGCCATGATGGTCAGGTAGGACTTTTCTGTGTTGGCGATGGAGAAACTTATAATGTGCCGGTAGAGATGGCTGAGACTCGTTATGGAATTCGTGTAGATGAGCACAGTCTGCATACTGATGGGGCAGGTGCAGGAGAATACCGTGGCGGAAGTGGTGCGGTTCGTGTATACCGTTCTATGAATGAGAATCAGACCTTTACAGCATCTTTTGGTCGAAATAAATGGCCGGTATGGGGTGCAGCTGGTGGAAAAGACGGTTCTGTAAATTATTTCCAGTTTATTGATGCAGATGGAACCGTAAGCGAACCAATGGGAATTGCAGCACGCCGTGTTATGAATACCAATGATGTTGTGCGTATGGTTACAGCAACTGGTGGTGGATATGGTAATCCGTTTAAGCGTCCTGCTGAAAAAGTAGCTATGGATGTTAAGAATGAATATATCACTGTGGAACAGGCCAAGGCTGACTATGGTGTTTTGGTTGATCCTGAAACATTCAAAGTGCTTGGATTGACAGAAGAACGTCAGAAAGCTGAAAAATAATATCATATTCAATGTATAAAGTAGATGCCGCAAAATCACTGAGATAAGGAATTTTGCGGCACTTCTTGTTTAGGAGATTTTTTAGTACTTTTTGAAAATATACTGATATTCTCAATACCTTTGGTCTCATAATAGGTAACCAATATTTTTTTGAATTCTACGACATAATCTGCAGGCTACTATTATTATCCATACACTCTTTTCAAAGATATCAGTGGACAGATTCATATATTATCTCTTTCTGTAAAGCATCATTGCTTCATAAGGTTTTAAGGAAATCTTTGACTCTTCTATTTTTTGTTCAGAATAGTTGCCCAGCAATGTTTCGAAGCCCTTCAGATCCATTCCACTATCCCATACAACTTCTGTTTTATAGAAGTTACAGACTACCAGCATTTTTTCCTCTCCGTAAATTCTTTCATAGGCAATAATGGATGGATGTCTTACATCTAACGGCCTGATATCACCATATGCAATGATATCCAGCTCTTTACGTAAAGCTACGAGCTTTTTATAGTAGTTGAAAATGGATGTTTCATCATGCAGCTGGCTCTGTGCATTAATCTTGGAATAATTTTCATTCACACCAATCCATGGCATTCCCTTGGTAAAGCCACCGTGATTTTCACCATTCCACTGCATTGGTGTTCTTCCGTTATCCCTGGAATGAATCTGGATAATACGAAATGCATCTTCTTTAGAAAGACCTTTCTGCTGCAGAATTTCATAATGGTTCAAACTTTCTACATCACGAAACTGACTGATGTCAGTGAAATCGGTATTTGTCATACCAATCTCTTCACCCTGGTAAATATATGGAGTACCGCGAAGTCCATGAATGATGGTCGCAAGCATTTTAGCTGACTCTTTCCAGTATTTTCCTTCATCACCAAATCTGGAAACCGGACGCGGCTGATCGTGATTGCACCAGAACACTGCATTCCAGGCATGATTCTTGACCATTCCAATTTGCCAGCTAAAGAGAATATCTTTCAATTTCTGGAAATCTGTTGGTACAAGCACCCATTTTTCATTCCCCATAAAGTCAACCTTTAAATGATGGAAGCTAAATACCACGGAAAGCTCATGGCTGTCTTCACCTGCATATCCAAAACAATTTTCCATAGATGTGCTGGACATTTCACCGACAGTAATAATTTCTGCATCCTGTCCGAATGACTCCGCATTTAATTCTTTCAGGTACTGATGGATGTTTGGTCCGTCAGTGTAAAATCTACGGCCATCCCCTTCGAAATCATCTTCGAATTTATCTTTGCTGATAAGATTCACTACATCAAATCGGAAACCCTTGACACCTTTGCTCATCCAAAAACGTACAACCTTCTGAACCTCTTTACGCACCTTGGGGTTATCCCAGTTCAGATCCGGCTGCTTTACATGGAATAAATGCAGATAGTATTCATCCATTTCCGGCACATATTCCCATGCACTTCCTCCGAACTTACTTTCCCAGTTTGTGGGTGCACTGCCATCCTCTTTTCCTTTTTTGAAAATATAATAGTTCTTATATCTTTCATCTCCGGCCAATGCTTTCTGGAACCATTCATGATTGCTGGAGGTATGGTTAAATACCATATCCAGCATCAGTTTGATGCCACGCTTCTGTGCCTCTCTGGAAAGCTCTTCAAAATCTTCCATCGTACCGTAACGGGGATCAATGTTATAGTAATCCTCCACATCATAACCGTTATCATACTGGGGGGACACAAAAAACGGAGTCATCCAAATATAGTCCACGCCCAATTCTTTTATATAATCTAACTTTGCCGTCACACCCTTTAAATCCCCAAAGCCATCTCCGTTGGTATCATAAAAGGATCTGGGATAAATCTGATATACAGTGCTTTTTCTAAAATCTGTCATACAATTCCTCTTATTCTGTCTTTGCTACTGTTGTCTCTTTTTCAATTGCATGAATGCCTGTCACAAATATTATATTTTCCATATTACCTGGCTCAGTAATGACGCAAATGATCGTATCAACATAACCTGCTTCACTGATTTTCTTTTTATCAAATTTGATCAGGGGTGTTCCGGCAGATACCTTCTGGCCTTCTTTTACAAGGTATTCAAAACCGTCACCGTTCATAGCTACAGTATCAATTCCGATATGTAAAAGGATCTCTGCACCGTTTGCAAGTTTTAAACCACATGCATGACGTGACTCCTGCATAAGTAAGCTGACTGTTGCATCAGCCGGAGCATAAATGGTTTCATTCTCCAGAATGATTGCAAATCCTTCACCCATGATTCCTGCGGAAAACACACCGTCATTCACTTCTTTTAATGCAATCACATCACCTGTTGCAAATGCTTTTAATTCTGTTACCTCTGCTGATTTAACTTCTTCTACTGATTTAACTTCTTTTGGCTGAAGTTTTTTTTACCAACCATAACTGTTAATACAAATGGAACTGCTACGGCAATTAACATACAAATAGCAAAGGTTAACATGGATTGCGGCTGCATGGAAAGGATTCCCGGAAGACCGCCAACACCGATTGCATTTGCTGTACTGTTTGTAGCTACACAGACAATTGATGCACATGCAGAACCAATCATACCGCAGATGAAAGGATAACTGTGTTTCAAGTTTACACCAAACATTGCCGGTTCTGTAACCCCCAGATAACAGGAGATACATGACGGAATGTTTACTTCCTGTGCCTGGGCATCATTTTTCTGAAGATAGATCATGCCTAATACTGCGGAACCCTGTGCGATATTGGACAAAGCAATCATTGGCCATAACATTGTTCCGCCAAAGTCAGCAATCAACTGTAAGTCGATTGCATTTGACATATGATGAAGTCCTGTGATTACAAGCGGTGCATACACAAAACCGAAGATTGCACCGAATACAATTTTCAGCGGTCCTGTGATTCCTGCGTATACAACGGAGGAAATGACAGAGCCGATTTTCCATCCGATTGGTCCAAGCACAAAGTGTGCTGCCATAACAGAGAGTACTAAGCTACAGAAAGGTACCACGATTATAGAAATTACGGATGGACAGATCTTCCTGAAAAATTTTTCAAGATATACCAGCGTAAATGCTGCCAGAATTGCAGGAATGACCTGAGCCTGATAACCAATCATATCTACCTGTACAAAACCGAAATCCCACTTTGGAATATCTGCTGCCGCTGTGCCTGCCACTGCATATGCATTTAAGAGCTGACCAGACACAAGTGTAAGTCCAAGTACGATACCAAGCATCTGTGTTGTACCCATTTTCTTGGTTACAGACCAGCAGATACCAACCGGCAACATATGGAATACCGCTTCTCCGATGAGCCACAGAAAATGGTCAATCCCTGACCAGAACTGGCTGATATCACAGAGCGTCTTTGTACCGTTTTCAAATAAATATAAGCTGTCAATGCAGTTTCTGAATCCCAAAATCAAACCGCCCACAATGATTGCAGGAATGAGTGGAGCGAAAATTTCTGCTAATGCAGTCATAATTCTCTGAACTACGTTCTGATTCTGTTTTGCTGCGCTCTTTACAGCATCTTTCGATACGCCTTCAATGCCTGCAACTGCTATGAAGTCGTTGTAAAAATCTGAAACCGTGTTCCCGATGATTACCTGGAACTGTCCTGCCTGTGTGAAACTTCCCTTAACAACTTTCATTGCTTCAATTTTCTGAATATCCGCTTTCTTCGGATCATTTAATACGAATCTCATTCGTGTGATACAATGTGATACTGCAGCAATGTTTTCTCTTCCTCCCACAAGGTGCAGTAATTCTTTTGCGTCGTTTGCATACTTACCCATCTTGATTCTCCTTATTAAAATAAATGTTTCGCACTTATCCTTGTTTAAACAAGTTTTCTTGTAATTATGTTATATCCGCTTGTTTAAACATGTCAACACTTATTTTAAAACTTGTTTAGACAAATTATGTCTTATTTGATTCTTGACTTTCCATATGTAAATATTATAATAAATGATGGATGTTCAAACAAGTGGAGGGACTTATGCCGAAAGCAAAATATACAGAGATTTATAAAGACTTGAAAAGAAAAATTGAGACCGGAAAATATGAATTTCAGGAACTTCTCCCCTCTGAAAATACACTGGTGCAGGAATATGACTGCTCACGCAATACCATTCGCCGTGCCATCGGGGATCTGGTAGCCGATGGATATGTACAGACGATGCAGGGGAAAGGGGTACGAATTATCTTCCAGCCCATATTACAGACCTCATTTACCATCGGCTCAATTGAAACGTTTACGGAATCTGCAAAGAGAAATAACCAGAAAGCCAAAACCAAAGTAATTCACTTTGCAGAATTGGTAGTAGACAAAAGAATTGCTGCAAAAACCGGTTTTAATATTGGCGATGAGATTTATTATCTGCAGAGACTTCATTACTTAGATGGGAAAGCACTTATTCTAAACCATAATTATTTTTTGAAAAGCGTTGCTAAAGATCTAACTATAGAGATTGCAGAAAAGTCGATTTACGATTATCTGGAAAATACTCTTGGAGTTTCCATTGTCACAAGTAAACGTATCATGACCGTAGAAAAGATGACTGAAATTGATGAAAAATATTTGGATCTTGGAGACTATAACTGTATGGCTGTTGTCACCTCTCATACTTACAATAGTGATGGTGTTATGTTTGAATATACCCAGTCACGCCATCGCCCTGATTACTTTAGCTTCCAGGATAATGCAACAAGACGATCAATTTAGCAGGAAAAATATGAAACAGAAAAATATTTTATTTACAGACATGGATGGAACAATATTGTTCTCTGATAATGGAAAAACATATTTTAAGGAATCAGATTTAGATGCAATAAAGGAATTCCAGCAAAGAGGAAATCTGATCGTAATTAACTCCGGCAGAGCATTGCCATGGATAGTTGCTCCGTTGGAAGGATATCTTTTGCCTGATTACATGATTGCCGGTACAGGGAGTATTATCGCGGATAGTCATCAACAAATACTGCATGAAGAACCTGTATCATTTACAGCAATCAAAAAAATAATAAACGAATATGCATCGGATATACCATTAACAGTTCATACGAAAGACAACATATTTTCATGCAATCAAAAAAAGCAGTACAGCCTGCCAATAACACCTATTAGCAGTATTGATTTATTAAAAACGGAAAAACTTTATGGAATGTCATTCCATTTCAAAGACAATAAATCTGCAAAAGCTTTTGCAGACTGGCTGGAAAAGTCAGATCACCAGGAGGTGAGAGCTTTTGTAAATATCCAGGATGTTGACATGGCGTGGGGAGACTGTTCAAAAGGGAACGCCATGAACATCCTTTGTCAGAAACTTGGATTCATGCATGAACAAGTCTACGCCATTGGTGATGCTGAAAATGACATTGATATGTTAAGGGCAACAAAGCATGGTTATACATTCCATCATTCTCCAGCTACTGTAAAGCAATATGCAGAAGGCTGTGTCAAATCTGTGTCAGAGTTAATTGATAAAATATTAAAAATCTCATAATAAAGTAACATATTTTAAACCATATATTTCAACAATCTATGTGACGGTATATCGTTCTATGCACAGTAAATCATAGGCATGATTTTGGGAACGTTATACCGTACTTTTATTCGGATTACTGGTTTTCGTGCATGGAAACTTATTAATCCTATGGCATATTTTAATTCTCTGAATGAAGTTTCTATCATTAGACAGAATTTTACAGCACTGCTCTATGCTCCAGAGATCAGTTCAGACTTACTTCCGGCAAAAAGGGAACCTGTTTCTGTCACAAGAGATAAATAAGATTGCACTGGCAACTCACTCATTTTCTTCCAAATCTTCCCATGGTTTCAAACCCATTTCCTCCCAGGTGACACCATACGGTGCACCTCCGGAGGTATCTGTTTTTGGGTTATGCCAGTTATATAACGAAACGAAAAGACCGGGATTTCTCGATCTTCTCATATTATTTATGGACTTTTCTTTTACAAATACTAAATATGACTAAGGATATTCCCATTAAAGAAAGCCACATAATTACATTCGTATCATCTCCCGTTTTTACATTTGAAGTATGACTGCTATTATCACCTGATGGTTCTTCTGAAACTGGTGGCGTATTCGTGGTAATTGGTGGTATCGATTCATTTTTAAATTTAGGTTCTGCCGTTACATTCCAGATGATCTGACCGTCATAATTACCCGGAACTGTTATGATAAAAGGTTCACTTCGATATACTTGATTGCCAATTTGTGTTTTTTGTGTCTGGACAAAAAGATACACTCCTTTTTCCAGATCTCTGTACATAACTTCTCCATCTGAATTGGTCTTTCCAGATATTCCTCTGATGCTGTTATCCTGTACATATTTTCCCAGTTTTTTTGCAGCTTCTGCCTGAGCGGAAGAATCATCAAAATCAAATATGACTCCAGACTTTGCAAACTCAGTCTCTAAAACCCATGAATTCTTTTTATATATGCCAACCTGATACATCGTAAATTCAGTATTGCTTAGATTATATACTGCAGCTTCATCTTCAACAGTAGCTTTTAATAATATGCTTCCCAGATCATTCGCAGACACAGGTAACGGAATGAGGAGTAAAAGCATACACATCACACTGGCCATACACATATATATTCGCTTACGTTTACTTATTCTGCTCATGTTTTTTCTCCTTCCTGCGTTTATGTAACTTAATGCTCACCCATATGATGATGAAAGCAACAATTCCACCAATCAATAGAATCAAATTGAATGGAATTGTACGCTGAAGACCAACTTCCTCATCTATCTTCTGTGCCTCTTCATACGGAATTCTAGTGCCACGTACAAGCAGTCTGTGCGTGTTAACTGCATAAGGAGTGCATGTGACCAGTGTTACATAATCCTTGCCCTTTTCAATCTGTAAAGCATCTGTATCGGATGGCAATACTGTCAGAATCTGATCCACCTGATAGGCAAAGGTATGATGAAGAACTTTAATATAAAATACATCTCCAACCTCCATCTTGTTCAGGTCGGTGAATATCTTGGCATTTGCAAGTCCACGGTGTCCGGATAATACCGCATGACAGCTCTCACCGCCTACCGGAAGCGAGGTGTTTTTCAGATGTCCTACACCTGACTGCAGTACTTTTTCGGATGTTCCATGATAAACCGGAAGAACAACATCAAGTTTTGGAATATCAATATATCCCATCATTCCGGTATCATCAATTTTCAAAAGACTGTTATACACATCATTTTCTGTCTGATTTTCATTGCTTTCTGAAAATGGATCTGCTATGGAACCAATTCCGATCAGGCTTTCGTTATATTCCTGTGCCTTTTCGATCATTGCATTCTCCTGTTCTTCCGACAGATGAGAAACTTCCTGTTCATAATCTGTAGCAATCGTTGTGCTGTTCATCTGATTGATGTAATTGCTCACTACCGGATACAGGATTAAAGAAAATGCCGCCAGATATCCAATTCCTCTTAGTATTTTCACTATTTTTTTCATAATCCCTTTCACCTTTTCGTCTGTTTCTTCTGAAATACCCAGTCCACACTGGACATTTCAGAAAAAGCAGACACCCTCCCGGTGCAATACCGGGAAGATGAACTGTCTTTTTGTCCATTCTTAAACTTCAGAATGTCTTAGTTGTTTGCTTTCTTTTTGCCAAAAGCTTTGCTTGCTGTTAATGCACCGAAAAGAACGATCCCAGCCAGTGTTACCATGAGGGCACCCTTGCTACCAGTAGATGGAAGCTGTGCACCTGTCTTGTTTTCTACAGCTACTTCTGGAGAGTTATCTTTGGTTGTGATTGCAATACCTGTTGTTTTAGTTCCATTGTATGTGTAATCGACAGAATAGCTTGTCAGTTTGCCAGTTGTTTCATCATAGTTTGCTTTAATCTCAACCTTAATGTCGCTAAGAAGTTTATTGTATCCTTCTGGAGCTTTTGTCTCTCTTAAGTAGTAAGTTCCGGCATCAAGACCTTTTACAAGAACTTTACCATCAGCATCAGATACAATTTTTACAGAAGTAAAGCCTGTTGCTTTAGCTTCATCGGCTGTTGCCTGACGGTATACGCCTTTTCCTTCGTCTACAATATTAATCTTCGCATTTTCATCTGCTGCATCGCCTGCTTCGTTTGCCTTGTAAAGCTCAAATTCTGCATTTGCCAGTCCAGTCTTAGTCTCATCTTTTAAATAATATTTGAAGATTGTGAAATTGAAAGTATGTACATCTACGATGCTTGGTTCGGATGTACCTGTTCCACCTGTTGACGGGTTATTACTGTACTCAACTACCGCCTTGTTGGTATTTGGATTCATACCGATTACAGCGTCTTTATTCAAGGTTGCTGTATAGACAACTGTAATTGTCTCACCTACGCGATTCTTATAGGAATTATAGAAATCATTTAAAGTAACTGTTAAAATACGGCTAGTCTTGTCATAAGAAAGTGCGTATGTATTTGCTCCTGTTTTACCTGCTTTAAGTTCTGTACTTCCAACTTTTACAGACAGAATTGCTTTTAAATCCAGTCCTTTGGATAATGTATCGGTAAATTTAAAAGTATAAGAAGTATATCCTGTCATATCCGGTACTTTAGATGTCAGCTGGTAAGTAACAGTATCACCAATTCCAAAATCTCCGGCTTTCTTTTCATCTGTTGTGCCATGTGGTGCGATGGTATCCTCAGACCCATTTTCGTCTTCTAATTCCATCTGGTGATTGCCTTCCCATGAACCATCCACAATCGCATCAACCTTAATACCATTTCCACTCTGTGATGGGATGAGTTTCTTATCTACTGTCGGGTAATTACTCTTCATGTTAACTGTGGCATCAGTACCTGTAACACTGACTAAGGATGCTACGGATGTGTAAGTCTGCTCTCCAGGTGCCGTGGATGTATCTGTTGCTCCTTTTGGATAAACTACATAGTATCCATATGCTAAATCAGAAACTACTGTAGAAGTTGCTGTTGTAGCAACACTTTTTGTTGCTGTAATATTGTTGCTTGAATCTAAAATCCAGCCAAGAATATCTTTTGCGAAATTCACACCTGATTTTCCATCATCTCCAACCTGTGTTTTAACATACTGATAAGCTGCCTCACTTAACGCTTCTCCGCTTAAAGTGGTTCCATTTGTTACTTTACTCTTAAAGAATTCTTCATAGGCAGGAATCAAAGTATATGCTACATTATCGCCGTTTTTTGTTGCTGTAAAAATCTGATACAGATCCAGAGTCTTTCCTGCCACTGTATTGTTGACTGTCAGGGTTCCTTTTGGAGCTTCTGCTGCAAATGCAGTCATACTCATGGACAGTATCATGGTCATTGCCATCAGAACTGCCATAAATCTTGATATTAATTTCTTCATGTTCCTCTTCTCACTTTCTTTTGATTTTTTATTGGTTAGTTGGGGATTCTTTCAGCCTTTACGGTGGAAGTTCCCCACGCAGCCATATCTTTCTCATGACTCTGCTCCCCCTTTCCTACATCGTCTGTTTCCGTTTCCTTCTACGTCCGGTATAAAGCAGGAACGCTAACAACAGACCACCTGCTATGATAAACATCCTAATGCCCTCGCCGCCGGTATCCGGAAGCAGTGCAAAATGCCGATTGATGATGGTGAAGGCAAATCCATCTTTAGAAGTTTCGATTGTAGTTGTATATCCTTTTATTTCCGTTTCCGTAACGGAATATGTGTAATAATGCAAAGTTCCGTCAGTATCTTTTTTATAGGCCGAGAGCAGCTTATCCGGTTTTTCTGACTTAATAATTTCCTGCCATGTGGATTTTGAGATATCGCCTGTTATTTCATAATTTTTATATCCCGGCACAACTTCTGTATGTTCCGTTCCATCTGCATCCGTCCAACTTCTGGAAATTGTAACTGTAATGGAAGTTGGTCTGATACCATCCATATTCCGGAAATCTTTCCATACCTTATTAATGGTCAGATTTACAAATTTATCACATGGATCCTGTGTATCAGATGGTTCCGGTGACGTGCTATCCCCTGTATTTACTGTTGTTTTGGTATCTGACATCAGAACGGCTTTTGCATCTGATACATAAGCATTCAGATCTGCTGTTTCAGAAGAATCTTTTATTGCCATAACTGCATTCTGCAAGGTGTTATACTCATCTACCTGCACGACATGTTTTATCGAGAAGATACTCCATCCATTTTCCTGACTGAACGTATCTGTCAGAAGTTTAGAATTCTTTTTGATCTCATCAAAACTAATCGCCGGTTTTCGGTAGATACGATAATTGTTATTCTCGCCTTCTACACCTGCTTTTGTATTAAAGTCATATGCAGAGTCCAGATCACTTTTTCCGCTGAATGGTCCCACCAGCTTAGATGTTCCACGGACCACGTCGCAGTAATACATGTTGTTATTTTTCAGCAGTCCTTCGTCGTTGTATCCTACAAAGCCTCCGCTTCGTCCATCTTTAGCAGTACCGTCTGCATCATTTCCGGCACCGCCGGCATAGACATCGTATCCCGTACTGATTCCATATACATTGCTGTCTGTAATTTTTGTCCTGTTTGCCTTAATTAGGTTGACACTGATGTTGGACTTTACATCATTATCTTTCGTTATGATTCCGTTTTTGTCACATGGAAGCTTAATAGAGGAATCTCCGATCTTAATGATTGCAAAATCTGTCTGCTGATTATTATCATCAGACTTTTTAGACAGCCCAACGGAAATATCCAGTCCAAGCAGATTCACATGGATGAGATTTCCATCGTACAGTGCATCAACCTTCACAATTCCAAGATTAATATGCAAAAGATTGGAATCCTGAATCTTATCCAGATACAATGCCTTTACAAGGTTATTCAGGACTACGAGCAAAGCGTCGACTACTGTGGAATCCAGTTTTACATCTGCAAGATAGGCAAAGCTTGTTCTTCCGGCGAAGCCTCCTGCTGTTCCGCCTGATGCTACCTGTTTCAGGCTGTTTTCCTGATTTTGGGCATCTCCGGCATTACAGCCTGACATTCTGGCAAGATTTGCATAGCCGATAAATCCTCCGGCGATCTGCTCCTTTCCGCCTTTACTCTGAACCGTATAACCACCAGGCACTCCTGTCACGCTACTGTCATCTATGTGTGAACCAAAAATATCCAGAACGCCGAGGGCACCGCCCAGAAGCTGTCCAGATTTATCTCCCAGCACATCCAGCTTCTCCATTTTTACAACTCCGCTTTTTCCGGAGTATCCTACAAAGCCACCTACGCTGTTCAGGCCTGTTACATAATTTAATCCTGTTACGCTGCTGTTTTTGACAGATCCATTTAACAGTGAACCACCAAATCCGCCAGCCGTTCCGCTGTATGTAACCTGATTATTCTGTCCTGCATCTGTTGCTGTGTTGGCACTGACGCCAAGCCCTGCATCTGTACTTCCTGTGACATTTCCGTAATATACATAGCTTCGGAATGCATCCAGCACATCGGTTTTTCCAAGCTTTAAAAGATACTGTAAGACAGAGGTCTCACCATTGGCACTAATATTTGCAGCACCGGAAACATCCGCAATACCGAAGCATCCTCCGGCATATTCACCGGCTACTACAGAGCGAATCTTGTCTGCACGGATTCCGCTTTCCGGTTTATCCTTCTCGCCAAGAACTGCTCCACAAAGACTTCCTGCGAATCCTCCAGCTGCTTTTGCATACCCTGTATTGCTTCCATTTTGATAGGTTCCGTTTACGATCACGCCCCAGTCATCCCAGGCTGACACAGATGCACAGCGGATGGTGGAAACAGTAGCATTCAGAACCTTAATCAGCTCTGCCGGAGCATTTACCATAAGAACATCCAGAAGCTTATTCAAAAGTCCCTGTTTTGTAGCTGTATCAATAGCTGCCACACTACCCGGATCTACTTTTCCGGCAAAACCGCCTACATAAGAAGTTCCATCTACACGCCTTAAATTTGTGATACTGCAGGAGGAAGTTTCATCTCCCCAGATTTGGCCGCCGATCATTCTTCCCACATAGCCTCCGGCAAATCCTGCCGGATCTTTGTCTGCAATACCGGTTGCTTTGATCCTTGCACCGGAACGATATCCTTCCACATGGGACTGTTTCACGACTGGCACAAAGGTTTTTAATGCTGCCAGGCTGTCTGCACCTATAATCTTAAGGTCTTCCAGTGAAACTCCACCTGTGTTTGCCACAGAACCTGTGAGCATCTCACCAGCAAATCCACCACTGCTTCTATAAGCCTCTGCCAACTGAAGATCTGTTGCAGTTCCATTTGTTATGGTACCGCCTTCCATCCGTCCAACATAACCTCCAGCAGAACCGCCCTGTGTTGCTTTACTTGCCAGAATGCTCCTTCCTGCTGTGACTGCGTATCCATATGCATACTGAGAAATGATCTCATTTAACTGCTCTTGATCATTGACTTCACCAAGTGCCTGTAATTTATTACCGTAACTTCCATAAGAACCGACAGCACCAACCCATTTGTTCCAGGTATCCGTATCCAGTCCACGAAGCGGTCCATAAACAGCTGTATTCTTTTCTGTCGGATACACTGCCTGAAGAAGCGTCAGCGGATTATCTAGTTTGATAAGACCAAATAAAACCTTCAGACTTCCTGTATCTGCAACATTCGCACACCGCATCAGTCCTGTATAACCTCCGGCATATTCCGTTCCATATACGGAACGGATACGATAGGCCGCACATTCTCTTACGGTTCCTGTATATGCAGCACCTTTCCAGTTATCCGTATTGTTTCCCCAGATCTGACCGCCGTAGTTGTAACCTGCATATCCTCCTGCAAGTCCACGGTAAATGCTGTCATCACTTTCAGCCTGAGCCCTCACAGCACCTCCACAAGGTACACAGGTTGTTTCGCTGTTTTTGATCACTGGAACAAAGGACTGTAAAACTCCAAGAAGATTATCTGCCTTTATCAGACCTCCAAGAACATTTAATCCCTTTACCACATCTGCAGCACTTCCCGGCTCCATGGTTCCAACATATCCACCGGCACTTTCACGCCCTATGATATGTGCAAAATTATAAGAATTACTATTCTGAATCTGAACTCCAAGAAGTTCTCCTGCATATCCACCGGCTTTTCCCGTAACACCGTCTCCGTCTGTTGCAAGAACATTAAATCCGCCTGTTGCTCCATAAACATCTGAGCTGTCTATGATAGATGCAACTACAGTCAGTGCTGATAACAGTCCTGTCGTAGAAAGAACATGATCCAGAACACTTGCTCCACCGATGGCTGCCGTACTTCCCATAGCAGCTTTACCAATATAGCCGCCGGCATAACGATAACCATTTACCGCATATGCACTGTCATTTCCGTAATAACTGCTACCATCTTCCTGCTGCAGATTCTTCGGCTCACTGACACCTGTATGCTGCAATTTATTTACATCGGAATTGCTGATCTGTACACCAGTTCCGCATCCGATAAAGCCTCCGGCACTTCCGGCATCCGCATCGTTGGTGCTATCTTTTTCAAGAGTACCTGTAACGGTAACGGTAAACCCTTTTTCTACAGAATTAACACTGGCATTACTGATCACCGGAACAAAAGCATTGACCAGGGATAGTAATCCTGTCAGATCAACCAGTTTTGTAAGAATTGATGATTTAGCTCCAATCTCTGCAACCGCTCCGGCTTTTACCAGACCTCCGAAACCTCCGGCATAACGAAGTCCTTCTACTTTCAGAAGATTTTCTACTGCCGTGCCTTTTCCGGAATCAACAGCATTTGCTGAATTATCTACATGACCGCTCTGCATCTCTCCAACGAAGCCACCTGCATAACCTTCTGCGTTTTCAAATCCGCTGTCAGCCGTAACAGTCAATCCAGCTGCGGTACCAGCAACTTTGCAGTTTGTAATTTTGCTGGATGCAGCCTGCAAGACACTCGCCAACTCTTTCAGACTCAGAATCTTACCAAGAACACTGTTCAAAAGATCTCCTGTGGCATCTCCTGCCTCCGCTGCACTTCCGGAACGCATGATTCCGATATAGCCACCGGCATGATACGGTGCTGTGACTTTTTTTACATTGGTCACATCAGAGTTCTTAACCATGACTGCTTTTCCATTACCGATATAACCACCGGCATCTCCAAGAGCCACATCATCATTTTTTCCGGATGCTGTTACAACTAAGTTGTTTCCCTCAATAGAAGCATCGGAAATTCTCGGATAAGCCACATCCATGACACTGAGAAGTTGATTTACATCCAAGAGGCCCAGTAACTTAATAGAACCTGTCTGTGCCACATCACCAGGCATCATCCTTCCTGCAAAACCACCGGCATAGCTGGTTCCCTTTATATAAGAGAGTCCGGTAATATTGGTGTCTGTGTCTGCTTTGAATCCGGAATTGTTGTTTCCATAGTTGATATCTACTGCCTGTCCGTCACCCACAAAACCGCCCGCCATATCAGCGGATACCTGAGGATCAGAACCATTCGAAACATAGGCAATAGACGTATTATTGAACTCCGGTCTCAGGGCACTGACAACTCCAAGCAGATTCTCTAATTCAATTCCTGTCAGTTTTGATGTAGTGGAATCTCCGGCACTTAATGCATCTCCGGCTTTGGCAAAACCTGCAAAGCCTCCGGCTTTTCCTGATGTTGCAGCTGCAGTAACCGTTTTCAGGTTGCTGATCTTTGTGTCCCTTGCTCGTCCACTAATACATTCTCCAATAAAACCACCGCTGTAACCGTTCTCATTTTCGGTAGACACACTGTATCCTGACGAAACACCTGAAACAGTACTGTCAACTGTAAACGTCTCAATCATTTGACCTACAGAAAGAAGGCTGTCAATTTTCAAAAGCGGTAATCCAAGAAGTTTAATACCACCAACATTAGCAAGAGTTCCACTTCCGAAATATCCGGCAAATCCTCCTGCACACTTTCCAGCCTTTACAGAATTCAGATTTGTGACGGATGTTCTCCTTACTTCTCCACCTGTTCCATAACCGATAGTACCTCCGGCACGACCATTCTCCTGATCTGACGCAGTAACTGTAAGTCCCAAAGAGCCTCCGTTTACGGAACAATCTTTACATTCAAAACGCATGTAGTCTGCTGCTGTAACTGTTCCGCCAAGGACATCACCGACACTGGTCATTTTAGCGTAACCTAAGATTCCTCCGGCATTCTCTGTTGCTGAAACAGACATGCTTTCTGATGCAGTAATACTATTAGAATGCTCATTAAAACTGTAAGAAATACTGTTTTTTGCAAGCATACGATTCAAAGCTTTTGTAGTTGATTTTGAACCATCTGCAAGTTCTGAAGTATTAGAAACCTGAACAGCTCCGGCATATCCTACAAGTCCGCCGGCATATTTGCCACTGGCATCTAAGGATATCGTACTTCCGCCAATGGTACATCCGCTTATAACAGAAGGGCGAAGTCCCACCAAGTTCAAAATATCCATATCCGTAATATTACCGTTCAACAAACCTGTAAGAAGTTTTTTCACAAGATCAAGAAGACCTTTATTTTCATCAATAGATGTAACAGCACCAAGGGTTGCTAAGCCGGCAAATCCTCCGGTATAATCTTTTCCGGACACTGTACCAAGAGAAGAAATACTGCAGTCCACGGCATAACTGTTACGCATTTCTCCTATAAATCCACCTGCATAACCACTTTCCTTACCAGAGCTTCCTGTCGCAGATACATTTGCACTGCCATTAATGCTACATCCAAGCATTACTGTATTGACCGGGAAATCAGCTATTTGGATTCCCAGATGATCCAGTGCACCTGCAACAACTGCATTGGAAGCACGGCCAATAAATCCTCCTGAGTAATCAGTACCATTAACACTCTCAGTACCATTAACTGAACATCCAGTCATTACAGCACCTATTGTTTCACCAGCAAATCCACCTGTATAATTCTGCCCAGATATCGTATTGCTACCGGATACTGAGCAATTACTGAACACCGGATTCACATAACCAATCGGAATCAGGTTTCCAACACTTAGAACGCCTCCATTCAAAAGCGTTGTAATCAGATCCCCAAGACCTAATACTGGAATCAAGTTTAATAGAGTACTAAGTGCGTCAGTTACTCCTTTAAGCACTCCTGAAAGGGCTTCATATTTTGTAATACCCGAAATGTACCCGACAAAACCACCTGTCCAGCTGTTTGCATTAGATACTCCTGATAATCCTTCTACATGACAGTCTAATATCTGTACATTTCCTTTTACAACGCCGGCAAAAGCTCCTGTTGAAAAAGATTTTGGATCCTTTTCCAACCCACTTGATAATCCCAGGACTTTTAAAACTCCGGTCAACACTACACCAAGCAAACTAAAATCTTTTTTAATAGAATTCGTTGTCGTTGATACAGAAACTCCTGATAAGGTAAGATTTTTTACGACAACCTGTTTTGATGAAATCTGTAATGAACTGTCATATGGGGTCGATAAACTTCTGAAAAATCCAACACCATATTCCGTGTCCGAGCTACTTCCATTTGAATAAGCACTCTGATTAATTGCTGTGTCCTGTACAATCTTTACGTTACTGATTTTGACATTAGCACCTTCTGTCATTCCCTTGCGGCCTTCCATATTTCCCTGGAAGTTCTTTATAGGAGTCCAGTTATCATCTTTCCCATTAGAATTTGTCCCTTCTTTGGAAAGATCAATATCACGAAAGATAATGTAATTCGCATCCTTGCTGTATTTATATCCGGAGCCTGCAATATTGGTATTGCTATGTTTTGACGTATCATAAGTAAGTACATAAGTTTTATTCTCATCAACTGTTATACTTTCCGAATCTATATCATCAGTAAAACCACTTTCATCCCCACTGCTTGTAAAAGCTTCTGCATCATCACTTCCTGTCTCAGCTGCTTCCTCGCTATCTGACGGAATCATATCAATCAAATCACTGTCATTTACAGTTTCATCTGCTTCAACGGATGCCGCTTCGGAATCACTGGCAGTACTTTCTGTTGCAGTTACTGTCATATCGGCTGACTCCTGAATCGTACTACTTACATACACATAACACTGTGTAGCTTTTGTACCAGCTATATCCCAAGATGGATTATCCAAATATTCTGTATCATTCAGCTTATGAGCACCGTTTTTATTAGCATACAATTCCTTTCCGGACCAATTATATGTATCATTAAACTTTACAATATCCGCATCACCCGGATAATACAGTTCCGTTTTGTATTCTGATGTATCCGCTGCCGGTTTCCAGTCTGTATATCCGCTCAGTGCTCCCCCCAGTATTCCCTCATTTTTCTTTCTTGTTTCATATACTCGCCAGATTGGTTCTGTTACTTCCACATCTGTTCCAATTGCCCGAAGCTGTGTTTCATTTCCAATCAAAATGTAATTTTTATCACCGATCTTTTTTACTACCTGACCGAAATAATTTCTTCCTTCATAATCAGATGGATATGCATTTGAGATATTCTGAGTTGTCTCCTCTGTTCCAGCCTTGTTGGCAAGAAGCTCCGGTGTTTCTGTTGTAAATGAAGAAGCAAGCACATAATTATGTGTTTTGCTGTAAGTAAGATACGAACCATCTTCCAAAGTGAACACCTGTCCCATTCCAACCTTTTCAGCAATATAATCCTCACTCATTACGGGTTCGCTGTCTGAGTCTTCTTCCTGCATCAGTGCCAGCTGGTAGCGGTTATACACATAAATCGTATCTGTCGCTGAATCATATACCATATTGTCAGTGTGCTCAGATGATGAAGTGATGCTGCCTGTAAAATCAGATGGGAAGTTCCAGACATTTTCATTATCTATTGGAATATCATTCATCAAACAATAGGAAGCGTCTGATGCATAGGTAAGTTCTGCACCATCTGCAAGAACCTTATCCCCTTCACCAACATTTCCATCTTTGTCTCCAGAAAACATCTGTGTTCCTGTACCGATTTGCAGAAGTTGCTGGTAATTGTAGATACATATTTTTCCATCTTCATAATCTGGATTTACTTCTTCCAATGTGTCCGATGTGTTTTCGTCATCCATAATTGTTTCTTCTTCATCTGTAAATCCCTGATCTTCAGAATTGTCGAATTTTTCTGTTACCTCAGAACTAATATCTGTATTTGGCTCTGATTCGCCTTCAAAAGAATCAGGAATATCACTTTCTGTGATATCAGATGTTTCAGATGTATCACTGCTGAAACCATCCTGCTCCGATATATCTGTAATTTCACTATTGGTCTGCACATCCATTCTTTCTGAATCTTCATCATTCGCAACTACGACTTGCGAAGATAATAATGTAACACACAGAACGATTGCTGTAATTCGCCTTAAAACACTCAATTTCTTATTCATAAAAATCGCCTCAAATCTTTTGTCATGGTTAACTTTTTGTCACTTTTAACCACTCTGGCTGGATAACTGCCGCCGTCAAGCACTGGGTCATTTTTGTGGAAAACGCCCCACATTCGCCATTTGAAATCATCCGTATTGCTTCTTCCGGTTCATATTTTCTGCGACAATTCTGATGTAGATACCATCCGTTCCTGTGCTGCTAAGTAACATACAATTCTAATTGAGTAATCTGTCGAATTTTTTAGTTGCATCGTTATCTTTCTAATCTGAACCCTGCGAAGTCTTAGTTTATATCAAAAAAAATATCAAAAATTGATATCTTCATTGTTTTTCGCTGATAATCTTTCTTATCAAGTATCTTATTAGGTACAATATTATACACTATTAAACTCATAAATATAATGTTCAATGAAGGAAAAATTTTTCACGTTTTTTTGTTCAAAGTGTTCCATTTAAGACTAATATGCAAAAAAACGAACCACACTAACCATGTGATTCGTTATCTTTTATAACAATTTCAATATTTTTAATATTATGAATCTCATCTTTGCCTCTGTGAACTACTCGGTAACTGAGTTACCAGAGCATCTGAAATCTGGCGGGATACCGT
>OKRU01001599.1_pt1 | contig 22104 bp, 19 predicted proteins | sample 1601131 | NCBI WGS metagenome assembly OKRU01 (sample SAMEA3541558, study PRJEB24748) | human gut metagenome | biome: human gut; feature: human-associated habitat; material: faeces | place: China | collected 2012
ATTACAATGGTTGAAAATATTATGGCATACTGGAAAGAACAAGCCGCCAAATATAGTAACCAATAATACAAATTCCAGTTTGGCGAACTGATGCAGTGATAAAAAGGAGGCACAGGAGTTGAAACAACGCACCTATATTGCCATCGACCTCAAGAGCTTCTATGCCTCCGTCGAATGCCGTGATAGAGGCTTAGATCCTCTGGACACAAACCTTGTTGTCGCGGACGAAAGCCGGACTGACAAAACCATTTGCCTTGCTGTTACCCCATCCCTCAAGAGTTATGGCATCTCAGGACGCGGCAGATTGTTTGAGGTGAAGCAGCGTGTCAAAGAAGCGAACGCAGGAAGACAGCACGATGCACCGAAACGAAAGCTCGAAGGATCATCGCATTTCTTTTCTGAGCTGCAAGCTAATCCTGAGCTTGCGATTGACTTCATCATCGCACCGCCGCAAATGGCTCGGTACATGGAGATCAGTACGCAGATATATGAGGTCTACATGAAGTATGTTGCGCCGGAAGACATTGTGGTTTACTCCATCGACGAGGTGTTTATGGATGTGACGGATTATCTGAACACCTATCATCTCACGCCACATGACCTTGCGATGAAGATGATCTTGGATGTGCTTGAGACAACCGGTATCACCGCAACCGCCGGGATTGGAACAAACCTTTTTCTCAGCAAAGTTGCGATGGATATTGTGGCAAAGCACATTCCGGCAGATAAAAACGGCGTTCGTATTGCAGAGTTGGATGAGATGAAGTTTCGCCGTGAGCTTTGGACGCACCAGCCGCTCACAGACTTTTGGAGAGTCGGTAGAGGCTATGCAAAGAAGCTCGAAGAAAACGGAATGTTTACGATGGGCGATGTTGCCCGATGCTCGGCGAAAAATGAGGACTTGCTTTACAAACTTTTCGGCAAGAACGCAGAACTGCTAATCGACCATGCGTGGGGCTGGGAGCCTTGCACGGTTGAAGCAATCAAAGCCTACAAGCCCAGCACCAACAGCTTAGGCTCAGGACAAGTCCTGCATTGCCCCTATGAGGCTGAAAAGGCAAAGCTCGTCCTCCGTGAGATGGCTGATCTTCTCGTGCTGGACTTGGTGGACAAAGGACTTGTGACAGATCAAATCGTCATCACAGTTGGCTACGATATAGAAAACCTCACCGATCCCGAACGAAGCCGAAAATATCACGGGACAGTTGTAAAAGACCATTACGGACGGCAGATACCAAAACAGGCGCACGGCTCAATCAATCTTGACGGTCACACATCATCTACGAAGAAAATAATGTGTGCTACGGCAGAACTCTTTGATAGGATCGTGGACAAGAATCTTCTTGTGCGTCGGCTGAATATCACAGCAAATCATGTTGTTCCAGAAGCAGACGCGCCAGTGAAAAACGGAGGCTATGAGCAGCTTGATCTCTTCACAGATTTCACTGCCTTAGAAGCACAACGAAAGCGCGAAAAAGCAGACCTGGATCGGGAAAAGAAAATGCAACAGGCAATGCTCATCATCAAGAAGAAGTATGGAAAGAACGCCATACTCAAAGGCATGAACTTGGAGGAAGGCGCAACCGCAAAGGACCGCAATGAGCAGATTGGTGGGCATAAGGCGTAAGGAGAATAGATATGACACGAGACAAATTCAAACTGATTCACAGTGAGTTGATAATGCAAGTTCAGTGTATTGAGCATGACTTGAAGTTGATTTATGCCGGAATGTGCAAGGGTGATTTTGACAAAAACCTTGATGCTCTTGAAAAAGTAAATCTGGGGTCAATGATAAAAAAAGTAAAGGAATTAGATTATAGCGATGGACACCCCGATCTTACTAAACGGGACTATATGTTGTTGGAGAAAATTCGAGAAATCCGAAATTATTGGTGTCACCAATGCTTTATTGACTATGTTTATATATCCGATGACTACGCGCGTGAACGCAAATTCCAAGAGATTGCTAAACGATTGAGTGAAGACGAAAATCAAACATGGGAGTTACACCAACACTTACAGCAGCTTCGTAATAAAACACTTGAGATATACAACAGGATCTAAAAGAAAGGTGGTGCGGCATGAATTACTCTGAGCAAAAATATGGTGATATTCTTAATATGCCTCACCATGTCTCTGCAACCAGACCGCAGATGCCGATGTCAGATCGTGCAGCTCAGTTTTCTCCGTTCGCAGCTCTCACCGGTTATGATGCTGCTATCAAAGAAACCGGGCGTCTGACTGACACAAAGATCGAGCTGGATGATGAAGAACTCCATAACCTAAATTTGAAGTTTCAGTTTCTTGTGGAGCATCTTGAAGATGAGCCGGAGGTAGCAGTCACATACTTCAAAGCAGATGAGAGAAAAGCCGGTGGTGCTTATCTTGAAGCAACAGGCATCGTGAAAAAGCTGGATGATTTTGAGCGGCTGATTACCATGCAGGACGGCACGAAGATTCCGATGGATGACATTCTGACTATTGAGAGTGATGCGTTCTCATCGCTTGAACAATACTAAAAAGACGCTTTCGAGCGTCTTTTTCTTTTATGCGTGAGACAAAAACGCGGAATTTGTCCGTTGTATTACGAAGGGGTATTTTACGGGGGACTTCCAACTAAGATTACGATTTTAGAGAATAGCAAGCACAGCCGGTGTATATACACACGGCGATTTTGGATTAAGGAAACCCTCCCCTTAATCCAGAAAATGCTTGTTGGGATGTCTCCCAAACCCTCTATCTTTATGAAAGGACAAACCGCTTATGGCAAACAGAACACGACCAAATCAGATACTCTTCTTTGTTTCAGATGACGAGAAACGGATTATCAAAGGAAAGATGAAACAGCTTGGTACAAACAACATGGGAGCGTATCTTCGCAAGATGGCGATTGACGGTTACATCATCAAAGTGGACTACACGCAGCAAAAGAAACTTGCCGCAGCAGTATCTCGCGCAGCGGCAAATATCAACCACATTTGCCGCCGAATCAACTCCACAGGACACTTCTATGAGGACGATGTTGCAGAGCTGAAAGAAAGGCAGGCTGAGATATGGCGATTACTAAAATCAAGCCAATCCGAGGAACTGTGAACAAGGCTCTCGCATACATTCTTGATCCGCAGAAAACAGATGACCAGCTCTATGTCTCTTCCTATGGTTGCGCTGCCAGCGATGCCGCAGCGAAGGAATTTGAGTGGACAAGAAATCTTGCTGCTCAACAAGGAATGCAGATGCCGAAGGTGATCGCCCGACATCTGATCCAATCCTTTGCGGTTGATGAAGTCACGCCGGAACAAGCGCATGAAATCGGTAAGCAGTTTGCCGACGAATGGCTCAAGGGAAAGTACGAGTATGTGATTGCAACGCACATCGACAAGGGGCATTGCCACAATCATATTATCTTTAACGCTGTCAACTATGTTGACTTCCATGCGTACCGAAGCAATAAGAAAACCTATCGTGAGATGCGGCATCTCAGTGATGAGATATGTGCTGAACACGGGCTGTCAGTTATTCCTCCCTCTCAGGGAAAAGGCATGGACTACAAGGAATACACCGAAGCCAAACGCGGTACAAGTTGGAAGCAAAAACTCAAGCAGACCATTGATCGCTGTGTGATCACAGCAAAGGACTACGATGAGTTTTTGAAGCTGATGCAGGACGCCGGATATGAAATCAAAACCGGCAAATACATCTCCTTCCGTGCCGAAGGGCAAGAGCGTTTCACCCGTGCAAAAACCATCGGAGATAACTACACCGAGGACCGGATCAAGGAACGCATTCAAGGACGCAATGCCCGCAGACGGCAGATGCAGAACGGTAGGAAGAACATCTCTCTCATCAGCGATATTCAAAACAGAATTAAGCAGATCGACAGCAAGGGCTTTGAGCATTCTATGAAGATTAAGATCCTCAAAGAAGCCGCCAGAACGCTCAATTACCTCACTGAGAACGAGCTACTTCAATATGCCGATCTTGAAAAGAAAGTCGAAGACATCCATAGTTCTTATGAGCGTACCGGCGCTGACTTGAAAGTCGTTGAAGCGCAGCTCCGAAAGGTGCAGCCACTTATCAAGAATATCTCAACCTATCAAAAGCTCAAGCCGGTCTATGATGCCTACTCAAAGACGAAGAACAAGCAGAGTTTTCGAGCTGCGCACGAGGCAGAGCTTGTCGTTTTTGAAGCAGCAAAGAGTACATTGCTTGCTATGCAAGATGGTGAAAAACTTCCAAGTATGAAGTCTCTGCACGCCGAGCAGCAACGCCTTTTGGAAGAGCAGCAGCGTCTCTACGACGAACGAGCAAGGCTCAAAAAAGAGGCTAAAGTGATTGATACCATGAAGGCAAATGTCGATGATTTCCTCAGTCCAACGCTTTCACAGGAGCATGAAAAAGCCAAAAGTAGCGAGTTGGAATAACCACCAAAGCCTGAGCCGTATGAATAAATCGGCTCAGGCTTTCTTCTTCGTAATGCGCTCCATGAACTTGAAATATATTTTGAATTTTTGGAGCATCGTATTGAAAATTTGAAGCGTTTGGTGTATAATATAATGAGTCTCACTATAAGCGTTTGAGAGAGGTGCTTTTATGAAGATAAGCTATAAGAAATTATGGGTAATGCTCATTGAAAGAGAGATCCCAAAATCAACTTTACGCAAGGATATAGAGCTGTCTCCCGGCACGATGAGTAAGCTCAATAAGAACGAGGATGTAGCTCTCTCTGTTCTGCTGCGCATTTGCGACTATTTGAATTGTGACATTGGAGATATATGTGAAGCTGTGCGAACGGGCAAGAAGTAGGTCCGAGTTTTCGTGCGGCTATTTTGTTATAGGTAGAGAAAAATACCTCAGCGAAAGGAGCATATATGGATGTCCTTGAGAATGCTGTGACTGAGAAAAATGCCCTCGTTGAAGCGGAGGCGTTTCCCACAGATGATCGAGTCACCTACAAAGACAGCACCTATGAAATTGTTTCTAAGGTTGCATATTTGATTGGTGTTCCGAAACGAATTTTTGATAATGAGCATGAAGCACCCAAAATAGAGATATACGAAAAACTTGATGCAGACAAAACGGCACGGATAATCCGTCATTTGTGTATCATAAGGACAGCGATTGAAAGAAACTTCAAGCATATCAACGAGCGCATGAAGTTTAGTTATCTCTCAATCAGCAGTATGCCGGAATATGTGCCGCAGGATAGCCTTCAACAACTAAATGCGGATGGCATTAGTTTTATAAAGAAGTCCAGCACGAAGCTAAGTCAGCATATCGTTGAGATAAACAAGCTGATTTCTGATCGGATCAATAATTGCAAGAAGCTATTTCCTCTTTGGCTGAATTGGTTGTATGTAAAAAACCTCTTTCTCATGCCAGATGGCTTGAAAGAGGAAGGGACAAAAGCAGCAGCAGATATTTATTACGCTCACTTGCTCTTTTATCCTTACCAGATGTATATAAACTGGGAACCGGAGGATGTCGGTAATCTGCTCTATAACGATAAAAAATTCGTGACGCTGCTTTATCAAATGAACGGTGACTACTTTACAGAGTACAGTAAAGTTTCTGATGCTGGAAGTTACATTAAAGGAAGCATCTACGAGTTTATTGGTAGCAGCGAAAAGGTTGTCGTAGTGGTAGATTGTGAAAACTCTGATCCGTACAAGCTCTGCGCTACGCTCAAGAATCTTGACTATCAGTACACACAGAAGATAGCATCCATCATCCTGTTTGATGATGTGCATAGTGCATCTGCTTGGCGTATTCTGGATAGTTTTACCCACATCCCGGTCGAACACATGATGACCGAACGGGTAAAGCAGAACAAGTCTCTGGTCGATGTGATGCTGATTGCCCGAACTTGTCAGGAGCATTACAAAAACAATGTGGATTCCTTTATTTTGGTGTCCAGCGACTCCGACTATTGGGGACTGATTTCTTCTTTACCGGAGGCTCGGTTCCTTGTCATGATAGAGCGCGAAAACTGCGGACCGGATTTGAAGAACGCACTTGTCAATGCCGGTATATTCTATTGCTACATTGATGACTTCTACTCCGGCAATGCAGAGGATATTAAGATCGGCGCACTGTTCAAAGAGATGTATCATTACATAGATCAGGCGGTGCGGCTGAATATTTACGAGATGTTCACAGAGGCGTTAAGAGCGACTCGAATTGAAATGAGTTCTTCGGAACAGAAACAGTTTGTGGACAAGTATTTGAAAACGATGCAAATGTCCATTGCGGATAATGGCGATGTGACATTGGAAATAAGACGAAAATGAGTCCGTTATATCGGACAGTAGCCGTGATAGAATAAAATGAGGACCGGTTGGCAACCAAAAATGATCCTCAAGTATTGGAGATGAAGATATGGCATACCAGAGCGAAGCGGCTCTTGAGCAACAATTCATAGAGCAGCTAAACAAGCAGGAATACAGCACAGTCGATATTCCAGATTATGACGCATTGGTGGAGAACTTCAAAGTTCAGTTTGAAGCCTTCAATGCGCCCAAACTTGATACGCCTATCACCGATAAAGAGTGGGAGCGTATCTTTAACCTCATGCTTGGAAAGTCCGTGTTCCAGAGCGCAAAAATTCTGAGAGACAAGTTTGTCCTTGAGCGTGAGGACGGGACGAAGGTTTACCTTTCCTTCTTCGATCAGGATCACACCAAGAATATCTTCCAAGTTACACATCAGACAACGGTTGTAGGCAAGTATGTCAACCGCTATGATGTAACGATTCTTGTGAATGGCTTGCCGTTGATTCAGGTCGAGCTAAAGCGCAGAGGTATTGACATTCGAGAGGCGGTCAATCAGGTCATGCGCTATAAGAAGCACTCCTATAACGGGCTATATCACTTCATTCAGCTTTTCATTGTCTCCAACGGTGTTGATACCAAATACTTTGCCAACTCCGACAGGGACTTGATGTATAGCCTTGCCTTCTTTTGGACGGATTTCAATAACATCCGTATTACCAACCTGAAAGACTTCTCAATTTCTTTTCTGGCAAGGGATCACATCATCAAGATGTTGACACGCTATACCATTCTGAACGATACGGATAAGATTCTGATGGTTATGCGCCCCTATCAGGTGTATGCCGTAGAAGCCCTTATAAGACAGGCTACGCTTACAAATCGCAATGCTTATATCTGGCATACCACCGGTGCAGGAAAGACGCTGACATCCTTTAAGACAGCTCAAATCCTCGCAGCCAATCCGAATATCAAGAAGGTTATCTTCCTTGTTGACCGTAAGGACTTGGACTCTCAGACCACCGAAGAGTTTAATAAGTTTGAGGCTGGCTCTGTTGATGTCACAGATCGCACAGACATTCTTGTACGGCAAATGAAGGATAAGAACCGGCAGCTCATTGTCACGACGATGCAGAAGATGGCAAATGCCGTTAAGCGTCCTCAATACGAAAAGGTAATGGACGCATACCGTGACGAAAAGGTTGTCTTCATCATTGACGAATGCCACCGCAGCCAGTTCGGAGATATGCACAAGGATATTGTTCGGCATTTCAAGAAAGCGCAGTTCTTTGGCTTTACCGGTACGCCCCGTTTTGAAGTGAACGGAAAGACGGAGGGCAAGATCACGCAGACCACCGAAATGCTGTTTGGGGAATGTTTGCATAACTATCTGATCAAGGATGCTATCTTCGATAACAATGTCCTCGGTTTCCATATTGAGTACATAAAGACGATGGAAGGCGATTTTGACTGGGACGATCCGACATTGGCTGACGCGATTGATGTTGGCGAACTCTATATGTCGGATGAGAGAATGTCCCTCATTGCAAACCACATCGTCCAGAACCACAAAGCCAAAACGAGAAATGGTCAGTACACGGCTATCTTTGCTGTTTCCTCCATTGAAGCTCTTGTCAAATATTACGACATCTTCAAGAAGATCAAACACGATCTGAACATCAGCGGTATCTTCTCCTATGGGCAGAACGAAGATGCCGAGGGCAAGGACGAGCATAGCCGAGATGCCTTGGAGCGTATCATCAAGGACTATAACGAGATGTACGGCACGAATTTCTCTACCGACACCTTCTCCGCGTATCACAAGGATATTTCAGATCGTGTCAAAGGCAAGAAAACGAAGTCTCTGGACATTCTCATTGTCGTAAATATGTTCCTGACCGGCTTTGACAGCAAGCAGCTCTCTGTGCTGTATGTGGACAAGGATTTGAAGTATCATGATCTGCTGCAAGCCTATTCTCGCACGAACCGTGTCGAGAAAGAAACAAAACCGTTTGGTATCATCATTTGCTACCGCAACCTCAAGAAACGGACAGATGATGCGCTGACGCTCTTCTCCAAGAGTCAGGACACCTCCGGCATTGTCGTTCCGGGCTATCAGTATTTTGTTGAGAAGTTCAATGAAATGGTTATGAAGCTCAAGGAAGTGGCACTCTACCCTGAGTCCGTCGATACCATGCAGAGCGAGGATGACCAGAAGAAGTTTGTCATCACTTTCCGTGAGCTGACAAAATACCTCCAATCTTTGCAGACATTCATTGAGTTCAGCTTTGATCAGGATGCACTCATCATGTCCGAGCAGGAGTATCAGGACTACAAGAGCAAGTATCTGATGCTTTACTCCCGGCAAAAAACTGATCGAGAAGTCGTATCTGTCCTGAATGATGTGGACTTCTGCATTGAGATCATGGAGAGTGACCGCATCAATGTTGCCTATATCATGAACTTGATCCGCAACATCCACTTTGATGACAAGAAGCAGAAGGACTACGACATCAAGCACATCAAGGAAGAATTGAGCAGGACGGATAATCCGCAGTTGCTTCGCAAGGTTGAAATTCTTCAAGCGTTCTTGGATCGTGTCGTTGTTGGACTTGAAAGTGCGGATGAGATTGACGCTGCATACAACGACTTTGAAAATGAAGCAAAACGAGAAGAGATCGTTGCTTTCGCAAAGACTGAGGATATTGATTCCTCCATGCTGACGGACATCATTTCTGAGTATGAGTTCTCCGGCACAATGGATGCAGGAAACATCCGTGACCGTATTGAGAAGCCCATGCCGCTGCTCAAGAAGAGGTCTTTGGTCAACCGGATCGTCGAATTTATCCGGCAGCACACTGAGAAATACCAATAAGGAGAGAGAACAATGGATAATTCTATTCAGGCTCACCAGAAAGAGCTTTGCAACAAACTATGGGCGATGGCAAATGCCCTGAGAGGTAACATGGAGGCATACGAGTTCAAGAACTATATCTTGGGCATGATCTTCTATTACTACCTCTCCGACAAGACCGAGAAGTACATGGTTAATCTTCTCAAAGACGATAATATCAGCTACGAGGATGCTTGGAATGACGAAGAATACAAGGCTGCCATCGTAGAAGAAGCTCTGCGTGACCTCGGCTACATCATCGAACCGGAGTATTTGTTCCGCAAGATGGTCAAGATGGTTGAGAACCGTTCCTTCGACATTGAGTTCTTGCAGAAAGCAATCAACGCTCTGATGGAATCCACTATCGGCAACGATTCGCAGGAAGACTTTGACGGATTGTTCTCCGATATGCAGCTTGATTCTACGAAGCTGGGGCATACCGTTAAAGATAGAAGTGCTGTCATGGCAAAAATCATTGCTTCGCTGGACGAGATCAATTTCAGCGTGGATGACACGAAGATTGATGTGTTGGGTAATGCCTACGAGTATCTGATCGGTCAGTTCGCTGCCACAGCCGGTAAGAAAGCCGGTGAGTTCTATACGCCTTCGGGTCCTGCCGAGCTGCTGTGCCGCCTTGCTTGTCTTGGCTTGACCGATGTTAAGGACGCAGCCGATCCGACTTGCGGTTCCGGATCTCTGCTTCTACGCCTCAAGAACTATGCAAATGTGCGTAACTACTACGGTCAGGAATTGACCTCGACCACCTATAACCTTGCCCGAATGAACATGATCCTTCGCGGCATCCCGTATCGTAACTTCAATATCTACAATGGCGATACGCTTGAGCATGACTACTTCGGAGATATGAAGTTCCGTGTTCAGGTTGCAAATCCTCCGTATTCTGCAAATTGGTCTGCTGATATGCACTTCATGGAGGACGAGCGTTTCAATGAATACGGCAAACTTGCGCCTAAGAGCAAGGCTGACTTTGCTTTTGTGCAGCACATGGTTTACCACATGGATGAAGACGGACGAGCTGTTGTTCTGCTGCCTCACGGTGTTCTGTTCCGTGGCGCAGCCGAAGAAGTGATCCGTAAGCACCTGATTCAAAAGCTGAATGTGCTGGACGCTGTTATCGGTCTTCCTGCAAACCTCTTCTTTGGCACGGGCATTCCGGTATGTGTTCTTGTCCTCAAGAGGGAGCGCAACGGCAACTCTGATAATATCCTTTTCATTGATGCGTCCAACGACTTTGAAGCTGGAAAGAATCAGAATATCCTCCGTGAGTGCGACATTGATAAGATCGTCGAAACCTACGAGCATCGTGCGGATGTCGATAAGTACGCCCATGTTGCCACTATGCAGGAGATTGAAGAGAACGGATTCAATCTGAACATTCCTCGCTATGTTGATACCTTTGAGCCGGAAGAGGAAATTGACCTCAATGCTGTTGCAGCAGAAATCCGCAATATTCAGGCTGAGATCAAAGGCATCGACGCACAACTGAAACCGTTTTTCGATGAGCTGGGACTTGATTTCCCCTTTGATGTGGAGGGCAAATAATTATGGCAAATGTATCCTCAAGTAACGGTCTTGAGAAGCGTCCGAAACTCCGGTTTCCGGGCTTCAATGAGCCGTGGCAATCTACTTTACTATCATCCGTATTTGCAAAGAATACCAAGAAGAATACGGATGGACAAATAACGAATGTTATCTGTAATTCTGCAAAGCAAGGTTTGATACCGCAGCGCGAATACTTTGATAAGGATATTGCCAACAGTGACAACACCAGCGGATATTACATCATTGAGGAAAATGACTTCGTATATAATCCTCGCAAATCAGCAGATGCTCCATACGGTCCTATAAGCAGCTATAAATACGCCGAAGCCGGTATTGTATCACCGCTATATCTTTGCTTTAGAGCCAAGAAGGAGATCAATCCTGCGTTTTTTGAATGGTACTTCCGTTCCTCGGCATGGCACAGATATGTCTATTTGTCTGGTGATAGCGGAGCGCGTCATGACAGAGTAAGTATTAAGGATGACACTTTCTTTGCGATGCCGATCAATCTTCCGGCAGCTCAAGAGCAAGAGCATATCGCATCTTTTCTTGAGAGAATTGACCAGAAAATTGAAATGCAACGCGCTCTGGTTGAAAACCTCAAGAAGTATAAAAGAGGATTGCTATTCCGTGAATTTGCGCCGTTTGTTCATGATGCAAGCGACATCGAGTACGAAGGGAAAATACATGATTTTTTCAGCCTCTCTTCTGGCTCAACACCAAGTAGCACCAACAAAGCATTTTATTCTGGCTCTATTAGATGGGTGTCCAGTGGTGAATTGAAACCCAAATACCTATACGAAACAAATCAACATATTTCCTCTGAGGCAGCGTCCATGTGCAATCTTCGGGAATATCCAGCTAACACATTACTTATAGCGATGTATGGACTTGAAGCAGCAGGAGTTAGGGGAACTGCGTCAATCCTGGGTGTACCATCCACTATCAGTCAGGCTTGCATGGCAATTCAACAAACTGGAGAAATTGATGTTGAGTACCTTTACTACTGGTACATCTACAACGGTCAATGGATAGGTATTAGAATTGCACAAGGAACAAAGCAGCAAAACCTTAGTACAGATACCCTCGGAAACTTGAAAATCAATGCACCATCGTTAAGCAAGCAGAAGGAAGTGTGCAAGTTGCTATCACATATTGATAATCGGATAGAAAAAGAGAATCAAAAGCTTGATTTACTCACTTCTATCAAAAGAGGCTTGTTGCATCAGCTCTTTATGTGAAGAGTTGTTGCATGAAACCATTTCTTAGCTTGATCATCATATCATACTCGCTCTGGGTAACAGATTGGCGATATTCTATTGCATCCAGAAGCTCAGCTATTTTTCTCTGTTTGCTGATAACAGGAAAAGAAACCGGAATACCCATGAGGAGATCATCTGTCATCGAAACTCGATCATGCCGAACTCCTTGAGAGCCATTGTCGTAGATGTAACGATACCACGCATCACTCTTAAAGTACCATGCCAAATAAGCAGGATTTATGTCTGCTTGCAACACAAGGCAAGTGTATAGCGGAGAAATAATGCCTTTCTCCTTGAGCGTGTATCTATTAAACGGACCATACGGAGCTGTATTAGATTTTCTTGGGTTATACACAAAATCCCCTTCATCAATCACATAGTAGTTTGATGTATTTCCATCCACGGCTATGTCTTTGTCGAAAAAATCTCTTTGAGGAATCAACCCATATTCCGCTGAGTTTGTGATTACATTTTTGATACCGCCGTTTGTATTTCTACGGGAGACTTTTTTGAAAATCGTACCGAGCTTAACAGTATTCCATCCATCTTGTGAAGAATGGCGAAAGATTGACTGCATGACACCTCTTTTATACTTCTGATCAAGCAAGAAGAGATAGCTATATGACAGACAAAATCCCTTGCAGTAGCGGAATATCTCTGCTACCGCAAGGGATTTGCCTTTGCTACAAGCCAGTATTTAGTTGCTGAAATAGCCCTCAAGTAACGGTCTTGAGAAGCGTCCGAAACTCCGGTTTCCGGGCTTCAATGAGCCATACAAACAGTGCCGCATTGGTGACATCTATGCAGAGCGAAGTCAGCGTGGAGCATCCGACATGGAATTACTGTCTGTTACAATGAACGATGGTGTCAAGCCGCGTTCCGAGATAGAAGGAAAGGACAATTCCAGCGAGGACAAAAGCAATTATAAGATCGTCCGCAAGGGTGATATGGTTTACAATTCCATGCGAATGTGGCAAGGTGCAAACGGTATTTCTCCGTGCGACGGTATTGTAAGTCCTGCATATACCGTTCTTATGCCCAAGCAAGAGATCAACAATGGATATTTTGCGGCACTCTTCAAAAGCGCGAACTTGATCAATGAGTTCAGGAAGAACTCACAAGGTATGACATCGGACACATGGAATTTGAAATACCCTCAGATAGAAACGATAAAGATACAGATTCCATCTGTTTCTGAGCAGGACAAAGTGTCAGAACTGTTCGGTGTCCTTGATGCAAGAATAGTCGCACAAGCTCAGTTAGTTGAATCCCTCAAGAAGTATAAAAGAGGATTACTGCGAGAGATTTTTGCAAAATTGAGTGAGAGTTGCGAGAATCGAAAGCTCAAGGATGTCTCCGTATTGTTTGCCGATGGAGATTGGATAGAATCTAAGGATCAAGCATCAGACGGAATCCGACTTATTCAGACGGGAAATGTAGGCTTCGGAATGTACTTAGACAAACCTCAAAATGCTAAATACATTTCAGATGATACATTCCATCGTCTTAACTGTTTGGAAATATATGCTGGTGATATTCTCATTTCCAGATTACCTGAGCCAGCAGGAAGAGCTTGCCTTTTGCCCAAAAGCACAGAAAGAAGGATTACTGCCGTTGATTGCACTGTTATCAGAACGGACGCATCTGTCATAGATAGGAATTACCTTCTTCAATTTCTCTGTTCTGAGCAATACCTAAAAACTGTTAACTCCTTTCTTGCTGGTGGAACACGCCAAAGGATCAGTCGCAAAAACCTTGAAGGGATAGAAGTTCCTTACCCTTCCATCGACAAACAAGAATACTATGGTGATTTCTTATGTAAGGTTGATACTCTCGTCTTTAACGAAGAACAGCGTCTAAGTTATATAACCAGACTGCGTTGTTTTATGTTGCAACGGCTCTTCATATAAAGAGCTGTTGCAATAACGAAGTACGCATTCGCAATAATGCCTCATAAGTACGGTTTGCATGAGCTATGCGAGAATCCAAAACAGTTAGCATTTCCGCGATTTCTTGTTGTGTACTGTGAGGTGGGCAGCAGATTTCTACATTTCCCACTAACTCAGAATTGAGGTTGTTCACGCAGCTACCAGCAGCAAAGCGTTTATATTGAGCTATCACATTATCTGAGCCGAGATAGTAACATAAAAACCTCTTTTCAAAAACATTGTCCTCATCTCTAATTAGCAGCCAGCCGTCATGGATACAACCGTCAATCTGAAGGATGTACGGTCTTCCAAAGCTCATAGAATTGGATAAGATTAAATCCCCCTGAAAAACTCTTCTTGATCTCTTCGCACCGGAGGGAATGATTTTTTCTCTTGTCCGGGTGATATATAGTTCATCAGCGGAAGTATCGCCAATCTTTATCCAGTTGATGCCATCTGGATCATCAGTAATGTAAGCATCTATTGGACGAGGTGAGCCGCCTCGAAGAATGCTCACACAATCGCCCAAGCGTACTGTGTTGCATTCTCTTTCGATCTCCGAAAAGACTTTGCAAACGACACCTCTTTTATACTTCTTGAGGGCAATTATTAACTGTCGCTGTTTCTCGATCCGATTGGATAGAAGCGTCAATAGGTTTGCGATCTTCTCCTGTTCAGGTAGCGAAGGAAGAAAGAGTGATTGTTCATAGAGAGTGTCCCACTCAACATTTCTTCGACATACGCTTGCCCCTACGGTTGTCGCATTATAGAAGAACCGTTTCGCAGCATCGGACTTTATCCATTGGGCTATTAAATCAATAGAACATCCAGAAATGTCATAAGTTTTATATGCAGGAGAAACCATGCCGTGCTCAAAACGCTGATTTACATTGGCATTTCCTAAATGAAGATTTTGCGTTGACAGCACCATTGTTCCATATTTTATCTTTTTGTAACCCTTATTGCTTGCACCACGCTGATGCCCAAAAAGTTCTGTGTTTAGGAACATACCTTCAATGGCAGCGGATAAAAGAACATCTTCATCTTCTACTTTGGTACGATTGCTAAACTCGTGAACAATGTCTCCAAATGCCGTTGCCTTCCATGGCTCAACGAAGCCCGGAAACCGGAGTTTCGGACGCTTCTCAAGACCGTTACTTGAGGAATATACTGCCCTGATTATCCCTCCAACGGATAATGTTCGTGGAGGTGGTCAATATGACTAACAATACACAATTCAAGACGCTTGTGAACACTTGGCTAAATCAAAAGCAGCCAATGATCACGCCGTCAACCCATGCCAGCTTTACGCTGATTGCCGAAAATCATCTAATTCCATACTTCGGCAAGCGTAAGATCGGCAGCATCACCGAAACGGACATCCAGAGCTACATTTCGTATCTCCATGATGCCGGTAGGTTGGACAAGACCGGAGGGCTAACGGTAAAGACCATCCGGGATGTGATCCTCGTTCTCAGACTTTCAATGGAGTTTGCGTACAAAGAAAGGGCGATTCCGCTGCTGAACTGGGATCTCATCGAGTACCCGAAGGAACTTGGCATTAAGAAGGTTGTTTCTCTCTCAAAAGATCAGGAGCAAGCGCTGATTCAGTGCATCTACATGAACTTGAACAGGAAGACCGCTGGCATTCTAATTGCACTTTTTACCGGAGTACGCATTGGAGAACTCTGCGGATTACAGATGAAGGACATCTCGTTGACGGATAAGACCATCAGCATCAATAAGACTGTTCAGCGCATCTATGACAAAAAGAAGGGCGAGTCCTATCTTCACATCGGACCGCCCAAAACGAAAACTTCTGCAAGGACGATCCCTGTTCCGTCTCTTCTGATGAACATTATCAAAAAGTTCTACACGGATAACCCTAACCACTACTTCTTGACCGGCAAAACAAAGCCGACAGAGCCTCGTACTTATCGGCAGTTCTTCACCCGTTTTCTGAAACGGAACGGATTGGAAAAGGTGAAGTTCCACGAGATTAGACACACATTCGCAGTCAGGGCGATTGAGATACCGGAATTTGATATAAAGTCGCTCTCTGAAATCCTCGGTCATAAGAATGTGTCCTTTACACTGAATGTCTACGGAAGTGCAAACCTCCAACAGAAGGTCAAGTGTATGAATTTACTGAATGATCTCCTGTAATCTTATTCAGTTCTGACTCGGCTTTCACAGTGCAGCAGAAACGAATAACCGTTTCCGGCGATTCAAATTCATTGACTCGATGCGCTGTTCATAGGAGGCACTATTCGACTTTCCGAAACAGAGTGACTTCTTCTTGAGCCGTGAAAGGCTGCACAAAAAAATGAACGCAGTACACGGATTCCACAATCGCGGAATCGTGTACTGCGTTTGTATTTTAGAAATAATTTTTGCGATTTAAGCAAGGATTGATTTGTGGAGGCGTTTTTGGCATTTATAACCGTTCAACCGTGAGTGTTGCCGGATTGACTTTGATGATTACCTTTCCCTTGCTTTGGGCGTACATCACTGTCTTGCCTGTACCGCTGGGCTTGCCATCCCATACTGCAATGATGTAATCAGCGTGATCTACCATGTACCGATTGCGCTTGTCCATGCAGTCAGGAGTATAGTGCGTTTGAAGAAGCGTTTCTTTATCACATTGAGCAGCAATGCCATAGTACCTTTCGCGCATTGCTGCATTCCACTTGGCTGCCTGTGTTTCGCACGGTATAGCACTCTCAAGCGTAATGCCTGGATAAGTCTTCTTCAGTTCCAGAACGATCTCGGCAGCGTACATATCAACGCCGAGAGCCATGCCAGAGATAAAGTGGGTGACATTTTCATCTGTAATCAAAGAAATAATTTGTTTTTTTAGGGTTTCTTTGAGCGCAGTGCAGCGTTCATCATCCTCACGAAAGCCAAAGGGTAAATTTTGAGGTCTGTGTCCGGTGAAGGCACAACTTTTCATATTCTTGATCTCCTTATATGTATTAGCTTGTGTTTCTAAATCGCTTATACATATATTATAGCATAGAAAATCAAGAAATTTGTAGAAATAAGTCGGCAAAAGAAAAAACTGCGTGAAAAATCACGCAGCCTTCAATGAGCTTACTTCATGTTATCTTTCTCTTGCTGAATCATCAACTCAACCATTTGCAAAATACGCTTTTGCGCTTCGGGAGGAAGATCAGCAATTTTCTTTGAGAGTTCTGAGGCTTTTGCCTCTCCGCTATGCTCTAAGACATCGCAGAAAATTGAATCAGCGGATGTCTCCAAGCCATTGAGCAAAATAATCAGCTTCTCGCAACGCGGAAATGACATCCCTCTCTCGACGGTGGAAATATAATTTGTGGTCAAACCGGTCTTTTCTGCAAGATCCTCTTGTGTAATACCAAGACGCTCACGGGCTTGCTTAACGCGCTTTCCTATTCGTTTATCAATCATGGGCGTTTACCTGTTCCTTTTCTAAATCGCTCATGAATATTATATGGATTAGAACCATAGTGATACAGAAACGCTAATGGTGTCACTATGGATTAACGAATGATTTTACGGTAAAATTCAAGGAAAAGACACAAAAAAAGAGCCTCTGCCGACACCCGACTGGGCATCGACAGAGGCTCTTTGTGCTACTTTGTTGCCTTCAAAGGAAGGTAGAAAATCGACCTTTATTCCTACACTTTCGGTTGGGAACACTTAGATAGGAAAACATACAGGGCAACTTCTCTGTGCTGTTTATAGGACGAGAAATCCTTGATTTTCAACCCTTTTCACAACACAAAACGGGCTTATCTGTCTACTCTGCTGCGTTTAGAAATGTAGCATGGACATCTGACGATTTCAGCCCTGAAACTTTGCTTGCAGGAATGGATGCAGCGGCGGCACAAATCATTGTATTTGCGCCGCCCGTCTGTATCGAGATAGAAGCTCCATTCTAACTTCCACTTCTGACTCTTGCTCACAGGTCTATCTCTCCTTTGTGCTTTTGCTTAGGAGGGCATTCCTTTGGAGGATGATCTGCTTTTGCGGACTTGAGCCGATCCATGATAGAGGACTTCTCGCTGCGCTCCGGGACTTTATCTTCCTTCGGACCGTTGTTGATGATCCCGTCAATCATGCCGTAATCATCCTCCATTGCCATCTCAGCCGACTTGAGATAGTTTTCCTTCTCAAGTGCCGCCATCCAGCTTTCCTTGCTGATGCCGAGCATCCCGCCCTTTGCAGCATGGTCGGCAATCTCCTTGGCATCCACACACAAGCCTTCGGTGTTATCCGAATAGAGCCGATAAACCTCGCAGCCCTTTTCAAGTGCCTGTTCAGCCGCCTCCTGACCGGCAGGAAGAACACCAGCCCATGCGTAGCCGTAATTCTTCATGTCCTGCACGGACAGCGCAGGATCGGGCATTTCCGGCACTTCCATGACTTCGAGCTTGAGAAGACGCAGCGTGTCATCATCAAAGCCGTTGTAGACCTGATCGAGAACCAGCTTGCCGCGCTCATCGACAATGATACAGGCGGCATCGTCTCCGTAGGTATCATGCTCCATGAGGAAGAAGCTGTGACCGTCCACCTCTTTGTGGTCAATGGTGTGCCATGTACCGATATGACCGGCAACTGCCAGACCGGAGGTGTCCATATTCATCTCAAAATCCTTCTGTTCCACAGCTTCCTGCTTATGCTGTTCCTCACTGATCATGGGGATCGCCACGATTTTATCTCCCAACTTTGCGAACATCTCCGGCTGTTTGAAGAACTCCGCATACTTGAGCGCAAGATCGCCGGAGAGAGAACCAAAGCTATCTTCCGTCAACCCCACAATCATAAATGTCCCGGCAACAATGTCATAGATGTCTCCATCTTCGTCGCGGAGTGCGCGGTTGAGGGGCAGACCTTCGAGCTTGGCTTCCTCATTGCAGACAATGGCAACCGGGTCATCAAAGGGGTAAATGGCTTCGATATAGCCGCCCACCATGTCTTGCAGCGATTTGAGATCGGAGCCGACATCGGCAATGCGCGGAGCTTTTTCCGGTTCGACCACTACAACGGTCAGTTTGCCGTCTCGCTCCTGAGACTCAGCAGAGCCGGTGAGCCGGTATTCGTCAGGAATGTCATCCAGAGAACCGTCGAACTGCCTGTCCCAGCTATCGCCGGTGCATCGGACATAACCGGCATCGGTAAAGCGCCCCTGCTCATCCATTGCAATGTCGCGCCCATAGCGCTCATAGTCGATGTAGTCTGCCAACGGTCCGAGATCCTTTTCGGAGTAAATGCCGATTTCGTGAGCGTAGTAATAGCCAAGATCGGACTCGTCGCTGATACCGGGCATAACATCATAGCAATCCAGATTGAAAGTCAGATTGATGAGGTCATCAATGTCGCTGACTTCATCGCATCCGGCTTCCATAATGGCAACGAGCTTTTCCTGATCGCTCAGGGAAAGCTCGTCAATCAAAGCGGCAAGGTAGTTGAGCTTATCAAGGCTCTCGTACTCGCCAAGCATCTTCTGAACACCGTAGATCGGGCATTCGTAGTCGGTGATAAACCACTCTTCATAGGGCTGACCGAACTCATCCTGCTTGCCGATTCCGATGCGCTCAAAGACCTTCTGCATCTCTTCTTCGGTGGTGGGCAGCTTCACCCACTCACCGACCAGCATACCCTCGTTGTACTTGCCAAGGTTTGTGACGAAGGCTTCAAAATCACCGTCTAATACGGGCATAGGCATCCTCCTTTCAGTCATCTACCATGCCGTCCGGCATGATATACAGTTCCTCAAACTCCGCGTCGGTCATGGCTTCGAGCTTCCGGACGGTTTTGTACATCAGCTCTGCGATCTCGCCGTCCATGTCGTTCAGGGTGACGCTCTTCATATCGTCGATCAGCCGCTTCCGGCTGGACGTATTGAAGCAGCACATCAGGTTGATTTCTTCCACGGTAAAATTCTTCATATCAGAGTTCCATATCCTTTCCTTTGTTTTTCTGCGGCTTCGGTGTGTGGGGCGGCTGTGCCTTCTGTGCGGATTTCAGTTTGTCACGGATGGATTCACGGGCAGCGGGCTTCTTCGGGATGGTGTCGTAGATGGCAGTTCCGGCATCCTCCACATACGAGCGGACATACTGAATGCTTTCAGAAAAGCGAATGGGGCGGTTCTTGTCCTCGATGTTGGTCAGCTGGACTTCATCAGCGGCAAAATCAACCGCGTCGATTCTGCACTTGATCCCATCCACATTCAGCGTCGCGCCGACAGGAATGTAATCTGCGGCTTTGAGTTCCTTGAAGGTCTCGCCGTCCTTGCTGAGAAAGACATCCGCGCCGGACTGCCAGAGCTTCTTTGATGCTGCTACCCATGCAGTTTCACGGAAGCCGGTCACCGGAATGGAGGGCTTACCGCGCACCTTCTTCTCAAGGAGCTTCGTGCCGAGCAAGGGTGCGGCTTTTTCCGCGTCCTTGCCGTACAGCTCAAAATAGCCATTCTGGGCAAAGCAGACCAGCGCGTCGGGGTGTGCCTCTTTGACTGCCTCATACTTCCGAAGTTCTGCAACGGGCAGAGGGGCAAGCACCTCCGTCCTCTCCGCCTCCGGCAGTCTGTCACGGCGGCTTTTCTGCTTGGTCAACACTTCCGCCAGAGCCTCCGCATCCTTCGGGAGCGTCCGGTGGGCTTGTACGCCGCCATGCTCACCGACCAGAGCCATTGCTGCATCGAAGCTGCTGCGGCAGGGGGCTTCCAGCACAAAGCCATCTGCGAAGGTCAGCCGATCATGATCCGGCGCAGCCGAGTTCTGCGCTACGTTTGCCGCCTGTTCCCGGTAGTTGATCTCAAAGACATCTCCGAACACCTTGCCGCGCTTGACGGCTTTCGGAACGATGACACGGGCAATGCACTCGTCGTAGGTCTGCTCCGCGTAAAACCGGAAGGTGTTGTGATCCCGCGTTCCCTGAATGAAGACCTGATTTTCATTGAGGCAGTGCGTTCCATGCGGGCGGCAGAACCACATCAGCGTCTTGTCTTCGGGATTCTGGCTTTCGGCGGCGCGGCGGATGATGCGCTTGTCGATGTCGAAGTCTTCCTTGTAGCTGTCTACATGACTGTCCACGAGCTTCTGCAGCTCCGCAACGATGTCAACGTCTGTGTATTTCTTCATGCTTCTCCTTTCTCACAACTCCATGTCGTGTGTTTTGGATTTGACCGGAGACTTCTTCTCCGGCTGCGTTTTCGCGGCAGCTTTGAGCTGATCGCGGATAGAGGGCTTTTCCTGCTTCTGCTCCTGCTTGACGTATTCCAGCGTCGGCATCAGCTCACGGTAACAGCCCTGTGTTTTCCGCGCCGCATGACGGCGATGGATTTTGAACAGCGGCTCACCGTTCTGCGTGACCGTGTTGCCCTCAATCCTGACGCCGTTCCGTGCCAGCAGATTGAAGGAGTGGTTAGAGGCGCGATAGGACGCCCGCATACCGTCGTTGTTATAGGCGATCTGCCCCTTGAGCGTGTCCATGACGGCGGCTTTGATCTCCTTTTCTTCGGCAGTCAGGCGGTGCGCTTTCGGTGCTTTTGCCGCTTCCTCCGGTAAGGGAGCAAAGGGAGACTTGACCTCCACGGTTTTTACCTCAATAGAGGTAATCTCATCGTTCTCCCATGCAACGACCTCCGGGTCTCTTTCCTCTGTTTTTTCAGGCATGACTTCCTTCTGGGGTTCGGTCTGCTGACGGAACGCATCGACGAAAAGGGCGGTCAGTCCGGGATTGGGTTTATCCACAAGGAAGCGGGAGGCATTCTCAGGGCAGACTTCAACGCTCTTTGCCCACTCCTTGAGAGACTGCGGAATGCGCCCGTCGAAGTCTTTCTGCTGAATGGTGTTTGCGAGGACATACCGGACGCGCTCCGGAGAGAACTGCTCAAGGACACTTTTCACGGCAGCATCCGCATCCAGCCGGTTATCTCCGTAGTTGGTGCTGATCGCCGCTTCAATCGCACGGCGGCATTCCACGTTTGCAGCGAGAGAAGCCCGATATGACTCCAGCTCACCGGCTTCATAGGCGTAATTCGTTGTCTCGCGGTAAATGGGGGCTTCCGGCTTTTTCTCCGGAACAGCTTCCTGCTCGACGGACTGTGCTTTCTCTGCCAGCAGCACCTTGAGCTTGGCGTCAATGCCTTCGATCATCTCAGCCGCCGTCTTGCGGATGGTGTCCAGAGAGCTTTTCAGTTCCT
>OKRU01001602.1_pt1 | contig 22088 bp, 17 predicted proteins | sample 1601131 | NCBI WGS metagenome assembly OKRU01 (sample SAMEA3541558, study PRJEB24748) | human gut metagenome | biome: human gut; feature: human-associated habitat; material: faeces | place: China | collected 2012
CCGAATAGTGAAGAGGTGAAGGCAGTTTCAAGTAATTTAAAATATGTACAAATACGTGGATTTCAAGCCCCTACACAACAGCGTCTTCAATATCCTGAAGTTCCACCTATTTGGGGGCAATTGCATAAATGGTTAACCCCGCGGGACTATGAATTTGGAGTTTCTTTTCTTGCAGGTTCAAGATTCTCTTGGTAACTTGTCACTGTGTTTCTTCTAAATCCTGCAATATATTAACCATATTAATGGAAAACCGATTGGTAGAGTTAAATATGCGCTAATTTAATTCCGCCAACGGGTTTAACTATTTTCTTTTTCTAATGTAATAACAGTAATTTCGGGCCAAGCTCCAAATCGAAATGGCATACCGATAAATCCTAATCCTACATTTACATACAGGTTTTGCTTTCCCTTTGTATACATTCCTTTCCATTCTTTATATACCCATGAAGAAGGAGAATGTTGCCCTATTGCAAACTGCATAGCATGTGTATGTCCTGCCAACATTAATTCTATATCTGTCTTGGAAAGAACTTCAGCTTCCCAATGAGTAGGATTGTGGCTTAATAAAATTTTAAAACCGTCATCAACTCCCTGCATTGCTTTCTGCAAATCGCCTTTTCCGTTGAATGGAGGTATTCCCCAGTTTTCTACACCTATGAGTGCAATACTGTCATTTCCTTGATGCAAGTAAATATGTTCATTATTGAGTAGTTGCCATCTCATATTGGTTTCTCGCTGTTCAAGCTCTGCCAGATTATCAGCTTTCTCTCTTTGGCTATTCCAATGATAATATGGACCATAGTCGTGGTTGCCTAATATAGAAAAAATACCGTCTTTGGCTTTCATTTTAGAAAGAATATCTTCAAAGCCATTTAATTCTGTGGCACGATGATTAACTAAATCGCCGGTAAATACAATTAAATCCGGTTTTTGTGCATTGATTAATTGAACGGCTCTTTCCAACTCTTTTTCATTATTAGTCCAGCTTCCGATATGAATATCTGATAATTGAATAATTTTGTATCCATTGAATGATTGAGGAATATTAGGCGAACGAAATGTAATGTCTTTTACGTCGAACTTTGTTTTTCCTATAATTGAACCATATAAAATACCTATTAAGCATGTTGAAGCAATTATTACTCCTAACCATGAAAAAGGCATGAAACTCCATTTGGCAATATATTTTAAAGGTAAGTCAAAGATTGAACAAACAAAGAACATTAGTTTAGGCAAGGCAAATACCATGAAAGTAATAATAAACCATCCTAAACAATAGTTCTTATCAATCGTAAACCTCTGGTCTGCAAAACATACAATCCAGATCAGGCCGATTAACAAAAATAGTGATGGTATGAAGTAAAGCACCTTCAATAGTGTGCTATCTGTTGAGCGTATAATAAACATCCGGTAAATGTAAATATCCGGGATGATAAGGATTAATGTCAGAATAAAGAATAATTTATTTATCATATTGTTTTTAATGTGAAAGTTCTCCGACTCACGCCGGAGAAACTTTCTTGTTAGAGAGTATTATTAAAACGGCTTAGGTCTACTTAATGTCCTGTAAGTCTGCAAGATTTTTCTTGATATTTATGATCTTGTTATGAAAAGCCTTTTTTATAATCCAGAAAGCAATACATCCTCCCAATAGCCACAGAACGATAAACATAACTTGTTGTTGCCAGGTTTTATGAATAAGATCAGATGTATAAGCTTGAATAATAATGCAGGATAAGAAGAAAATGGCACTGACATAATATTCGCATATCAGATACTGATGACAGCGGGTAATCCTTTTTACTACGGTTTTTACAGGCATCTTTTCGATATTTGTATTACGTAAATAATAATATGTATAAGAATCCCATAGACATCCTAAAAAGAGAAAAGTAATAAAGTAAACAATAACAAAGCTCACATTATGATTTTGTTGAATGAAAAAGCTTGTAATAAGTATTACCATTAATAAAAGTCCGATGATAAGAGTTCTCCGGCCATTACGCAATAATTTGGCTTTGGAGTAATCCGCTAGTTCCTTATGTTCTCGGATTAGTTTATCTACCGATTCTTCATTTATCGGATTGTTTTTCTCCAATCGTTCATTTAGAACATTCCATGATTTTTTTAATTCATCCAATTCCATATCTTCATGTTTATTCGTTCTTCATTTTTCTAAGTTTATCCTTTATCCGATTTAGTTTTGTAGCAACATTTGTTGTTGTCAATCCTGTTATCTCAGCTATTTCTTCATAGCTTTTCTCTTCCAGATAAAGTAAGATGATGGATTTGTCTAATTGTCCGAGCTTGTTTATCAATCGATATAACTCTCTTAACATTTCTTTGAAATCGTCTTTTTCATTTGACATCCATTCAGCTTCATGAGTAAGAGTTACAATTTCCGGTATGTTTTTTTCCTTACGGATAAAGCTGATACAAGTATTTAAAGCAATGCGGTATATCCAAGTCGAAATTTTACATTCTTTCCGGAATTTGGGAAAAGCCTTCCATAGATTTAATACAACATCTTGATAAAGATCACTTAGTGGAGCTGATGGAGTGGTGTAGAGATAGCAGACTTTATATATTACCCGTTCGTATGAACGGATAACTGTAATGAATTCCTGCTCTACCGTTTGTTCCATTGTCCGTTTCTTCTCTTTTTGTTTATTTGTCGCCGTTAGGCCTTATTTATCACAAAATGATTGATATTTATTGGAGGATATTGGCATATTTGTCCGATTATAAGTTTGCAGCAAGGAATTGACGCATTCTTGAAATTGGCATATTTCTTCGTGAAGCATAATCCTGCAACTGATCTTCTCCTATTTTTCCTACAGAAAAATAAAATGAGTCCGGATGTGAAATCATAAACCCACTTACCGAAGCATGTGGGTTCATAGCTCCGTTTTCTGTCAAAGTAATGCCTATTTGTTTCATATCCAGAAGCTCATCCAGCAGAAAGTTGATCGATTGATCCGGTATGGATGGGTAGCCTACGGCAGGACGTATTCCTTGATATTTTTCGATAAGCATATCTTTCATGTTCAGATTTTCATCTTGAGCATATCCCCATACCTCTTTTCGCACATATTCATGCATTTTTTCAGCTGCAGCTTCGGCTAAACGGCTGGAAAGCGTTTGGACTAATAAATGTTTATAAGAATCATTTTTATAAAAATCGTCAGTTTCGGCATTAAAGCTTGTGGCGAATACACCTATCGTATCTTTAATACCGGAAGAGAGCGGACGGATAAAATCACTCAGACAAAGATAAGTCTCATTATTGTTATGAGGAGTTTGTTGCCGAAGAAAAGGAATTGTTTTATTATTTATGATAATATCGTTTCCATTAGAGTTGGCATCTAATAGTTGGAAAACAGTTTTTACTTCAAAGTCCTCATCCAGTTCATTTAGCATTCGATTAGCTTCTTTGAACAGTTGCATGACTTCTGCTGCTTTAGTACGTTCTTCTTCCGGGAAGTCGGCTAGCCATCCGGCCCTACAAGCATCGCATCCGTGTATATCTACGATAGTAGCGAAACGGGGCTGGAATCCCCATGCATGGAAAAAATATATCCAGTTAATGTATTCTGTTAGTTGATGTATTTTGTAGGTTATTACCATAAAATATTATTGTAGTCTGAATTTTAGCTCTTCTCCTCTGTAAGTCTCGTCTACCAAGCCGCTATCATAAACCAATTTACCGTTAACAAATGTCTTTTCTACTTTGGAAGTGAAGCGATGTCCTTCCAAAGGACTCCATGCGCATTTACTTAGTATATTTTGTGAGGTCACTTCCCATTCTGCATTTGGATTGACGAGGACTAAGTCTGCCTGATAACCTTCCCGTATATATCCGCGATGATGTATCTCATATAGTTCTGCGGGAGCATGACACATCTTTTGCACTAATTGCTCTATGCTTAATATCCCTTCTTTTACCAACTCCATCATAGTGACAAGTGAAAACTGAATCATGGGCATACCTGATGCGGCTTTTAATGTTCCTCCTATTTTTTCAGTGAGTAAATGAGGGGCATGGTCGGTTCCTATGACGTCAATTAAATTGGAATTTAGTGCTTTTCTGAGTGCATCCCTGTTTGTAACCTCTTTGATGGCAGGATTACATTTGATGCGTGTACCAAGCGTTGCATAATCGTCTTTCGAGAAGAATAAATGTGCGATACAGGCTTCGGAAGTAATTTTTTTATCTTTAATCGGTTTATCCTCAAATAGTTGTAGCTCTTTTCCTGTCGTTACATGTAAAATATGCAATCGTGCATCGGTCTTTCGTGCGAGCGAAACGGCTAATGACGAAGAAGAATAGCAGGCTTCTGCATTTCTGATAACAGGGTGTAAGCTGACATCCGGATCTTCTCCATATTGTGCTTTAATAGCTTCAGTGTTTTGACGGATAATATTCTGATCTTCACAATGAGCAGCTACTAATATATTTGCTTTATTAAAGATCCTTTCCAGTGCTGCCATACGGTCTACCAACATATTTCCGGTGCTTGACCCCATAAAGAGTTTAATACCGCAAACACGTGTTTTATCCAATGATTTGAGTAGTTCTGTATTATTGTTCGTAGCACCAAAATAGAAAGAATAGTTAATGATACTGTTTTTTGCACCTAATTCAAACTTTTGCTCTAAAGTTTCAAGGGTGGTGGTTTGAGGTTGTACATTAGGCATATCCATGAATGAGGTAACTCCCCCGGCTACAGCAGCACGGCTTTCGCTAAATATATCGGCTTTGTGAGTTAGTCCCGGTTCGCGGAAGTGCACATGATCATCTATAATACCCGGTAAAAGGTACTGTTGTCCGGCATCAATCACTTCGTCACAAGTGGCAAGTGGTTCTTTGCCGTCACGCAAGATTTCACTGATGATTTCATTTTCAATGATTACAGAACCATTAAAAACTTCATTCTCATTGACGATACGTGCGTTCTTTATTAATATTCGTTTCATGCTTTCTTAGGATATTTGCGGAACCAGCTGTTTACTTTTAGTTTGATAACACCGAACACAGCTTCGCCAAAAATACTACTGTTCATTTTTGATGTTCCGAGTTCACGGTTAATGAAAATAACGGGAACTTCTATAATTTTGAAACCACATTTATAGGCGGTGAATTTCATTTCTATTTGAAAGGCATAACCTTTAAAACGTATTTTGTCAAGACCTATTGTCTCTAAAACTTGCCGGCGGTAACATTTAAATCCCGCAGTGGTGTCATGTACGGGTAATCCTGTAATAATACGTACATATTTAGATGCAAAGTAAGACATCAATACGCGTCCCATTGGCCAATTTACGACGTTAACCCCGCTGATATAACGAGAACCGATGGCAACATCGCCTCCTTCTTGGGTGCAGGCATTGTATAACTTGGGTAAATCGTTCGGATTGTGAGAGAAATCGGCATCCATTTCAAATATATAATCATATTTGTGCTCAATAGCCCATTTAAACCCTGTGATATAGGCCGTTCCAAGTCCCAGTTTACCTTTTCGTTCGATCATAAACAGGCGGTCCGGGAACTCCTTTTGCAATTCTTTTACAATAACTGCAGTTCCATCGGGTGAATTATCTTCAATGATAAGTATATGAAAAACTTTTTCTAATCCGAATACTGCTCGGATTATATTTTCTATATTTTCCTTTTCGTTGTATGTAGGAATGATAACGATACTGTCGGACGCTTGCATATGTTTGGTTATTCATATATGATGTATGCAAATGTACTACTATTTATGGAATCGTCTGTTTCTTTTTGCGTTATTTTTAATTATACAGAGTTATATAAACCTCTAAATGTTATTAAATATGACAACAGTAAAGAAAAAAAATGTTCGACGTTCCTTTATTTTATTTCTAGATGAACAAATCTCCCGGTTAAAGGAAGAGAACCGTTTGGGAACAGTTAAGACTTATTCATGTGCTCGGAAGAGTTTCGTGAATTTTGCGGGGAAAGACATCAAGTTATCCGCTATTAATCGTGATTTAGCGATGGATTATGAGTCTTGGTTAAAGAAGAGAGGAGTTTCGCGTAATACGATTTCTTTTTATATGCGTATACTCCGGTCTGTGTATAATAAAGCTGTCGACTCCGGTTTGGTCAAGCAATGTTATCCTTTTGTCAAAGTTTATACAGGGGTAGACCGTACCTCAAAACGTGCTGTAGGAGAAGATATTATCATGAGATTGAAAAGTATGGACCTTGAACCTAACACTCCTTTATCTTACGCGAGAGATTTGTTTGTATTCAGTTTTTATATGAGAGGGATGGCTTTTGTGGATATAGCGTACCTGAAAAAAAGTGATAAAAGAGATAATAACATACAGTATGTACGACGTAAAACAGGACAGATGATGACATTACGGTTAGAACCCTGTATGTTGGAAATAATAGATAAATATGCTCCTCTTACCAAAGACTCGGAGTATATATTCCCGATTATTACTTCGGCAAATGACAGTATCGCCTATAATCAGTATAAGAATGTATTGAGTTATTATAATAAGTTATTAAAGCAGCTCTCTGACCTTTTAGATTTACCTTGCCCGCTTACGTCTTATGTTTCCCGCCACACTTGGGCTACAACTGCACGAAATAGAAATATTCCGATCTCCATAATCAGTGCCGGTATGGGGCATACTTCGGAATTGACAACACGCATTTATCTTGATTCGTTGGATGCTTCGGCTATTGATGAAGCAAACCATGCAATACTTCAAAGATTTATATGAATAATCTCTCAAAGTTTAGTAATTTTGTACCGCTATATATAAAGGTATGGAGATTACTGAACTGCAAAGTATATATTCCAAGCATCCGAATATAGGAACTTTGGAAAAGATATTGAGAGATAATTCCGTAAAAACGGTTTTTCTGAAGGGGCTTTGTGCCTCTTCCGCTGCACTTTTGGCTTCTTCTTTTTTGAAGAAGCAGGAATATCCTTTTGTGTTTATTCTCGGTGATTTGGAGGAAGCCGGTTATTTTTATCATGATTTAATCCAGATTAATGGAGAGGGGAGAACTTTATTCTTCCCTTCGTCTTATCGTAGGGCAATAAAATACGGACAGAAAGATGCCGCCAACGAGATCCTTCGCACGGAAGTCTTGAGTCGTTTGCAAAAATCATCGGAACCGCTTTGTATCGTGACGTATCCTGATGCACTGGCTGAAAAAGTAGTTTCTCTGCAGGAATTGTCGGACAAAACATTGAAACTTCATAAAGGTGAGCAGGTGGATACGACGTTTATAACGGAAGTGTTGTCCGGTTACGGTTTTGAAAGGGTCGATTATGTGTACGAACCGGGGCAATATGCTGTTCGTGGTAGTATTATCGATGTCTTTTCTTTCTCGAGTGAATATCCTTTTCGTATTGATTTCTTCGGAGATGAAGTAGAGAGCATCCGTACCTTCGAAGTGGAATCACAGCTTTCCAAAGAGCGAAAAGAGAGTATTGCTATTGTGCCGGAACTGACAAGGAATAGCGGGGATGAAATCTCTTTTTTGGATTTCCTGCCGGGCAATACAATGCTGGCTATGAAAGATTTCCTTTGGGTACGTGAGCGTATACAGGCTGTGCATGATGAGGCGCTTTCACCGCAAGCGTTGGCGATTCAGGAAGATGAGGAACGGGCGGAATTTAACTTGGAAAAGAAACTGATAGACGGTAGTGAGTTCACCGTAAAAGCGTTGGACTTTCGTCGTATCGAATTTGGTAATAAGCCCACAGGTACGCCTCAGGCTACAATCACTTTCGATTGTTCTCCGCAACCTATATTCCATAAGAACTTTGACTTGGTAAGCACTTCTTTTAAGGAATATCTTTCTAACGGCTATACCTTATATATATGTAGTGACAGTACGAAACAGACGGATCGTATCCGTGCTATTTTTCAAGACCGTAATGATGATATTCCTTTTACGGCATTAGACAGAACATTGCATGAAGGGTTTGCCGATAATACGTTGCGTTGTTGTTTCTTTACCGATCATCAGATATTCGACCGTTTCCACAAATATAATTTGAAAAGTGACAAGGCAAGGGGAGGTAAGGTGGCACTGACTTTGAAAGAGCTGAACCAATTCCAACCCGGCGACTTCGTTGTGCATACCGACCATGGTATCGGACGGTTTGCAGGACTTGTCCGCCTGCCGAATGGCAATACGACGCAGGAAGTTATCAAGCTGGTTTATCAGAATGAAGATGTTGTTTTCGTGAGTATCCACTCGCTTCATAAGGTTTCCAAATATAAGGGAAAAGAGGGGGAACCTCCGCGCTTGAATAAGTTGGGAACAGGAGCTTGGGAGAAGATGAAAGAACGGACAAAGACCAAGATTAAGGATATTGCCCGTGATTTAATCAAACTTTATTCGCAACGAAAAGAGGAAAAAGGTTTTAGTTTTAGTCTGGATTCTTTTATGCAACATGAACTGGAGGCTTCTTTTATTTATGAGGATACTCCCGACCAGCTCAAGGCCACCCAAGAGGTAAAACAGGATATGGAGAAAGACCGTCCGATGGATCGTCTGATTTGTGGGGATGTGGGATTCGGAAAGACGGAGGTTGCCATTCGTGCGGCATTTAAGGCAGTTTCGGATAATAAGCAGGTCGCAGTATTGGTTCCTACTACGGTGTTGGCTTATCAGCATTATAAAACTTTCAGTGAACGCCTCAAGGGTTTTCCGTGTAAGGTAGATTACTTGAGCCGTGCCCGTAAACCAGCCGATGCAAAAAGGGTTCTGAAAGAGTTGAAAGAAGGCGAAGTCAGCATTTTGATCGGTACGCACCGTATTATTGGAAAGGACGTCAAGTTTAAAGATTTAGGATTACTGGTTATTGATGAAGAACAGAAATTCGGTGTAGCGGTCAAAGAAAAGTTGAAACAACTGAAAGTCAATGTGGATACCCTCACGATGACTGCAACTCCCATTCCCCGTACTCTTCAATTTTCATTGATGGGTGCGCGTGATCTTTCTGTTATCAGTACGCCACCTCCCAACCGCTATCCTATACAGACGGAGGTGCATACCTTTAATGAAGATATAATCCGGGAAGCGATTAATTTTGAGATGAGTCGTAACGGACAGGTATTCTTGGTGAATAACCGTATTCAGAATCTTCCGGAATTGGAAGCGATGGTGAGGCGGAATGTTCCGGATGCTCGTGTTTGCGTTGGGCATGGGCAACTAGAGCCAGAAAAGCTGGAAAAGATTATCCTTGATTTCGTGAATTATGATTATGATGTGCTTATAGCCACAACTATTATAGAAAGTGGTATAGATATACCTAATGCAAATACCATTATTATTAATCAGGCTCAAAACTTCGGCTTGAGTGATTTGCACCAGATGCGCGGGCGCGTGGGGCGTGGAAATAAAAAGGCCTTTTGTTATTTGCTGGCTCCTCCTTTAAGCAGTTTGACACCGGAGGCAAAGCGCAGGCTACAGGCGATTGAGAATTTCTCGGATTTGGGAAGCGGGATTCATATTGCCATGCAAGATCTTGATATACGTGGTGCCGGGAATATGTTAGGGGCGGAACAAAGCGGCTTTATTGCGGATTTAGGTTATGAGACTTATCAGAAGATACTGAATGAAGCAGTAAAAGAACTGAAGACAGAAGAGTTTGCGGATCTCTATGCAGAAGAACCGGAAGTGGGTGAGGAGAAGATAAGCGGCGAGAATTTTGTCGATGAATGTACGGTTGAGAGTGATTTGGAATTACTATTCCCGAATGAATATATACCGAGTAGCAGTGAGCGTATGTTGCTTTACCGCGAACTGGATAATATGGAACTGGATAAAGACGTATCGGAATTTAAGCTGAGACTTGAAGATCGCTTCGGCAAGATTCCCTCCGAAGGTTTGGAACTTTTAAGAATCGTGCCTTTGCGCCGTATTGCCAAACGTCTTGGAGTGGAGAAAGTATTCCTGAAAGCGGGGAGAATGACTCTTTTCTTTGTGAATAATCCTGATAGCCCTTACTATCAAAGTGCGGCTTTCGGTAAAATCATTGATTATATGGGGAGGTATCCGCGTGCCTGTAATTTGCGTGAACAGAATGGGAAACGTAGTATGGTAATTAAGAATGTGGAAACAGTGGAGATTGCCGTCAGCATTCTTCAGGAGATTGTATCTTTGAAGGGAGAGTAATATTTCTTTTTGTATGTTCTCAAAGTAACTATTACCTGCAAGCTTCATCCTTCAGCTTGCCGATTTTATATTGATACTGAATGAGTTATCCTGAAAGATGGAATCATTCAGAATATTACTCATCATTCATTATCGGCTGAACCTTTTTTCTAAAGAAAGTTCAGGATAACGAACTGGTAATCAAACCTGAATTCACAAGCTGAAAGATTGAAGGTTGATTGAGGGTAATTCGTTTTTTATACTGTTTTTCACCGATAAACATCTTGATGTTTTTTTAAATCATCAGGTTGTTTGAAAAAAACATAAGGTCGTTTGATTACGAAGATACGGTCGATTGTTCACAAACTCCTATCGTTTGTCGACAATCGACCGTATGTTGAACAGTATATCTTATATTTCTATCAATTATGTGTCTCACATTTTTGTCAGTAAACCATGAGATAAATAAGGAAAAAATGATACTCAATACGAATTAATATAAAAAAGGTAGAACTTATAAGAAGAAAAATATATCTTTGCTTGGAGATGTAAATGGTGATTTACTTCAGATTAAAATAGTAATAGGAAGCGTTGTGTTTTTATTCTTGTTTCTGAAAACCTGAGAAATTTTAAGAAACTACAAGGATAGCACAGTGGTTTCTCACGTATATGCGTGAGGACTACTGTCTATTGTTTGTAGTTTCGGGTTTTCTCAGGACCTTCAGAAACAAATAATAGCATGTAGTTCCACGCTTTCGTATTTATTAGAATGCCTTTCTGGAACTAAAAGGTTGAGAAACACGATTATGAAACCAATAGGATTACTTATTAAACAACGTTTGGAGGAAGAGGAACGTACCGTCGCATGGTTTGCCCGGAAACTGTCATGCAGCTATGCAAATATCTATAAAATATTCGGGAAACAAAGTCTTGATACGGAATTGCTTACACGAATATCTAAAATTCTTAATCATGATTTCTTTCAGGATTTATCTGAAGATTTAAAAAATGAATGAATGATTTTCAACTAATTGGCAATAGTTGTGTGAATAGATTGGAGATGGTGCCATAATCTATATATGAACTTATGATATTACTTTTGTAAAAAGTTATTTCATGAAGATATGTATTATAGATAAATCAAAATTAATTTAGTAAAAAGAAAGTTGACATGAAAAAGTTATTTTATTTATTCGCACTTGTATGTGTTTGTCTTTGGTTTACATCTTGTGAAGATGATGACGCGGTGAAATTGACAATTAATACATCTGCTTATGATGTAGTAAAGGATTTGAAGGATGCAGACGGTAATTTGTATTTCACGGGAAAGTTGGAGGATGATCTTCAGATTCGTATTTCTTTTTTGGTAAGAAAACATGTGTCGAATAGTTTTGAAATCGTAGCTCAAGGAATTCGTTATATTAATGATATAAAGTCAATAGCTTCTTATACAACACAAGAACTGGAACCGGGAGTATATGATGTTATAATTGTAAGTGATTTCATTAAAGGTGAAAAAGAGTTTAATACGGTGACTGCCAATGAACAATATAAAGGGTTGAATGTCGCCTGTAAAGAAAGTGCAGGAGTTTATAATGCTTTTGGTACTGCTTATATGGCAGATATAACAGTTGAAAAGAAAACAGATGTCACACTTAATACTATAAAAAAAGGAAGTTTGGTAACTCTGCTTTTTAAGAATACTGACCAAATGAAAAGTGCTTCATACAAAATGTCTTTGGAGAAATTTGTATATGTTGCTTTAGGCTCTTTCGGAAATGAGTTTAATAAAAAAACAGGTGCGCTTGAACATCCTTTAACTAAGTCAATAATAAGTGCACAACATTATTGTGCTAGTATGGAAGCTCAAAATAGTACAGATCTTCTCACGGTTAGTTGGATTTCCGGTGCATTTGCCGATGGCTATTATAGTGTTGAACTCTCCAATAATGAGGATAAAGTTATTGAATTGGATTTTGCAACCGATCAGGGAACATTGAAATAAACATTTGAGCTAATTGAATGGCTATAGAAAGATCGTTTCAACCCATATTGAAGCGGTCTTTTTTTTATGTGTTATGATTCGATATGTAGCAGAATAGGGGAATTATACTTTGTTTAGTATAACTTTATAAATAAATATCTTTATTTCTTTCTTAACTTTTCAATTTTATGCTTACTTTTGTCCGGAAATATAAAGTAAAGGATGACAATGACATTGATAGTGCTTGCTGCAACAATGGGTAATAAGTATGGTGGATTGAAACAATTGGAAGGTATTGGTCCTAATGGTGAAACAATTCTCGATTACTCTATATATGATGCGGTCAAAGCAGGTTTTAATAAGGTAGTCTTCGTTATTAGTAAATATTTTGAGGAAGATTTTAAGACGAAAGTTTCCGGGAAATATGAAAATATAGTAGATGTAGATTATGTTTTTCAGGAAGTGGAATTGGTTTCGGAAGAATTAAGAAATCCAAAACGGGCATTGTTATGGGGATCTGCACATGCTGTATTAATGGGAGAATCTGTTATAGATGGTCCGTTTGGAGTTATTAATGCAGTGAATTTCTATCAGCGTGAAAGTTTTGAGCTGTTATATAGAAATCTTTTAGAAAGGAAAAATACTTCTTATCAATACTTTATGATTAGTTATCGCTTGTCTAATGTAATGCCTGAAAGTGGTGGCGTAACCAGGGGGATATGCGATATTAATAGTGATGGAGAGCTTCAGTCGGTGATAGATCGGCATGGAGTGGAGCGTGTTAGTGGTAATCCGATGTTTCTGAATGAATATAATAAATGGGTAGAGTTGGATGAAAATGTTTTTGTTTCTATGAATATGTGGGGATTTACTCCTGATATCTTCAAACATATCCGAGAAGCCTTTGATGAATTTATAAAAGAGAAGGGGATGGATATGAAAGCGCATTTTTCAATACCTGACTTTATTAATGGAATGATAAGTAAAGGTCTGCATGTTAAAACCATAGAGACACCGGCCAAGTGGATGGGACTTGTTTCTCCTGATGATAGAATTCAAGTGATACTTCGTATCAATGAATTGGTGAGAAAAGGAGTTTATCCGGCAAAACTTTTTGAACCTAATTTACAAAACAAACAATAGTATGAAAGAAAGAATTTTGGTAACAGGTGGTACGGGGTATATCGGCTCGCATACTGTAGTAGAATTGCAGAATAGTGGTTATGAGGTGATTATTGTAGATAATCTTTCAAATTCCAGTGCTGATGTAGTAGATAATATTGAGAAAGTTTCGGGTATTCGTCCTGCTTTTGAGAAATTGGATTGCCTTGACCTTGATGGTCTTGATGCTGTATTTGCTAAATATAAAGGCATAAAAGGCATTATTCATTTTGCAGCAAGCAAAGCTGTGGGCGAGTCCGTACAAAAACCTCTGTTGTATTACCGTAACAATCTTGTTTCATTAATTAATCTATTAGAATTAATGCCGAAGCATGGAGTAGGAGGTATCATCTTCTCATCTTCTTGTACTGTTTACGGCCAACCGGATGAATTGCCGGTTACGGAGAAAGCTCCAATAAAGAAAGCCGAATCTCCTTATGGTAATACAAAACAAATCAATGAAGAAATTATTCGTGATACGGTAGCTTCCGGCTCACCTATCAATGCGATTCTTCTTCGTTATTTTAATCCTATCGGTGCACATCCGTCTGCATTACTTGGTGAGTTACCTAATGGTGTTCCTCAAAATTTGATTCCTTATCTTACTCAAACAGCAATCGGCATACGTGAGCAATTAAGCGTGTTTGGTGATGATTATAATACTCCTGACGGTTCATGTATCCGTGATTTTATTAATGTTGTGGACTTGGCGAAAGCTCATGTCATAGCTATTGATCGGATTTTGAACAAAAAGCAAAAGGAAAGTGTTGAAGTATTTAATATAGGTACCGGACGTGGACTCTCTGTGTTGGAATTGATCAATGCTTTTGAAGAGGCAACAGGAGTGAAGTTGAATTATAAGATAGTAGGACGTCGTGCCGGAGATATTGAAAAGGTTTGGGCAAATCCGGAATATGCCAATGAAGAATTAGGTTGGACTGCAAAAGAAACCATCGAGGATACGTTAAAATCCGCTTGGAATTGGCAGTTAAAGCTCCGAGAAAGGGGAATACAATAACCTTTAACTTTTTTTATATTCAAAGTATGAACAAAAACGCTATATTTGCGTTCAATAAGTGCAAATGAACCTGATACTTCTTTATGGATATGTGAATACCTATGAGTAGTTTTATATGATTCTAAAACATATAACAGGTAAAAATTGCATAGTAGTTTTGTCGTGTTTTATTTTGTGTTTGTGTTGTGGCGTTTCCTCGACGTGAGTCGGGGAAACGTTTTTTTATATTCTAATTCTATCCTTTATTAATATATAGTGAACCAAGATTCTTTAATTCTGCTATTTGCCTTAGCTCAGGAATCTCCTTAAAGATTCCGAAAACAGAAGAACCGGAACCCGACATTGAAGCATAGACAGCTCCATGGTGATATAACAGATTCTTTATCGTGTTTATTTGGGGGTGATTGGCAAAGACGCTTATCTCAAAATCATTCTTCATTAAATCTTTCCATTCTTCAATCGGCTTTTGAATGACTTCTTTTAAAGATGTTTTTGGACACATGGGTTTAATCAAAGAGAATGCCTCCCGAGTAGAAACGAAAATATCAGGTTTAATGATTATGATATGATAATTTTCCAAGGTGAGATTTATTGGTTCGAATATGTTACCTATTCCGGTTGCGAATACGGGTTTGTTGTTTATAAAGAAAGCACAGTCCGCTCCTAAGGTTGCTGCGTAAGCTTCCAATTGTTTCTTGGTGATATTTAGTTGATAAGTATCATTCAGAAGTTTCAGCATGAAAGCCGCATCGGAAGAACCGCCTCCCAGACCAGCGCCGGATGGTATATGTTTGTGTAAGTAGATATCGATAGGAGGAATGGGATATTCTTTTTGTAGTAAACGGTATGCTTTTACTACAAGGTTATCTTCTGCTTTACCCTCTACGGAAGCCCCTGAAATATGTATCTGAAATTCTTCTTCGCTTTCCTTTAAATCTACTACTTCCAGAGCGTCTTCAATATGTACCGGATAGAAAATGGTTTCCAAATTATGGTACCCGTCCGAGCGTTTTTCTACGATGTTCAGACCTAAATTTATTTTTGCATTCGGAAAAGTTATCATCTTTATTTGTTTTAGTTTTCAAAGATAATTGTTCATGATTAAAAATAAAGAATGGATATGGGAAAATCATTTGTTAATTTTATCTTTGCGGTTATAATATGGAAAATATCATACTATGAAGAAGTATAATTTACTTGTTTTTGTATTCAGTTGCATTGCTACAACATTGTTTGCGCAGATGCCGGTAGAAAAGGGCTTGAAAAGTATAAACCGATTATCGGCGGAAGCATACATTCAATTTTTAGCAGATGATGAATTGCAAGGACGTGAGGCTGGACAACATGGAGCAAATCTGGCATCATCATATATTGTTTCTTGCTTGAAAGTGATAGGAATACCGTCATTGGGAGAAGATTATTATCAACCATTCGAGGCTTATAGAAAAGAACGTCAGCGTAAAGGGCGTTTGGAAGTGAATCCCGATTCAATTGCAATTATTAAAAAAGGAGTACATCAACGATATGATATGCGGAATGTTTTAGGGATGATTCCTGGAAAGAACTCTGATGAATACGTGATAGTGGGAGCGCATTTTGACCATTTAGGTATGGATCCCATGCTTCATGGTGATCATATTTATAATGGTGCAGACGATAATGCTTCAGGAGTTTCGGCTGTGTTGCAGATTGCAAAGGCATTTGTGGAAACAGGAAAACAACCGGAGCGTAATGTGATTTTTGCTTTTTGGGATGGGGAAGAGAAAGGATTACTGGGCTCTAAATATTTTGTGCAGAATTGTTCTTTTATTAAGGATATAAAAGGTTATTTGAATTTCGATATGATAGGCCGGAATAATAAGCAGGAACAGCCAAAACATGTTGTCTATTTTTATACGGAAGCTAATCAGAGTTTTGGTAAGTGGTTGAGAGAAGATATTAAAAAATATAATTTGCAGTTGGAACCGGATTATCGTCCTTGGGATAAGCCTTTAAGTGGAAGTGATAATGCTTCATTCGCATCGGTAGGAATACCTGTTATTTGGTATCATACGGATGGGCATCCTGATTATCATTTACCATCAGATGAGTCTTCTCGTTTAAATTGGGATAAAATTGTGGAAATCACAAAAGCTTCTTTTTTGAATGCTTGGAATTTGGCTAATGAAAAAGATTATTAACTGCTGATACCTACGCTTTTCCAGCTTTTGCTATGGATGTGAACAAAATGGTGTTTATAACTAAATGGTATGCGAATCTTTAAAAATCATTTGTAAATCCTATCTTTGTTCCCGCAAATATATGAAACGGAAGAAATGGAAGCAAAAAAAAATACAAGAGCAACAAAATCTAAAGTACAGCCAACTAATGAATATGGACATCTACAACCTCAGGCGAGAGAGTTGGAAGAAGCGGTATTGGGTGCGTTAATGATAGAAAAAGATGCTTATTCGCTGGTTAGTGAGATTCTCCGTCCGGAGTCATTCTATGAACATATACATCAATTGATTTATGCTGCTATCACAGACTTGGCAGTTCGTCAGGAGCCTGTGGATATTCTTACTGTAACAGAGCAGTTGAAGAAGCGCGGCGAACTGGATGAAGTAGGAGGACCGTTTTATATTGCCCAATTAAGCGGTAAAGTTGCCTCTTCAGCTCATATAGAGTATCATGCCCGAATTATAGCTCAAAAGTATCTTGCACGTCAATTAATTACCTTTACGAGTGAAATACAGTCAAAAGCTTTTGATGAAACAATTGATGTTGACGATTTGATGCAAGAGTCTGAGGGAAAACTGTTTGAAATTTCTCAGCGTAATATGAAGAAGGACTATACGCAGATAAATCCGATTATCTCGGAAGCGTATGAACTTCTTCAGAAAGCTGCAGCTCGTACCGATGGTTTAAGTGGTTTGGAAAGTGGTTTTCATGCTTTGGATAAGATGACGTCTGGCTGGCAAAATTCCGATTTGATTATTATCGCTGCACGTCCGGCAATGGGTAAGACTGCTTTCGTGCTTTCTATGGCAAAGAATATAGCTGTGAATTTTAAGAATCCTGTAGCTTTGTTCTCACTGGAAATGAGTAATGTACAGTTGGTCAACCGTTTAATTGTGAATGTGTGCGAAATTCCCGGCGAAAAGATTAAGAGCGGACAACTCGCGCCTTATGAATGGGGGCAGCTTGACTATAAGATAAAGGAGCTTTATGATGCTCCGCTTTATGTGGATGATACACCGTCGCTTTCTGTTTTTGAATTGCGTACCAAAGCACGTCGGTTGGTGCGAGAGCATGGAGTGAAGATTATTATCATTGACTACCTTCAGTTAATGAATGCGAGTGGTATGTCTTTTGGTAGCCGTCAGGAAGAGGTCAGTACAATATCCCGTTCTTTGAAAGGACTTGCCAAAGAATTGAACATCCCTATTATTGCTTTGTCGCAGTTGAATCGTGGTGTGGAAAGTCGTGAAGGGATTGAAGGAAAACGTCCTCAACTGAGTGACCTTCGTGAATCCGGAGCTATTGAGCAGGATGCCGATATGGTTTGTTTTATTCATCGTCCGGAATATTATAAGATATTTCAAGATGATAAAGGAAATGATTTGCGTGGTATGGCGGAAATAATTATTGCTAAACACCGTAATGGTGCGGTAGGAGATGTTTTATTGCGTTTCAAAGGAGAATTTGCACGTTTTCAGAATCCGGATGACGATATGGTAGTACCTTTGCCGGAAGAAGAAAGGGTTTTAGGTTCCCGCATGAATAGTGCCGGGGCTGTACCTCCGCCTCCTGCTGAAGCTTTTCCGAATGAACCCGGTCCTTTTGGAACAGCCGTGCAAGATGGACCGTTACCTTTTTAAATCTATTTTATCTCTATAGGTTTTTCACATAATATAAATGCTACGGCTGAATAACTTGGATTCTACCGTAGCATTTTAGTTATATTTTTCCTTATGCTTGATTATTTAAAAACGCGTCATGACTTCTACCACTAATTTATCTTGTTCGGATTCAAGTGGTACTGCATTTTTGCGATAGAAATATTTTTCATAATTAAGGCGTATGTCGGCAACAAAAGCCTTTTTACCAATACTTAATGTCATACCACCTGTGATGCGATGACGTTTGTAGTCGTTAATTTCAAGTTTTCCGCTTTCTTCATTAGCCTTACCGTTACTATGGTCAGTCATCATATCATAGCGGGCAAGGAAAGATATTTTGCTGAATATTTTGCGTAGTGGCAAATCATAATTGATGAAACTATTAACAGCATGTACATCTTTGAAAGCGTTATTTTCATAATTCTTATATAAATACTCACCTTCAACATGGAAGCCGCAAAAATTATAATAAGCACCGATATCATACATATAAATACGGGCAATGTCCGGTTTGATTGTTTGCATACTCAATGTCAGGTTGCTGCCATTAATTGGAAAGAATTGGGCTTTGACGGAGTAATTCAGATCTTTATGCCATTCTTTTTGTTGAGTAAGTCCTGAACCGTTGAATGCTCCTGCTTCTATACAAAAAGGAAATCTACCTTTAAAATCATATCCGAGAGTTGCACCGACATCGCGTACATTGCCTACCTGTTTGGCAATGAAAGAACGGTTTGCGAAATATTGTTGGTGTGGTGAACGATGTGCGTCAATGGTGAAAGGAACGCGCATTTGTCCGATAGTCGCACTTAGTCCGTTGACAGGATAAATACGTGTATAAGCATCAAGCATCTTGATTGTTCCTTCGTCGGAAAGATCTATTTCTGCCTTATATGCTACAATAGGGTGAACGTTCCCCGTTAAACTGAAACGTGCGTTACGAACCTGAAAGCGACTTGCTTTCATTTCCGGTTGGTATTCATACTTTCCTCTGATTGTTCCATGAATCTCAGGCAAGTAATCTTCTGTTTCCATTTTTGTTTTATCCAATTTCTTTCCATCTTCATTGTGTGGCTCCTGAGCCATGATAGATGAAGCAGTCAATAGGAATAATAAGGTAGTAAATGTATATTTCATTGTCTTTTATAGATTTTGTGACAAAAGTATGTACAACATATTATATCCGAATGTCATATATATTACAATTATGTTACATAATATGTTTGGTATTTATATAAATAGGTGAAGAAGATTTTCAACTATTTTTTTCCTCTCAACCGAAAAACTTATTAACTTTGCAAGTCCTTTTTAGAAACATATAAAAAATAATGATATGAATATCAGTTATAACTGGTTAAAAGAGTATGTCAATTTCGATTTGACAGCAGATGAAGTTGCTGCTGCCTTGACTTCTATAGGTCTGGAAACCGGCGGGGTGGAGGAAGTTCAAACAATTAAAGGTGGTCTTGAAGGTATTGTTATTGGTGAAGTGCTTACCTGCGAACCTCATCCTAATTCTGACCATATGCATATTACTACCGTCAATTTAGGAGATGGTGAACCTGTACAAATTGTGTGTGGGGCAGCTAATGTTGCAGCAGGACAAAAAGTAGTTGTTGCGACTTTGGGAACCAAATTATATGATGGCGATGAATGTTTCACGATCAAAAAATCAAAGCTTCGTGGTGTGGAATCCAACGGAATGATTTGTGCGGAAGATGAAATAGGTATAGGTACCAGCCATGATGGTATTATAGTTCTTCCGGCAGATGCCGTCCCGGGAACACCGGCTAAGGAATATTACAATATAAAGAGTGATTATGTACTTGAGGTGGATATCACTCCTAATCGTGCTGATGCATGTTCGCATTATGGGGTTGCTCGTGATTTATATGCTTATCTCGTTCAGAATGGTTATAAGGCGGAATTGAAGAAACCTTCGGTTGAAGCATTCAAAGTAGACAATCATGATTTGGATATAGCTGTTACGGTAGAGAATAATGAAGCTTGTCCGAGATATGCAGGGGTAACAGTTCATGGAGTAACAGTAAAAGAAAGTCCGGAATGGTTGCAGGATAAATTGAGAACAATCGGTTTACGTCCTATTAATAATGTAGTAGATATAACAAATTATATCGTACATGCTTTTGGACAGCCGCTTCATTGTTTTGATGCAGCTAAGATCAAGGGAAATCATATCCGCGTGAAAACAATGCCGAAAGATACTGTTTTTGTTACATTGGATGAAGTGGAGCGCAAATTGAATGAGCGTGATTTGATGATTTGTAATGAAGAGGAGGCAATGTGTATTGCCGGAGTATTTGGAGGATTGGATTCCGGAAGTACAGAAGCAACTACGGATGTATTTCTTGAAAGTGCTTATTTCCATCCTACATGGGTTCGTAAGACAGCTCGTCGTCATGGCTTGAACACGGATGCGTCATTCCGTTTCGAACGTGGCATAGATCCGAATAATGTTATTTATTGTTTGAAGCTTGCAGCTTTGATGGTGAAAGAGCTTGCCGGAGGTACTATTTCTTCTGACATAAAAGATGTTTATCCTACTCCGTTTGAAGATTTTAAGGTAGATCTTTCTTATGAGTATGTTAATTCTTTGGTGGGTAAAGTAATTCCGGTTGAAACGATAAAGAGCATTGTAAACAGTCTTGAAATGCGAGTATTGGAAGATACTCCGGAAGGTTTAAAGTTAGCTGTTCCTCCTTATCGTGTGGATGTACAACGTCCGTGTGATGTTGTGGAAGATATACTCCGTGTCTATGGATATAATAATGTAGAGATACCGACAACATTAAAATCGAGTTTGACTACAAAAACGGATGTTGATAGATCTCATCAATTGCAAAACCTGATATCAGAACAACTACTGGGTTGCGGTTTCAATGAAATATTGAATAATTCATTGACAAAAGCTGCTTATTATGAAGGCTTGGAGTCTTTCCCTGCAAAGAATTTGGTAATGTTATTGAATCCGTTGAGTGCAGATTTGAACTGTATGCGTCAGACGCTTTTATTTGGTGGTTTGGAAAGTATTGCTCATAATGCTAATCGTAAGAATGCGGATTTGAAGTTTTTTGAGTTTGGAAATTGTTATTATTTCCATGAGGAGAAGCGCAATACGGAAAAAGCACTTGCTCCATATACAGAAGACTATCATTTAAGCTTATGGGTGACGGGAAATAGAGTTTCTAATTCTTGGGCTCATACTGATGAACAAAGTTCTGTGTATGAACTAAAGGCTTATGTCGAGAATATTCTGATTCGTTTAGGATTGGATCTTCATAAATTGGTTATTGGTAATTATACCGATGATTTATTTGCAACAGCCCTAAGCATTAATACTCAGGGTGGTAAACGGCTTGGTGTCTTTGGTGTAGTGACAAAAAAACAGCTAAAGACATTTGATATAGATAATGAGGTTTATTATGCAGACTTGAATTGGAAAGAGTTGATGAAAGCAATTCGTTCTGTAAAGGTAAGTTTCAAAGAACTTTCTAAATTCCCGGCTGTAAAGAGAGATTTGGCATTGTTGCTTGATAAGGATGTGCAATTTGCTGAAATTGAAAAGATTGCATACGAAACAGAAAAGAAGTTGCTTCGTGAGGTGACTTTGTTTGATGTTTACGAAGGAAAGAACTTAGAAGCCGGAAAGAAGTCTTATGCCGTGAGTTTCTTGCTTTTGGATGAAACCCAAACGCTGAATGATAAGCAGATTGACAAGATAATGTCTAAGTTGATAGCTAATTTGGAGAACAAATTAGGAGCTAAATTAAGATAATTCATAAATATATTAAAATATATACCAATGGGAAGAGCGTTTGAATATAGAAAAGCTACCAAGTTAAAGAGATGGGGAAATATGGCTCCCCC
>OKRU01001604.1_pt1 | contig 22040 bp, 19 predicted proteins | sample 1601131 | NCBI WGS metagenome assembly OKRU01 (sample SAMEA3541558, study PRJEB24748) | human gut metagenome | biome: human gut; feature: human-associated habitat; material: faeces | place: China | collected 2012
AAAACAAGTGTATCTGATTGTCCGCAAACCGTATTTGCGTGCATCCAAAGTCATGCAAGAACGTGTCCTGAACACTCCGAATATCACGGTCTTGTTCGAGCATAACACGATCGGTCTTTTCGGTGAAGACGGTGTCGAAGGTGCACATCTGGTAAAACGGATGGGTGAACTGGACGAAGAAAAGGTGGATATAGCAATTGACGGTTTCTTCTTGGCTATCGGTCATACTCCGAATTCCAAGATATTCAAACCCTGGGTCGAAACAGACGAGGTTGGCTATATTAAGACGGTTCCGGGTACGCCGAAGACAAGAGTGCCGGGGGTATTTGCTGCCGGAGACGTGGCTGATCCACATTATCGCCAAGCCATTACGGCTGCAGGTAGCGGTTGTGCGGCTGCAATCGAGGCGGAGCGCTATTTGTCGGAGATTGGAAAATAATTTCATTGAACTTATTCTCTCGTTATGAAACACTTGAAACTCTCTCTTCTTTTTCTTTTGTGTGTACTGATGGCGGTTCCCGTGTCGGCTAAAAGAAAGACAAAGGTGATCGCTCATCGCGGTTATTGGAAAACGGAAGGGTCCGCCCAAAACTCTATTCGTTCGTTGGAGCGGGCGAATGAGATCAAAGTATACGGTTCCGAGTTTGACGTACACCTGACAGCTGATAATGTCCCGGTTGTGTACCATGACCGTAAAATAGAAGGAAAGGATATCCAGACGGCCTCCTATGCGGAGCTGAAAGACCTGAAACTTTCGAACGGCGAAACGCTTCCGACGTTGGAACAGTATTTGGACAGGGCGAAGAAGCTGAAAAAGACCAAGCTGATTTTCGAATTGAAATCCCATGCGACTCCCCTGCGGGATCGGGAAGCGGCAAAGATTGTAGTCGACATGGTGAATGGTAAGAAATTGACGAAACGCACCGAATATATCGCTTTCAGTTTGGAAGCCGCAAAGGAGCTTCACCGTCTGTCCCCGAAGACTCCAGTCTACTACCTGAACGGCGACTTGTCTCCGAAACAGTTGAAAGAACTCGGTTTTGCCGGTCTCGACTATAATTATAAGGTGATGCAGAAACATCCGGAATGGTTTGTTGAAGCAAAAGATCTGAAACTGAAAATCAATGTCTGGACGGTCAATGATCCTCAGGTGATGGAAGAGATGATCGAGAAGCGTGTGGACTTTCTGACTACCGACTATCCCGAAGAAGCGCAAAAAGCAGTACATTTGTACCGCTGAGTAAATGTGTGAAATGAGAAAGTATTGCTTGTCGTTATTGCTCTTGTTCCTGACATTGGTTTCGAATGCAGTCGAACCTCCCAAGCGTGAGATTCGGGGAGTGTGGCTGACAACTGTCTATGGTCTGGACTGGCCACATAATCCGGCAACGACGGAGACGGGGCGAAAGGCGCAACAACGCGATGTCTGTGACATTCTGGACCGTTTGCAGGATGCGAATTTCAATACTGTTTTTTTGCAGGTCCGTATGCGTGGCGACGTCATCTGGCGTTCGGCTATTGAACCGGCAAGCAAAACTTTCTCTGGAAAATATGGAATGATGCCGGGATATGATCCGCTGGCTTTCGTGGTCGACGAATGCCACAAACGGGGGATGGAATGCCATGCTTGGTTTGTAACTTTCCCGCTAGGCACGGACAAGAGTGTGAAAGAACAGGGAAAGCTCTCGGTTGTCAGGCGCCAGCCGAAACTCTGCAAGCGTCATAATGGCGAATGGTATTTAGACCCCGGCGTTCCTGGAACTTCCGACTATGTGTTGTCTTTAGTGAAGGAGTTGGTGAACGGATACGATATCGACGGCATCCATTTTGATTATATCCGCTATCCGGAACAGGCAAAATATTTCCCGGATAAAAACCTGTATAATAAATATGGTAAGAAACGCCCGCTGGCAGAATGGCGCCGGGAGAATATCAATAAGATGGTTTACCGCATTTATGACTGGGTGAAATCGGTAAAGCCTTGGATACAGGTCAGCAGTTCGCCGCTCGGCAAGTATAACCGCATCGAACGTGTTCCGAACGCCGGATGGACGGCTTATGAAAGTGTCTTCCAGGATCCGAAAATGTGGATGCAGAACGGGAAGCAGGATATGATCGTCCCGATGATGTATTACCTGCATGATAACTTTTTCCCGTTTGTTGACAATTGGGTAGATAACTGCAACGGACGCCTTGTAGTTCCCGGATTGGGCGCGTACCGGATGTTGAAAGAAGAGGCAGACTGGACCGTCAACGATATAACGGATCAGATCGACTACAGCCGTTATTACGGAGGGGCCGGCTGTACATTCTTCCGTTGTGCGAATATCCTCGACAATACGAAAGGGATATACGATGAGTTGAAGGATAAATATTATAAATATCCGGCACAACTTCCTCCTTTGTCCTGGTTGGACGATACGGTTCCTGCAGCCCCGGAAGAGATACGGGTGGAAAAGGAAGAGGATGAGTTGAAGCTCTCCTGGCAGAAACCAGATTCGGAAAAGGACGTGTTGACTTATACCGTCTATTATTCGCTGACGGATTCGATCAATCCGACATCCGCCCGAAATATCTTGATGACAGGAATCCGGGATACCTCCATCTATCTGCCTGTCGATACGACTTCGGAGCGGGGATATATATTTTCCGTTTCATCTTCCACTCGCTATCATATAGAAAGCGTGCTATCGAAAGAAACCTATTATTATCTTTCTAAATATCCTAAATAATATTAACGGTTTGGGAGGAAACCTTGGAATACTTCGGTGGACAATGGAGCTGGTTGCCCTTGCTAAAAAAGTAAGGGACAAGTATATTTTGACATATCGCTTTATAGCATATTTAGATATGGGTTACATAATTTGTGAAATCTGTGTCTAAAAATTGATACCGATTCCGATTATTTGCCAGAATACAGTATCTTTGTGCGTTTTCAAGAAAAATAATTTATCCGGAATGCAGCGTTTCGGATAATTTGAACATCATAATAAATGTATGGTCCTGGAAAGGGCATGAAGGCACACACTAAATGACGGAGAAACAACTGATAGAGGGTTGTAGGAATGGGGAAAGGCTGGCTCAGAAGGAGCTATACGAAACGTATTCCCGTAAAATGATGGGAGTTTGTCTGCGTTATGTTAGCGACAGGGAAACTGCCCGTGATTTGCTACAGGATGGTTTTGTGAAAGTCTTCACCAGTATGGATTCTTATTCGGGACTTGGGTCGTTTGAGGGGTGGATGCGAAAGATCTTTGTCAATTGTGCGTTGGAGTATTTGCGCAAATCGGATGTTTTGCGTGAAGCAGTCGATCTGGATAATACGGTGGAGTTGGTTCATCCAGATAGTTCTGCTATATCCGATATGTCGGCAGTCGAGTTGATGAAACTTGTGCAGGAGCTTCCTGCTGGTTTTCGTACAGTGTTTAATCTGTTTGCAATAGAAGGTTATTCACATAAGGAGATTAGCGAGATGATGAATATAACGGAGAGTACATCCCGGTCGCAGTTCACGCGTGCCAAACAATTATTGCAACGCAGGATTCATGAATTGTATTGAGTAATAAAGAAATGAAGGATAAGGAAAGAGATATATTTGACGATTTGTTCCGTTCGAAGTTGCAAGACTTTGAAGTGGATACGATGCCGGGTGATTGGGAGGCAATAGCTGACCGTTTGCCGGTTAAAAAATCTGTCTCTTTCCGGCGGACTTTACGCTATTGGGCTGCTGCTGTTATTTCTTTATTGGTTGTAACAGGAGGAGTCTATGTTTTTAACCGCGACCGGGAACATCTGCCTATAGCCGAAACGATACGGAAAGAAACCGAGGCTGTTGAAAACAGGCTAACTGAACGATCCGAATCGGTGACACCAGCAGTCGTCGCTTCCAAGCCGGTTGACCGGATGGCAAAACGTGCTGTTGCGCAAGTTACGGCCGTAACTACGTCCCGGTCGGATATAACGGCAGACGAAGTTGTCCTTTCGCCAGAAGAAGATTGTGATACTGTTGTGGTGGTTTCTTCTAAAATCTCCGAGGTATCCGAAATGTCTGAGGCGGTGGCGGTGACTGGAACGGTAACGCCGGTTGGAACACGCTCTTTATTTGCGGATGCAGCGCCTGTGAAAACAGAAGAAAAGAAAGTACGGACGAAAAGATGGAGTTTCGGAATGGGAGGTGGTAGCGTGAGTGCTGGAACATCTAATTCATTAAATGCCTATGCTTTGAAGAATACGTTGATGACGGATCAGGAACTGTTGCAATTGAATTCCCCGTATTTCAATAGCCAATCTCCGAAAACAAATATTCGTCATAAGACACCAGTTTCGATCGGATTAGGTGTCAGTTATTCTCTAAATGACCGTTTTTCCCTCCAGTCTGGTTTAAATTATACATTCCTTTCTTCCGAATGGGAGACCGGAGCTATATATCATGGTGAGACGAAACAGAAGTTACATTTTATTGGAATTCCTCTTTCTTTGTCCTATAAAATAGCAGAATGGAAGCGTATTCAATTTTATGCAGCGGCGGGGGCTATGACCGAGATTAATGTTGCTGGTAAGTTGAATGCCAAAATATTTGTGGAAAACAATGAAATCCGTCACGAGAAGAAGCATATCCGTATGAAAGAATGGATGTGGTCTGTGAATGCCCGGGCCGGTGCCAGCTATCCGTTGCTCTGTTTCTTAAGTGTTTATGCGGAGGTGGGAGCCGGTTATTATTTCGATAACGGAAGCGATATTGAGACGATCCGTTCCGAGAAACCGTTTAATGTGAATTTGCAGGCGGGTTTCCGTTTCGGTTTTTGAGTAAGAACTAATAAATAATAAACAATATAAAATTAAAGAACAGTAAAAATGAAGAAACTTAAAGTTTTAGGGTTAGCAGCAATCGCTGCGGGTATGTTTTCGTTAACCTCTTGTTTGGACGGCGGCGGTAATACACAGCAACTTTCAAGTTATGCTATAGTCGATTATCCTTCTACGATGAGAACTCTGATTTATCCATTGGGCTATTATCCGTTGTATGTTGCTACAATTGCAAATGATCCGACTTATAGTGCTGGAGATTGTGTGTTGGCTAATTTTACGGTCGATTTTGATTCGGCGGATAATACGAATGCCAGTACAAATGGTTTTTATGTGGCGACAGGAGCTGCTTCTTCTCCATTAGCAAAATATGATTTGAGTTATTCTCCTTTGGACTCAATGGCATTAGATAATGAATTGCTTTTGTCTGGTTCCGAAAGTGCATTGTTATTTTCTAATAATTATAAGAGAATCGTTGTTATTCCTACTTTTACATCTGTGTTGACGGATCAGAAGAACACATATATAATGTCGATGGATTCTAATCAAGAACCTGAAACTGTTGATGGAACGGACCGTGTTTATACGTTGTGCTTACGTGCTCAAAAGCGGGAAGAAGGGAAAGCACCAACCATTAGCAATGCTATGGACCCGATCGCTGTTGAAGGAGGTACATTATATTCTATGTTGAAAGGAAAAGAATCAGCAGCAGGGAAGAAGATTGTAAGTTATCGTGTGAAGTATCCTTTGACATTCAACGCAGATTCGACAAAGATAGCGACTTGGGGGTATTCTAAAATTTCTCAATTCTCGATTGAGGAAGCTACAAATTAATATTCCATATCTTGCGCTTGACGCAGGATCACATTAAAATCGGCCGTATAAACATTAGATCGATAAGGCTAGTTTTTTGTGATCTTGAGTCAAGCATGGAAACAAGGAGACTTTAATGCACCTCCATAGTTTTTGGCAATGCTTTTATCATAATAATATCCCAATATTTAATGAGTTTCCCGATGCAGCATATTTACATCACTGATTACCAGTGACTATTCATTTTAATCGGTACAACCTCTGTTTTTACAAGTACACAGAATGTGGGGACAAATGCAAACCGTTGTATTTCATGGTTTTGCATATACGTGTTGTACCGCCTTCTTTCAGCCATTTTGTGGAATGTTGGCTATCAGATTCAATGTGTTGAATGATAGGGCATTTCCGCATGGATGTTACAGAACGCTTGCTGGATACAAAGGTAGTGGTTTTCTTGGAAATTCTGCGGTTTGTGGTGGGATTTTTATTAGTCTGGTGCAATGAAATATTTGATTCGTTGGAAAAAGTGTAGCGAAAAAGAATTATTCGCTTGAAAAAGTGTAGAGCAGTGCTTGTGTACTTTAATTTGTGGTTTTGAACCTTACTATATTATACCTTATCTGATATAATAATGCTGATAATAAAATAAATTATACCCTTTGTGGTATAATGTGAGATATTTATATTAACTTTGTACCCGAAAAGGTATAAAGTTGGATGCTTATGAATAATCTCTCTACTACGGTCAAGATGTTGCGAAAGCAGTATAACCTGACGCAAGAAGAACTTTCGTTGAAGTCGGGGGTAGGATTGCGCTTTGTGCGAGACCTCGAACAAGGAAAGGAAACGCTGCGCCTCGATAAGGTGAATCAGCTTCTTGACTTCTTCAATTATGAAATGGTTGCAACTTCTAAAACTGATAATCAATGAGGCAAGCTCATATATTTTACAAAGACCAATTGGCGGGGATTCTGACAGAAAACGATGCCGGATACGAGTTCCGCTATTTGCCGGAATATCTCTTTGGGGAAACGGCAAAGGCTGTCAGCCTGACATTGCCCTTACAAGCAGATGCATATACAAGTCCTGTGTTGTTTCCATTTTTCGACGGTTTGATTCCTGAAGGATGGTTGCTGGATGTTGCATTGCGAAATACAGACATTAGTATTCTCGACCGTATGTCGTTGCTCATGACCTGCTGTAAGGATTGTATCGGAGCGGTAAGCGTTGTCCCTATTGAGGAAAAGGAGGTAAGCCATGTGTAATTGTCTGTATTGTTATCGTCCGCTACTAAAGGGAGAAAAGGATATGCACACGGCTTGCATAAAGAAGTTCTTCGGGACAACAACATTGCCTGTTTTTGATTATACGACGGAGCAATTAGACCAGCTTGCTCTGCAAATCATTCAAGACCAAACCTCTTTGACGGGTGTCCAGCCTAAATTGTCCTTGCATCTGAATGAACATGAGGGCAGCAAACGATTGACCATTGTCGGGCTGTGGGGAGGTTATATCTGTAAACCACAGACCTCGCAATATGAAATGATGCCTGAGGTGGAGGATTTGACCATGCACCTTGCAGAGGTGGCACGTATTGAGGTTGTCCCTCACACACTGATGCGGATGGCTGATGATACACTATGCTATCTTACTCGTCGAATCGACAGGACTCCTGCCGGAGAGAAGGTTGCGATGGAAGATATGTGCCAATTGACGGAAAGGCAAACGGAGCATAAATACAAGAGCAGCTATGAGCGCATCGGCAAGGCTGTTTTGAAGTATTCGTCTTTGCCTAAAATGGATGTTACCAATTTCTTTGAGCTGGTACTTTTCTCTTGGCTGACAGGGAACAACGATATGCATTTGAAAAATTTCTCTTTGTATGAGGCTGCGGATAAGATACGTTTAACCCCTGCTTACGATTTGCTAAATGCAGCTATTATCAATCCCAAAGATGATGAAGAACTGGCATTGACCTTGAATGGTCGGAAGAAAAAGCTTCAAAGGGAGGATTTTATCAAGGCAGCAGCTACTTTGGGTATAGAGAATGTGATTGTAGAACGACTGATAAATAGGTATGTCAAGCTATTGCCTAAGTTTGAGACTGTCATTCAAAGTTCTTTCCTAAGTGCTGAATTAAAGGAAAAGTATGGCGAATTGTTGAGAGGACGAATAGCGAGGCTTTCCACAAATGCTACAAAACGATAAATATACAATATTATGGATACATTAGGTCTTTCAAAAGTAACATCATTGTTCATCCTAACTTTAATAGAAAGAGACGATGGACAAAAGAAACAAATTTTGGAGACGCCAACAAATGGCACGTGTGTTTAAGGCTCGCATGATTCTTTATGCTGCTTATGGTCATTGTATCATCCGTGAGGATGGAAGTCATTATGAACATCCTCATTGGTTTGAGTTGGCCAAGGAGAAATGGGCGCAAGTTTACAAGACTACCGGAACTCCGTGTAGTTGTTGGATGTGCAGAGGTATGGAATATGACCGTAAGGAGTACAAAAAAGAAACTCTATGGATTATTCAGGAATCAATGGAGTAGTTTAATGAGGACTGAATCTATACATGAATGATATAGGTTCAGTCCCTGATTTCATAACTTATTGACTAAGCTCCTCGATTACGAAACAGCTTCTGCTTCAAACACGAAGATTTGCAATAAACTTCGATACTAACCTATCTACTCAGATAATTCTTAACATCGTCAAAAAACTCAGAGTCAAGTTTGTGGGTATTATTATAGAAAAATCTAACTGAAATATCTGATTTTATCAGTTTTGAATTGACGGAATTCAGATAATGTTTGAGTTTGCCAAGTTCTGAGAATAACCACCAATGCCTGTCGCTCATCCATAGACAAATGAATGGGCAACTATGAGAATCTCCATTTCGTTTGCACATATTTGAACAGCAGGGTTCATCATCTTTCCCTACCTTAAATTCTAGGCATTTATATTCTGTATCGTTCTTTGGAATCTTATTTTTTCTACGTTTGGTAAGTTCTGCTTGAAATCCTCTGCAACACTCTTTATGCACTTCTATATTTGCAAGAATTTCTGCATTTAAGAAAATATCAAGATGTATCAGTTCTTGGATAGGTTGATCTGTTAGTTCCTTTTCATTAATGATTTCGTAATCAACATCCAATTCATATTGCTCAGTTATCAAATGGGAAATCCAATGGTATCGTGAAACCGGACTCATCTGTGAACGATTTTGCTTTAGTAAGAAATAATCTATTCTATCATTTGCCAAGTCGAGCAAGTCTGCCAAACGTATGAGAATCATCATGTACTTCAAACTGATTAACTCTTCCTTCGCTGAAGATTTCATTTCATATACATCTGTTGTATTCCATCCATGACTATCGGATATTGTAGCTATTGTTTCAGCTTCAAGCTCTGATAGGAAAGACAACATATCTTCTTGCCAATGACGGATAAACATAGCACTTTCATATGCGTGAGGTGCACGCACACGGTTCTCAAAGAAGTCAAAAATATCTTGAAATACCTCAATCAAAGACAATCCCATTTCTTTCCTAATCCGATGAATCTCGTCCATCGCGAATTTGTTTGATTTATAGGCATTGTCAACTTTTTCGTTAAATGTCAACATACGATTAAGCCATTTACTGATTAATTGTTCAGACTTGACATTAGAATCGTTAAACGAGGATACACTCGGATGTATAACCATGCTTATATCATGTAGATAACATGCATTAAATAGCAAGAAGAAATCATTAGCCTTCAAATTCAAAAAATCTACATTATTCACGAGCCTAACTACATTCTTTATTAGATTGATAGCGTGTTCGTGATTGTGTAATGTATAAGCATTCAAGAATTTGGAACCATTATGCCAAAGGCTTTTAACAAGTCTATGTGTTTGGATTAATCGGTCAATCTTTTCAGGATCTTGAATCTTTTGCCGGTATATACCGAGCCCTTCAAGAATTCCGAGATCTATATCCATCCTCTCGTTCAAATCTTTTGGATCAAGAGATCTCACAAACTCAAAGAAATCGCAAATTTTCAAACGATAATTCCTGAGCATTGAAATAATTCTTAACTCATAGTATTTTATTGGCTTAATGTCAGACCTCAAAATTGATAGATTATCTCCAGATTGAATGTTGCAAGCGAATGAGAAACAGCAATTCAAAATTTTACGTCTGAAGTTCTCTGAATTTCTGAAAACAAACTCGCACCAGGAAGGAAATCCTATTTTTGAATTAAGACATGGATTTCCAGAATCAGACACTCCTGTGATTGAATTTAGGAATGGGAACAATTTCCACACATCATTGGCACTATAAGATATATTCTTTATAGCCTCAACAAATCTTTCAGAGTTACGGAAAGGACGTACACTTCGCACAACACGCGAAAGGGATTCATATTCGTTCACAGTGGCAACATCTGCACTGCATAACATTGAACTGATTCTATGGTAATACAAGTATTTATCAGATCTATGAGTACTGCAATTATATTTTGACAGAGCGATATCATATTGTTGAATTTTGGAGCAGAAACCTTTTTTTTCACTGAAAGGCATATCTCTTAGAATCAACTCAAATTCAGATTTGAATATTTCTTCCTCAAAGACCTCAAATAAAGCATCAATTAGTTCTTTTGAAGTCTTATCCTGAGATGTAATATCGTCAATTTTGAATGTTTCGTAGAACTTCGTTTTTAGCTCCTTATCATATTTCCCATTCAAAAGAATTTGCAGTTTTCTTTGTCTAAATAGAAAATATCGTTTGTATCGTCTGAGCCACTTAAGTCGCTCTTCACCATAAGAATTATCTTCAAGTTTAGTTCTTTTCGAACGGAGTTTATTTATCTCAAGATTAACGACATCCTGTAAAGCCGTTAGCTTTTTCAAGGCAACGTTATCGTCAACTTCATCAATATTTCCCTTTATCCATCCGCCCATTGACACAGGTCGTTGAACTAGAAACAGACCATCCATACCTTTAAAAGAGTCATTTATGTCACAAATTGTACTCTTCCCATTAGGATGAAACTGTATGTTATAATTTATATCCATTGCTTGTGACAGTAAATCCTGTCCCATAACTGGATATTCCTCCCAATCTTTTTGGGCTTCAGTAACCGAATTATTGAGTCTTTGGATTAATTCTCCAAATAAATCTGAATTAATGTTCTTAGCAAATACTACTGAATCATCCACATAGAAATACGAGTCTGAATCCATTAATTTATCGACATGACTCATACAATCAGCGACTTCTATCATGCATAAATTACCAAAAAAGTATGATTGTGGTAGTCCTTGCGCTATTCCCCGGACAGGATAGAAACCGTTAACCAGTTTAACATTGTTATGTTGTTCCTTATAATATACATCTTTCCATTCCCGGAGGTTCTCCTCGGGAATTTTAAAATATAGAAGTTTAGATATAATAGTCTTCAGACACTTTTTATCAGTATCGTCTTTATATTTACTCGAAACAGCATTCCAAATGAAATTCAGGATCTTCAAAGGATTGATAGATGGGAAAAAGTCTTTAAGGTCAAAACTTATTTCTTTATCATATTCGCGTGTCTTGGAATATTCCCGACAGCGAGTCGTTACTATTTGAGAATATTGGCGGTATTTCTCTGTCCAATTCATAAAGATACTACCTATATTACAACTTGGAATATTACCATAGAAATTATGAGGTAGCATACGTGATAATTCCGATAGATTCCGTTTCCCATTAGAATCGTCAAACATTAAAGGCATAAGCATTGATGCCATACAAATCTGATTGACGAGGCTGGCCGTGTGCAATGGGCGATACTCCACAACTGTATTTTCTTCGGAACTCAGTTTCTTGATTTTAAAGAAAACGTTGACTTCTAGTAATTCGTTTTCATCGTCAAGTAATTGGGTTAGAGTTTTCTTACACTTTTCAATAGTATCTGAAACAATTCCATTAAAGTCATATTTATCCCTTAGCCGAAGAAATGTATCCAGATCTTCGGGGCTAAGCAAATCACGCTCTGATATATATGACTCCATAGCAAAAATTGCCTTATAGATATTCTCCTCTGATAGTATTTGTTCCCTTAATTTGGTGCTCATAATTCTATGTGTACTAATTTTTATTTTGACGATAATGTCTGGATTAATCGATTAAGCCCTGAGAATGCCTTATATAAGTCGCTCTGTAGTCCGCTCCCATCGCTTTTGCCACACTCAAATGTACCCTTATCAACTCTTATACAAAAGTCGTATTTTGGGGTCATTTTCCTAAATAACCTATCAAAGTTATCCATATTAATCTTCACATTGTAAATAACATCCTTTGATAACGTAATATTAAGAATTTCTCCAAATTCAACAGCGATCTGCTGGTCCAGTTTGATAACAGGAAGAACCTTGATATCAGATATAACTGCGTTCAGAAATTTACACCATTGTCCAAGCATATTATCAAATGATTGTATGTTGTCTTTAAAATATCCAAACCCATATTTGAAATGAGGATTCGAGGCAATGTATAGAAGAAGGCCGTTCATATAATCATACTTGGCGTTTTTCCTTCGCTCTATCTGATTTTCCAAATCATAATCCATCAATAAATTCAAGAATAATAGCTTCTCGACTCTATGTCTTACCTCTCTCTCTTTAGGCGATGACTGTACTCCTTCATCAATCATACCTATCTCATCTACATCCATTGATTGGGCATTACTATTGATGAACAATTTGTATAACACCTCTCTATTCAAGTCCTTAAATAAAACTTGTTCGAGATTGCTGGGGTATATGTTTTCCATGTTGTTTAATCCTTTGTAGTCTTTAGATAATAATCGCAAAAATCTTTAACACCGCTTGGAAGTTTAATTCTTTTTACTTCGCACCCGAATCTGAGCATAAGTCGATATAACTTTATGAAAGCATCATTTCCTGCCTTATCCTGGTCAGCTATCATATAAAGATTATAGCTTTTTAGTTTGGTAAGGTCTTCAGTTGGTAACGAAGTCGCACTAGGAAGTGCTACACTATTATAACCTACTGATAACATGGCTAAACAGTCAGTTATGCCCTCAGTAATAAAAAGTCTTGCACCATGTTGCATTGATTCCAAAATAGGGAGGTTATATAATCTAATTGATGATCCACATATTCTTTTAAATCTTGGTATGTGAAAATCTGGATTATCTTTTCCCAAATATCGAGTCTGCAAACCTATTAGATTATTACTCTCATCATAGTAAGGAATGATTAATGAGGGTGCATCAATAGTTAGATATTTTCCATTTGATGTTAAAACCTTCGCTGTTTTTAATCGAGCTATTCCGAATCGAACTTGTATTATATCTTTTAAACTATTCACGCTATCAATAGAATGAATCTTGGAGAACTCAATTACATCACTTTTAATGTTCCTCTGACTTCGTAAAAAATTAATTCCTGCCTTTGTCAGGGTTGTGTGTTCCATTATAAATTCAGCAACCTCTCGATCGAAAAGAGGTGAAACGTCATTAGTTGATTCCCTTCGGGGTAGATTTATAACAGAATCTTTCCATTTTGCAGACCGTCTTTCAACAGAAGGGATGTGAACACCATATTCATTAGCCAGAATTATACAAGCCTCAACGAAAGATACTGAAAATTTTTCTTGAATAAAAGTTATTGCGTCTCCACCTATATCGCATGAAAAGCATTTCCAATGATTATTTCTAAAGCCAAGACTTGCAATACGGTCATTATGCTTAAAACAATGAGCCATATGTTTTTTGACATCAAGTCCAAAGCGTTTGGCAGCATCTTCACAGTTAATTTCGTGAAGTTGTCTAATTATTTCATCCGGTATTCTCATTTTGATATTTATTTAAATTTTTAGACACCTATTCGGGAATAGATGAGCTAACCAATATTTATACTTTTCTCGGTATCTGTTTGTGCATCTCGACGCAAGAGCAAGGGAGAAGATCCTTCGACTGCGCTCAGGATGACAGATAGTCTGTCAACTCAATGAATGCACAAATTCATCCCAATTGAAGTATAAACTAAACTATTATGAGGGTTATTACTTGTTCGGTGTAACTTTTTACTACACCAGTGTGATGATTCTAATCTTTTAGCCATTCGAAAATATCGAATAACTGAAATGCAACAATATTGTATGTGAGCATTTTAGTCATTTCTTAGTCGTTTTTGTGCGTAATGCTCTTCTATCATTTTATTGACTTCATCCATTGATATTTCTCCCTCTATATGTTTACGTGCCATTTCAATAAGGAAGCCTGAAACCGTGAGATTATCAACAGCCTGCAAACCAATAGATGTTCGCCAAAGTTTGGCACGTTCACGTTTATCTACGTTTTCATCATTTAAGTATTCGTCAAATATATGCATGATCTTATTTGTTCTTTTTGAGTTTTATGCCCAAATTTGAGCTACGTATGATGCAAAAGTACAAAAACGATCCCGATTATCGAATATAATTCGCTATATTTGCACTATAAAATCGTATCAAAGAATGAAACTGAATAGAATAAAGGCAGTATTATCTGAAAAAGGTATCTCTCAGACATGGTTAGCTAAACAACTGGATAAGAGTTTCAGCATGGTAAATGCCTATGCTTGTAATCGAATTCAACCTAATTTGGAGACCTTGCAACAGATTGCAGAGATATTGCAGGTCGATTTGAAGGATTTGATAACCGACAAAAAGGATAGGTGATATGAAGCAATTTTCGGAAGCGACACGGGTGCAGATGCCTGCAATGGTTCACCTCACCCGAATAGGATATACTTACTTTGGTAAGTTGAGTGAAGATAAGAATGGCACAGTCTATGACGGTGACACAAATATTCTTTTGCAGGTATTTGAACGGCAGTTTAAGAATCTGAATCCCGGACACGAGGGAGAGTTTCTTCAAGTTTTGAAAGATATTCGCAAGGAACTGAACGATGATGATCTCGGTCGAGGCTTTTACAACCGTCTCAAAGCTGTTTCGCCTGTAAAGCTGATAGACTTTGATAACATTGGAAATAATACGTTCCATTTCACAGCTGAATTTACCTGTAAGAACGGACAGGACGAGTTTCGTCCTGATATTACTTTATTCGTAAACGGATTGCCACTTTGTTTTGTAGAAGTGAAGAAGCCCAACAATCATGGTGGTATGTTGGCAGAGAGCGCACGAATGAATAAAGAACGCTTCCCAAATAAAAAGCTTCGCAGCTTCATCAACATTACGCAGTTGATGATATTCAGCAATAATATGGAATATGATGCATTGGGCGGTATCGTACCCATACAAGGGGCTTTTTATTGTACCGGGGCACGTTCATCCTCACCATTCAATTGCTTCCGTGAAGAAAATTTAAGCGGTCAGAAAATAGCACCGTTCCATCGTGACTATCTGTATAAGGAGATTGATAAGACGGTGGAAAAACAGATATTGTCTGATTACAATTGCCAAGTCATTCATACAAGTCCTGAGTACCAGACAAATCTCGGTTTCAACACCCCTACAAACAGAATCCTAACATCCATGTGTTCGCCTGAACGGTTGTTGTATATCATTAGATATGGTATTGCCTATGTCCGTATGGAGCGTGAAGTGGATGGAAAGATAGAATCTACCGACCAAAAGCATATCATGCGTTACCAACAATTGTTTGCATCGTTAGCTATTCGTCAAAAACTGGCAGAGGGAGTAAAATCGGGCGTAGTATGGCATACACAAGGGAGTGGTAAAACCGCCTTGTCATACTATCTGACTTATATTCTTAACGATTTCTATTCCAAACAGAATAAGGTTGCTAAATTCTATTTTATAGTAGACCGCCTTGACCTTTTGGAACAAGCCACACAAGAGTTTGAAGCTCGTGGATTGGTTGTATCTACCGCCAATACAAGAGCCGAACTGATGGAGCAATTCCGCAGTAATCAGGCACAACAAGGTGTAAGCGGACAGGCAGAAATCACGGTTGTGAACATTCAACGCTTTGCCGAGGATAAAGAAAAAGTACGCATCAGTGATTATGCAACCAATCTTCAGCGCATCTTCATTCTTGACGAGGCACACCGAGGGTATAAACCCGGTGGTTGCTTTCTTGCCAATCTCTTTGATGCCGACACCGATGCGGTCAAAATCGCACTTACAGGTACACCGCTGTTAAAGGAGGAACGTGCCAGTTGCAAGGTGTTCGGAAACTATTTGCATACCTATTATTACGATAAATCCATTGCGGATGGCTACACGCTGAAAATCATACGTGAAGATATAGAAACCTCCTATAAAGAGCGTTTGTCTGATGTGTACGATAAACTGGAAACCCTTGTGCAAAAGAAAGACATTCGTAAGTCGGAAATCATAGAGCATCCAAGTTATGTAAGCGAGTTAGCCCGTTACATTATGACGGACTTAAAAGAGTTTCGCAAGATACAAGGAGATGATACTTTAGGCGGTATGGTCATTTGTGAAACCAGCGAACAGGCAAGGCGGCTTTATGATGTATTCCAAGAAGAATGGCAGAAGTATCAGCCGAAGCCCATCAAGATAAAACTTTCCGATGGTTCGTATGTAGTGGGTGAACCGGAAGTGGATTACAAATCAAAATACAGACCGCTGAAAGCCGGAATCATTCTTCACGATACGGATGACAAGGAAACTCGTAAGCAGATAGTCAAAGACTTCAAGAAAAATATGACAGTGGATATTCTCATTGTCTTTAATATGCTTTTGACTGGTTTTGATGCGCCACGCTTGAAACGTCTGTATTTCGGGCGCAAACTGAAAGACCACAATCTGCTTCAAGCCATAACACGTGTAAACCGTCCTTATCCCGGTATGCGTTACGGTTTTGTTATTGACTTTGCCGACATCAAGCGCAACTTCAAGGAAACCAACGAAGCATATTTGCAAGAATTAAACCGCTTTAATGACGTGGACGAGACTGGCGAATCTGCTGCTACCGACACCTTTACCCAAGTCATTGAGGACAAGGAAGAGATATTGAACCAAATGAAGAAAGTTCGGCAAACGCTCTTCAATTACACATACGACAATGCGGAAGAGTTTTCTTCTGAAATCTCCACCGAAGAGGATAAGGCTGTGCTGCTCGACCTCAAACAGGCATTGGAATCAGCCAAGAACATGGCGAACATCGTGCGTACATTCGGTGATGATGAAATGAAAGAGCAATTTGCCAAACTCGAAATCACCAAGTTGCCGCAACTACTCTCTGAGGTACAGAGGAGGATAAGTATCATCAATCAGAAAGAGGCTTTCAATACAAATGAGGAAACGAAAACTCTAATCAATGAGGCAATGATGGATATAGAGTTCACTTTCTCCAAAATAGGACAAGAGGAAATGCGCCTTATATCCGGTGGTGTGGAATTGAAAGAGAAATGGCAACGTACCATTTCTTCATTTACCCAAAACTTCGACCAAGACGATCCGGAGTTTATCTCGTTGCGTGAAGCCTTTATGGAACGCTTCAAGGAACACGGTTTTGTGATTGATACGATAGCTAAGTTCAACGAAGAAACACAGGCTTTGGATGAAATCATCGGTCGTCTGCAAGACTTACAAAAACGCAATAATGTCTTGTTGAAAAAGTACAAGGGCGATGAAAAATTTGCTCGTGTACACAAGCGTATTCGTGAAGTGAATAAGCAGAGGGAAGATAAGGGACAGAAGCCTATGTTCTCTTTCCTTGACGAAGAGATTGCTGCCATTCTCAATATTATAAAAGAGGATGTGGATGCCAAAGTGTATGACCGTAACGACATTCTGAAAAAGGATGCTTATTTCGGACGCACGGTGATGGCTCTTATCAATGGATGTCTGTTCCATTTCCCACAAATAAAGCCCGAAATGGAGGATTACAAATTTATTCAGACACGCATTTCACAACAGTATATCAACCAATATAACGCCACTTACGGCATTGCATAAAGATTATGTCAGATATTAAAGAAAAAACATTAAGGCTCATCGACGGACTTAAAGCTACCTGCCAATCATACGGTATGGGAAACGATGGTAACGAATATAAGATTATCACTCAGGTATTTCTCTATAAATTCCTGAATGACAAATTTGGTTATGAACTGAAAAATGCGAAAAGTGAAATAGCAAAGAAACTGACCGGGGATGTAAAATGGGAAACGGCATACGAGAATCTTTCTGATGATGAACGTATGCTTATTCAGAGTGCCATTTCTCCAGATGTTCCGATGCTTGAACCTTATCATCTGATAGCCAATCTTTGGAATCAACAGGGAAAAGGGGATTTTGATACTATCTTTGATTCCACTATGACAGATATAGCGGAACAAAATGCGGATATATTTTCCACACAGACCACAGCCAACATGAAGATTCCATTGTTCGAGGCATTGACACCGTTTGTGACCGATTCGGCACAACGTGCGCCATTCGCCCGTGCTCTGGTGGATAAACTCGTGAATTTCTCCTTTGAAGAAGCGTTTGCACAGAATTACGATTTCTTCTCCAGCATCTTTGAGTATTTGATTAAGGACTATAATACCGCTGGAGGTGGTAAGTATGCGGAGTATTATACGCCTCATGCCATAGCTACGATTATGGCTCGTCTGTTAGTGGGGGATAATGCAGATTTGCATAGCATGGAATGTTATGACCCTTCGGCAGGAACAGGTACGCTTCTGATGGCACTTAGTCATCAAATAGGAGAAGAACGCTGTACCATCTTTTCGCAAGATATTTCCCAGCGAAGCAACAAAATGTTGAAACTTAATCTGCTGCTTAACGGACTTGTGTCTTCGCTTGATAATGCTATTCAAGGCGACACGCTTGTAAGCCCTTATCATAAAAGCGATGACGGGCAGCAGTTGCGCCAGTTTGATTTCGTGGTGAGCAATCCTCCTTTCAAGATGGACTTCTCGGACACTCGTGAGAAGATAGCCGCCATGCCAGCCCGTTTTTGGGCAGGAGTCCCAAATGTACCCGCCAAAAAGAAAGAGTCAATGGCGATATACACCTGTTTTATTCAGCACGTTATCAATTCGCTGAAAAAGACAGGCAAGGGTGCGATTGTCATTCCGACAGGTTTTATCACGGCTAAAAGTGGTATTGAGAACAAGATTCTTCATAAGATAGTAGATGACAAAGTGGTATTCGGCTGTGTTTCCATGCCAAGCAACGTGTTTGCTAATACAGGTACGAATGTCAGTGTGTTGTTCTTTGATAAGTCTGCAACCGCTGACAAAGTAATCTTGATAGATGCCAGTAAATTGGGCGAGGAATATAAAGATGCCAACGGACTGAAGAAGGTGCGTCTGAACGATGACGAGATAGAAAAGATTGTCGGCACATTCCAGCGCAAGGAGGTAGTGGAAGATTTTTCTGTGGCTGTTACCTACGATGAGATAAAGGAAAAAGGCTATTCTCTTTCTGCCGGACAATATTTCGACATCAAGATAGATTATGTAGATATAACGGAAGAAGAGTTTAACAACCGTATGGCAAATTATAAACAAACACTCTCCGAGCAATTTGCGGAGAGCCATCGGTTGGAAGAGGAAATATTGAAACAGTTGAATGCTTTGCAATTCAACTCAAATATAGGTAGCAATGAGTAACGAAATACAGTTTTTGTTATATAGTCTTCCCGACGAGGATGGTAAGGTGCAGGTGGTAATAAAAGACGAAACCATTTGGTGTACACAAAAGGCTATGGCAGAGCTTTTCGGCATAGACAAATCGGGTATCAGTCGTCACATAGCCAATATCTTCAAGGATGAAGAACTACAGCAAGACACGACAGTTGCAAAAATTGCAACTGTCGTAAATCGAGGTATAAGAGGTGAGGTTGAAGAGTTGGTAGATTTCTATAATCTTGATATGATTATTGCAGTAGGCTACCGTGTTTCTTCTCCCAAAGCAACCAAATTCCGTCAATGGGCTACCAAGATTCTCAATGAGTATATTAAAAAAGGATTTGTGCTTGACGATGAACGCTTAAAACAGGGAACCGCGGTATTCGGAAAAGACTATTTCCGTGAATTGCTTGAAAGAGTACGCTCTATCCGTGCCAGTGAACGGCGTATATGGCAACAGATTACCGATATATATGCTGAATGCAGTACGGACTATGACAAGAACTCGCCTACCACACATGATTTCTATGCCATGATACAGAACCGCTTCCATTATGCCATAACAGGACGGACGGCTGCTGAAATCATCTACTCTAAGGCAGACCATACTCAGGAACACATGGGACTGACTACATGGAAGAATGCACCTGGTGGGCGCATCTTGAAATCGGATGTGTCAATAGCCAAGAACTATTTGCAGGAAAATGAAATCCGTCGGTTGGAACGTGCAGTAACGGGATATTTTGATTATATTGAAGACCTCATAGAACGTGAAAATACATTTAACATGGAGCAGTTTGCTGCCAGTGTCAACGAGTTCCTGGCTTTCCGCAAATATCAGATATTGCCTGATAAAGGTCGCATTTCAGCGGTACAAGCCAAGGCAAAGGCTGAAAGTGAATACGATATTTTCAATAAAACCCAACGGATTGATTCTGACTTTGATAAACAGGTTAGGAATATGCTGGGTGATAAATAGCAGATTTCCGACAAATGACGAGAATTTATAATTACTCAGCAACTTGCTGAGCGATTACAAAAGTCGGCGTTATAACCAATTGTATATACACCCCAATTTGGGGAGCAATTAAGAAGAGACTTTTGAGTGAGGACTTTAACAAAAACGGTAATGGAATTGAAAAAATATAAATTAGGAGAATTCGTTCAAAGCTATGGTGATGGAATACATGGAACGCCAGAATATAACGAAAGTGGAGAGTATTATTTTATAAATGGCAATAATTTAGAAACTGGTAAGATTGTTATAACGGACAATACATTAAGAATCACAGAAACGGAATATCAAAAAATAAAAAGGCTTATTGTTAAAGGGAAAACTATTTTGGTCTCCATCAATGGCACGTTAGGTAGATATGCCATATATAATGGAGAAAAAATAAGTTTAGGAAAGAGTGCCTGTTTCCTAAACCTTAAAGATGCCAAAGATGTTCCGTTCATTTTAACTGTAGTAAAAGCTAAAGAATTCACATCATACTTGGAACGTATAGCAGGACAATCAACGATAAAAAATGTATCTCCAACTCAGGTCATAAATTATGAATTCTACGCTCCTGCCTTGTATGAAAATTGTTTGAAAAATTCAACCTTTCTTTTAAAACTTGACCGCAAAATAGAACTTAATCGTCTGATAAATCAGAATTTACCGATGCCTGACCGTTCATCAAGAGTGGAAGAAGTTCGTCTCGCTGCTTAATCAAAGCGTTGATTTCTTCAATACATAGTTTGCGTTTCTCCCATAATGGAGATATGATACTTTCATATTTCTCAATCAAAATTGAATTAGGTAATACCATATTATACTCACAGAGGTTTTCTTGACTGATTTTTTTCTGAATAGAACCAGTTTCTATCTGCTTTGCAGGAATGCTCCTAAGCATTTGATAGGTAAACATTAAATATTGTTCGTTTTTGGGAAGAATTATATGTGCGTGATTGTTCACCCAATTCTTACCCCATATATATTGTACGATAGGGAATCCTTTTGAATCAGAAGTTGAACCATCTTCTGCCAACAGAATATAATCTCCATCAAAGATATATTCATTTACATAGTCCATAATACCTGTTGCACCATAGTACGGATAGTTGCCTTTTCTTTCCTCTCTATCTTTACTTGATAAAGGAATGCGTTTTGAATCAAAAAGATTGATAAAATCTTTTAGCTTGCAATTGTCCCATTCATTTGGTATCTTACGTTTCAACTTTTCATTCCAAACCATTTCACCACCGCTCGACTTGTATGGTTTGCCCTCCTCATTCGGAAAGTCAAATTGCACAAACCAGTAATCGTAAAGCTGTTTTGCCATCGCCTCTAAATTCTGATTTATCGGTATATAAATAAGGAGAGGAAAAGTCCCCTCCTCAATTTTAAAGATGTGTCAGACATTTAAGTCCTTCATCGGCAATCCATAATTGTTTTGGTCAAAGATTCCTCGATAGATGAGCTTTAAACCGAGTGTTTGATAATATTTGTAGTTATCACCTTCGGTACAGAGGTGTTTGTAACCGTAGCGTGGCATGTACTCCTTGAAGAAGCGAGCCAAATCTTTTAGGCTTTCTTCTTGGTTCTTCTTGAAGTTACTGCGCACAATGATGATAGACCAGTCAGGGAAATTGCCTCTTCCACAACTGTACTCCCAGAAGCGGATGTAGCAGTCCAGATCACGTTCATTGATGTTCACACAAAAGCCATTGGCATTTTGCATCACGCTACAACTGTTTCTGTAGCCGAACTTCTCACACAAGTAGAGAT
>OKRU01001611.1_pt1 | contig 21984 bp, 18 predicted proteins | sample 1601131 | NCBI WGS metagenome assembly OKRU01 (sample SAMEA3541558, study PRJEB24748) | human gut metagenome | biome: human gut; feature: human-associated habitat; material: faeces | place: China | collected 2012
CTTAGTCTTTGCGAATCAGGAACTTTGTGAAGTCAACAACGTCCAGCAAATCGAATTTCAGGTCTTCGTTCCAGTCATATTTTTCCAGCGGCATTGCAAGTCCCGGTGCATACATCACATCGAACAGCTGCCGCTTCATGCCAATCAAATCCACAACATTCAGAACACCGTCCCCGTTGATGTCCCCCTTGATGGTGGTTTCGCTTGGGTCAGTCGGATCGGTTGGGTCGGTCGGGTCAGTCGGTTCTACCAACTTTGCAGCTGGCAGCAGTGCAATCTTATAAATCCGAGAGCTGGAGTTGCCTGTACCAACGCAGACACTGTTCAGCGTTGAAAGATCTCCCCATGCCTTCTTGATATCTGCATAGCTGAAATATGCAATCCCCTTTTCCTTATCTACATCATAAGCAGCGACCGTCGTCCAATTCCCCCACTTTTTATCCATGAAGTTCAAGTCCGGATTCATGATGTCCGTATACTGAACAGCAATTTCCACATCTTCGCTCAGTTCTGAACCGCTCACCATCTGTGCGGAGAAATAAGCAGAATCATTTCCCTTATCATCCACAAATTTTCCGCCCTCAGCGTTTTCATAAATGACAGATGTTGCATCGGAAAGGTCACTGTGCTTGTATTCCGGCAGATGACGTTCACTGCCCCATTTTACGCTGGAATCATCCAGAACAGAGAGCATTGCATCAATGACCGGTTCGGATGCACTGAACCACTGCAAGCTGCTGCGGTCTAAGTATCCATGGCTTTCAGAAGCATTGCTGCCGTTGTTGATGGCGTTGTTGTCCCAGAGGAAACACGGAATGCCGAGTTTCTTTGCCCAATTCAAATAATAGGTTGCCCAGTCTACTCTTGCTTCCGTGTTGTTGTAGTTGGATGCACTGAATTCCCCGATGACAACCGGAATATCTTCGTTGGTGAATGTGGTCTGAATGTCCTTGAAAATCTTGTCCAGTTCTGTCTTGTTGGTGTCGGAGAATGTCATGTGGTCGCCGTCACCCATTGCAAAGTTATACGGGCAGTATGCATGAACGGAAGCAGCAATATAGTTATCATCTTCCGGAATCTCCAAATAACCATAAATGGAAGAATATGCAGAAGCTGCATAGCCTGGAATCATCAGCAGACGGGTGTCCTTATATGGAGAATCCACGCTACGAACTGTGTTGATGAAATCGTTGTCCAGCTTGTTGACAACTTCATAGCAAGCTTCGTTTCCGTTCCATTCCAGAGCACCGGAATTTGCGGCTCTTGGTTCGTTCATGCCTTCAAAAATCAGGTGCTGGTCATAGTCTGCAAAATAGGTTGCAATCTGTGTCCACATCTGTTTCAGCTGCGGAGACATTTCTTCGTAAGCAGTTGCAAAGTCGGAACGGTTAATCCATTCTTCGTGGTGCAGGTTTAGGATGACATACATGCCCTGCTGATACGCATAGTCAACGACTTCCTTAACCCGTTCCAGCCAGCGGCTATCAATGGTGTAGACTGGATTGCCGTTTTCATCGGTGGTCTTGGTCACGTGGCGGAACCAGCTGGTCGGAATCCGGACAGAATCAAAGCCCTTTGCCTTGATGGTGTCTACCATTTCCTTGGTCACTGCCGGGTTACCCCAGGACTTTTCAAAGCTGGTGATGTCGTCATAGTTGCCGTAACCGGTACTGTCCAGAGAGTTCCCGATGTTGAAGCCCAGTCCCATTTCCTGTGTAATTTCAAGGGCACTCATAACGTCCGCAGCATCTGCGTCCACTGGCACCATTGCCGCAAATGGCACCAGACAAGCAGCGGAAAGTGCTGCTGCTAAGATGCGGTTCATTTTTTGATGTTTCATAAATTCCTCCTTCGATGATACATCCTGCGATTTGCAGAATTGTGAAAATAATTTCCTCCCACGAGCCTGTATTTTGTGAAAAAACAAAAGTGCTCCCTTATAGTATAAAAAAATTTCTCCGGTTTGTCAATGCTTTTTATCGGATTTGTCAAATTTTATGGCTGAAATTTCAAGAAGCACCCGAATTTGGCGGGGAGGGGCAGTCAAAATTTGAAAAAAATACGAGGAAAATGTTGTTTTTTGTAATTTTTCTCTGTACAACCGTCAGAAGATGTGCTATAATTGAGGAAACGAACAGATACAAAGAACAGGAGAATGGAGGAAGATTATGAAAGGTTTCCAACGAGTAGTTGGTTGTCTGCTGGCAGTCGGGTTTTTGGGGATGATGCCGACACCGGCAATTGCAGCAGAAACATCAGCTGTGATTGAAATGCCCTATGCATCTTCGCTGCTTCCCATCAGGGAAAAGGTTGGGAAATGTTTACGGATGCAATCATAAAAGCCGTAAATGAACAGGATCGCCCGATTGTATTTATTTTGTGGGGAAAACCAGCACAAATGAAAAAGAAAATGCTTACAAATCCAAAGCATTTGATTTTAGAGGCACCACATCCTAGTCCTTTGTCAGCCTATCGAGGATTTTTTGGAAGTAAGCCTTTTAGCAAAACCAATGATTATTTAGTGGAGCATGGTATAGAGCCAATTGATTGGCAGATTGAAAATATTTAGCAATTTGAAAGTTTTGGTTGTAAGGTTGTGTATCTGGTAAAGCCTTTGCGTGCGTGAAAAAACAAGTGTTATGACTGCTTTTCAGATAAGGAACAAGGCTTGACAGTGCATATAAAAAGAATTATAATGAATAACGATTTTTGGCGTTTTTGTGGAGTAAAAACGCTTTAACACAGTAAAGTGATAAAGCGTTTGAAGAAGCGTATATTATCAAATAAATAACAGATTTGCCGTTGGCAAGAAGGAGGAAAACATGAGTAAAGCTGATTATAAATTTTCGAATCGTGTGGAAGGGCGTGATTTATTACATACACCAGAAGGGGTTCGTGATATTTATGGAGAAGAATGTGCACGTAAGGTTCGGGTACAAGAGACAATGCATCATGTTTTAAGACTATACGGCTTTCATGATATACAGACTCCAACATTTGAATTTTTCGATATTTTTAGTGAGCAACGTGGAACAGTAGCAGCAAAGAATATGTATCGTTTCTTTGATCGGGAAGGAAATATGCTGGCACTTCGACCAGATATTACACCATCCATTGCACGATGTGTGTCTAAATATTACAAAGAAGAGGAATTACCAATCCGTTTTTGTTATGCGGGAAATACCTATATTAATAACAGCAGTTATCAGGGAAAATTAAAGGAGACAACACAGGTAGGTGCAGAGTTAATTAATGATGATACTTCGGATGCAGATGCAGAAATGCTTGCAATGACAATTGAATGTTTACTGGAAGTTGGAATAAAGGAGTTGCAAATTGAAGTAGGTCATGCAGACTTTTTTAACGGTTTGGTAGAGGAAGGAAACTTTAACGATACAGAAAAAGAGGAGCTACGCAATCTTATTATTCAGAAGAATATGTTTGGCGTAGAGCAGATGATAGAAGAGAAACAAATTACAGGAAATTTAAAAGAGTTGTTTTTGAAACTGCCTGAAATGTTTGGAAATTTGGAAAATTTATCATATGCAAAAACTCTTACGAATAATGATAAAGCGTTGCATGCGATTAACCGTTTGGAAAAATTATATAAGATATTAAAAACCTATGAATTAAATAGTTATGTTACCTTTGATTTAGGAATGCTTAGTGAATACAATTATTATACAGGAATCATTTATAAGGCATATACATATGGAACTGGAGAGCCTATTGCAAAAGGTGGACGTTATGGTACTTTGACAGAACAGTTTGGAAAGAAAGCACCAGCAATTGGTCTAGCAATCGAAATTGATCAGGTTATGTTAGCACTTTCGAGACAAAATATTGATGCGTTAAAAGAGACACCGGTTAAGGTTATTCTTTATAAGAGTGATTTCCGTAAACCAGCGATTGATCTTGCAAAGCATTACAGAGCCAGTCAGGTGAAAGTGGAGATGTTACGAAAATCTTCCAGAAGAAGTATTCAGGAATATAAAGATTTTGCAAAGAGAAATGGCATTTTAAATGTAATGTACATTGAAGATGAGGAGAATGTTACCTCTATTGATTTAGAAAATAATACAGAAGAAGTTATCAAAATGCAAACGATTTTAAGCAACTAAAGGATGGAGGTTCTTATGAGATATATTACATTTGCCCTTGCAAAGGGAAGATTAGCAAAAAAAACCCTTGGAATTTTAGAAAAAATAGGAATTACCTGTGAAGAGATGAAAGACCCGGATACAAGAAAACTTATATTTGTAAACGAGGATTTAAAGTTAAAGTTCTTTCTGGCAAAAACATCTGACGTACCTACTTATGTTGAATATGGTGCCGCAGATTTTGGTGTAGTAGGAAAAGACACGATTTTAGAAGAAGGAAGAAAGATGTATGAGGTGCTTGATCTTGGTATGGCAAAGTGTCGTATGTGTGTGGCAGGACCAGCTAAGGCAAAGGCATTGTTAAATAGCGGAGAGGTAATTCGTGTCGCTACAAAATACCCTAATATTGCAAAAGATTATTTCTATAATAAAAAGCATCAGACCGTTGAAATTGTAAAATTAAATGGTTCTATAGAGCTTGCACCAATTGTAGGATTATCGGAAGTAATTGTGGATATTGTGGAAACTGGTTCAACGTTAAGAGAGAACGGTTTGGAAGTATTAGAGGAAATCTGTCCATTATCTGCACGTATGGTTGTAAACGAAGTAAGTATGAAGATGGAACAGGAAAGAATTACGAAAATTATCAACGATTTAAAGATAGAGTTAGATAAGATGGACGATGCTGAAAAGAATTAAAAACCTGAAAGCTGGTAAATAGAAAGGTTGTGTGAAACGTGAGAAAAATCAAGTTGACAGAGGATGCAAAGAAAAATATTTTAGAGGATTTATTAAAGAGAAGTCCAAATAGTTATGGAAAGTTTGAAGCTACGGTAAATGAAATTTTGGAAAATGTGCGTGAGAATAAAGACGAGGCAGTATTTTCTTATACAAAACAATTTGATAAGGCGGACATCAATGCAGATACCATTTTAGTGACAGAGAAGGAGATTGAGGAAGCATATACACTAGTAGATGCCTCTTTAGTTGAAGTAATTCGCCGTGCGATTGTAAACATCAGAGAATATCACGAAAAACAGAAACAGTACAGTTGGTTTGACAGCAAACCAGATGGTACAATTTTAGGACAGAAGATTACACCACTTCAGACAGTTGGATTGTATGTTCCTGGTGGAAAGGCTGCCTATCCTTCCAGTGTATTAATGAATGTAATTCCAGCCGAGGTTGCAGGTGTAGAGAGAATTATTATGTGTACTCCTCCAGATGCACAGGGAAAAGTTACACCTACTACATTGGTAGCAGCAAAAGAAGCAGGAGTAACAGATATTTATAAGGTTGGTGGAGCACAGGCCATTGCAGCTATGGCATATGGTACGGAAAGCATCCCTAAAGTAGATAAGATAACAGGTCCTGGAAATATTTTTGTTGCATTAGCAAAGAAGGCTGTATATGGACATGTTAGTATTGATTCGATTGCTGGACCAAGTGAAATTTTAGTTTTGGCAGACGAAACAGCGACACCACGTTATGTAGCGGCTGATTTATTATCACAGGCAGAACATGATGAGATGGCTTCTGCAATATTAGTAACAACAAGTGAGAAATTGGCAGATGCGGTATCCAAAGAAATTGACGGATTTTTGAAAACCTTATCCAGAGCAGAGATTATTCAAAAATCATTGGATAACTATGGATATATTTTATTGGTAGATGACTTGCAGGAAGGAATTGATGTGGTGAATGAAATCGCATCCGAGCATTTAGAGATTGTTACAAAGGATCCATTCCAGGTAATGACAAAAATAAAAAATGCTGGTGCAATCTTCCTTGGAGAATATGCCAGTGAACCTTTGGGCGACTATTTTGCTGGTCCAAACCATGTATTACCAACAAATGGAACTGCAAAATTCTTCTCTCCACTTAGTGTGGACGATTTTATTAAGAAATCAAGTATTATCTCATACTCTAGAGAAGCATTAGAGCCAATCCATAAAGATATTATTCAATTCGCAAACGCAGAACGATTAACTGCTCATGCAAATTCAATTGCGGTACGTTTTGAAGAAAAATAGAAGAAAGACAAGCTAGAAGAGAGGACTACACAAAAAATTGCGTGGTCCTTTCTTATTTAAAGGGCAAACAGAAAGAAGTTTGTTCGAGCATTTTATAAGCAGCGATTGCTGTATTTTTATAAAAGATAGACCTGTCATAGTTTTGGCATAGTTAAATGATACCATGTAAAAACAGTAGTTTTAAAACAGATAAAACGAAAGGGGTACGGGTAAATGGGGAAAACAAAGAGAAGTATTGCAGGAATATTGTGCATTGTAGTTTTGACTATGATGTTTCAGATTTGTCCATCCTATGCAGCTACAGCTACCTACAGTATTAGCAAAATGAAATTGAATATGACGGTAGGAGATACGAGTACATTGAGCGTTTCAGGCACAAAGGAAAAGATTAGTTGGAGATCCTCTAAAAAGAGTGTTGCAACAGTTGACAAAAATGGAAAGGTTACAGCTAAAAATGCAGGAAGTGCAGTAATTACTGCAACTGTTGCAGGCGAGAAGCTTACTTGCAATGTTACCGTAGAAAATAAAATGATAAGAGTTTTGCTAAAGACAACCAATTTTTCAGGTATATACCATTCTTCTGTGGTTGTTACATCTACAAATAAATTTACGATTAAGAATGGAAAGACTACGAAAAAATATGCGGCAGGCAAAAAAGTAAGCATTAGCAGTAGTTATGCGTTATTAAAATCAGGAAATGCAATTACAATTGCCGCAGAAAACAATGGAAAAATAAGCATTACTTCTATTAAAAGAAGTCAGGGTACACCTTCCTATCGAGGAGAATTAACTATAAAAAATGTATCAGGAAAAGGCTTGACGGTAGTAAATAAATTGCCAATCGAACAGTATTTATATAGCGTAGTTAGCAGTGAGGTTTCCAGTTATTATGCAACAGAAGCAATAAAAGCACAAGCTGTTACCGCAAGAAGTTATGCATATGCACGTTTAAATAGTGCAACCTACAAAAGTTTAGGTGCAGATGTGGACGACAGTACCTCTTATCAGGTATACAATAATATTGCTGAAAACGCAACGATAAAAGAAGCTGTAGATGCGACCAAAAATATTGTCATAAAAGATGGAAGTAAAATTATAGCAACCTTCTTTTTTTCCACATCCTTTGGACAGACAGCAGAGCCATCGGAAGTTTGGGGTGGAAGTGCGGAAGACAAATACTATAATAGTGTACAGCAATTAAAGTCTGGAAAAGCAAAGAATTTATCTACAAATGCACAATTCAAAACTTTTTTGAAAAATGTATCTTTGAAAACCTTTGACAGCAATGCAGATTGGTATCGTTGGAACACACAGATAAGTAGAGTTGTTTTACAAAAACAGATTAACAATAAGCTTGCCAGTTGTTATCGTTCGTATTCTTCCGCTGTTACTACATTACAGCCAGATGGCACGTATAGAAGTAAATCCATTTCATCAATTGGAACTTTGAAGAATGTCACAGTAGTAAAACGAACCCAAAGCGGTATGGTGAATACTATAAAAATAACAGGAAGCAAAGCAATCATTCAGGTTTCTAATGCTTCTGCAATACGAATGTTACTGGCTCCATCCAGTAGTAATCTAATAAAAAAGAATGGAAGTAAAGTATATGGTTTGTCTATGTTGCCAAGTGCCTTTTTCTATACTGAAAAAAGTACGACCAAAGGTGTGACCTACATAAATATCTATGGTGGAGGATATGGACATGGCGTAGGTATGAGTCAGAATGGAGCAAATCAGATGGGAAAAGAAGGATATACATATTCTCAAATATTAAAACATTACTTTAAAAATATTAAGGTTGTACATGTGGCATTATAAGAAAGTTGTGAAAAGACTGTTATAGTGCAGGGGGGATTCCACTCTTTACAAATACAATGCAAATTGCTATAATATATTAGCCGACTTTTAATGAGATATTAGAGTGGTAGAAAGTGATTTGCACTTGTAGCTCAGTGGATAGAGCAGTGGCTTCCGAAGCCATGTGTCGGGGGTTCGAGTCCCTTCAGGTGCGTATGAGGCAGACTGTCTTGGATGGTCTGTCTTTTTTCTTAGGTATGTATTGCATTCTAGGGGGGGATTTGATAAAATAAGAAAGGCTAAGCTTTGATTGCAACGCGAAAATTTGAAAGGAAAAATGATAGGAAAGAAATACAAGGTGAAGAAATAAATGAAATTCAAGTACAAAAAAATTATATTGATTATCACAATGTGTACGATGTGCATTGGTATGGTTACAATATCACTCAGCACACCGAAAGGCAAAGGGAATCAAAAGAAAAATAATCTGGAAAATATAAAGAATCCTTTTGTGGAATTAAGTGATGATGCAACATTAAAGGAAGAAGCAGGAGTAGAAGAAAATAGCGATTTGCAGAGCAATACAGAAAAAGAGATTGATCAGTTGATTGCCACATATTTGAACTGTATGCTGACATGCGATTTACAAACGTTGGCTAAAGTAGTTACCGATGTGGAAAATGTAGATGTGGAGAAGATGCAGGCAAAGCAGAAACTGATTGAAGAGTATCAAAATATTGAGTGTTATACAGTAGACGGAATGAAAAAAGGTGAATATTTGGTCTATGTATATAGCGAGTCGAAATTTACAGGAATTGATACAGCGGCACCAGGATTAGAACGTTATTATGTTGTGACAGACACAGCAGGTAATTTAAAAATTGAGTTTGGCTTGATCAAGCAGGAAGTGCAGGATTTTATTAACGAGACAGACGAGAGTGACGATGTACAAAAAATAATCAATCGAGTAAATACAAAATTAGAAGAAGCAATTGCAAATGATTCAAAATTAAAAGAATTTTATGCAAATCTAAATGGTGGAAGTGATGAAGTGACGAATGAAGCAACACCAGAGGCAACGGCAGGAGAAGCTACTGACGTACCACCAACAGACGAACCGATTGATCAGACAGAGACGATGAATGAATAGGGAAAATGAGAGAGCAGGGAAAGAAGTTTCCCTGCTGTTTGTTACATGGAGGAAAAATAGGATGGAACAAGAAGTACGTTTAAATAAATTTTTGAGTGAAGCAGGAGTTTGCTCCAGAAGAGAAGCCGATCGTATGGTTGAGAAAGGAAGAATTCTTGTAGATGGAGTTCCTGCCCAGATGGGACAAAAGGTGCGTGCCTCTCAGAAAATTGAGGTGGATCACAAGCGAATACAAATAGAAGAAGAAAAAGTGCTTTTGGCGTTTAATAAGCCAAGAGGGATTGTATGTACAACAAGTAAAAAAGATAAGGATAATATTGTGGATTATATCAATTATGGAAAACGTATCTATCCGATTGGAAGATTGGATAAGGATTCCGAAGGATTGATTTTATTGACAAATCAGGGCGAATTGGTAGATAAAATTTTGCGTGGAAGTAATTATCATGAAAAAGAGTACATTGTAACGGTAAATAAAAAAATAACACCAGAGTTTTTACGGGCAATGGGTTCGGGTGTGCCGATATTGGATACCGTTACAAGACCTTGTGAATTAGAACAGATTGGACCAAGAACGTTTCGTATTATATTGACCCAGGGATTAAATCGACAGATCCGACGTATGTGTGAATATTTTTCTTATCGAGTAATAGAATTGACGCGTGTGAGAGTAATGAATATTCGGCTTGGAAGGTTAAAAAGTGGAACCTATCGTAAAATTGTAGGAAAAGAATTGGAAGAGTTGGTAAAACTATTAGAGAAATAAAATAGTTAAAATTTTGCAGGAAAGCAATATTGAAAAATAGAAAGGTGAGCGTGATGGATAAAAAACGCAGGATGAAGGAATTAGTGATACTCTTAAATAAAGCTTCTAAGGCATATTATCAGGATGCACAGGAAATTATGAGCAATTATGAATATGATAGTCTTTATGATGAATTAGAGCAGTTAGAAAAAGAATTGGGAGTACGTTTATCTAACAGTCCTACAGGAAAGGTTGGATATGAGGTTCTAAGTGAATTGCCAAAGGAACAGCATCCTGCCAGAATGCTATCTTTGGACAAGACCAAATCTGTGGAGACATTAGAAGATTGGATTGGAAATCAAGAAGGAATATTATCCTGGAAAATGGATGGGCTTACCATTGTTTTAACTTACGAGCAGGGCGAGTTGGTAAAGGCGGTTACCCGTGGCAATGGCGAAATCGGAGAAGTTGTGACAAATAATGTCAGGGTATTTAAAAATGTTCCTTTGTGTATTCCTTATAAAGGACGTTTAGTATTGCGTGGAGAGGCAGTTATTAAGTATTCTGATTTTAATGAAATGAACGAGGCAATTGCAGATAGCAATGCAAAATACAAAAATCCTAGAAACTTATGTAGCGGTTCTGTACGACAATTAAATAATAAAATTACAGCAGAACGTAATGTATATTTTTTCGCTTTTGCATTGGTAGAATGCGAAGGAACAACGCAGGAGCAAAGTCCGGATTTTCATAATTCCAGAGAAGAACAATTTGAGTGGTTGGAACAGCAGGAATTTGAGGTCGTTGAAAGAAAAAAAGTAGTAAGAAAAAATATGGCGGAAACGGTTGCTTGGTTTGCAGAACAGATTCAAAAAAATGATTTTCCATCGGATGGATTGGTATTATTGTTGGATGATATTGCGTATGGAAAAAGTCTGGGAAGTACAGCAAAGTTTCCAAGAGATGCCATTGCTTATAAGTGGAAAGATGAAACGGCACAGACAAAACTGTTAGAGGTTGAGTGGAGTGCATCAAGAACAGGGCTTATAAATCCAGTTGCTATTTTTGAACCAGTTGAACTAGAGGGAACAAAGGTCAGTAGAGCCAGTCTGCATAATATTAGTATTATGGAAGGATTGGAATTAGGAATTGGGGATGAAATTACGGTTTATAAGGCAAACATGATTATTCCTCAGATTGCAGAAAATAAAACGAGAAGTGGTCTGGTTAAAATTCCCGAACAGTGTCCGGTCTGTCAAAAGGAGACTACAGTATCGGAGGAAAATGGAGTTAAGGTATTGTTTTGTAAAAATCCAGACTGTCTGGCAAAAAAAATTAAAGCACTTGCGCATTTTATGAGTCGTGATGCAATGAATGTAGAGGGATTATCAGAGGCTACGGTAGAAAAGATGATTGGAAAAGGGTTTATACATGAATTGGCAGATTTATTTCATCTGGATAAATATAGAGAAGAAATTGTTGAGATGGAAGGCTTCGGAGAAAAGTCCTATCAAAATATGCTTGATTCTATTGAAAAAGCAAGAAGTGTAACCTTGGCAAAATTCATCTATAGTCTGGGAATTGCCAATATTGGCTTATCTACAGCAAAGCTTATTTGTGCTACTTTTCATAATCAGGTGGATCAGGTACTTGCGGCCACGAAAGAGGAATTGGTTGCAATTGACGGAATTGGGGAAGTGATAGCAGATACTTATGTGTCTTTTATGAAAAAGACAGAAAATAGACAGATGATAGAAGACTTATTAAGAGAAATCAACATTTCGGATGATCGTGCAGTTGGCGAGGAAAGAGAGCAGAGTATGGATGGATTGACCTTTGTCATAACAGGATCACTGAGCGAATTTTCAAATAGAAAAGCTATGCAAGAATATATTGAACAACATGGTGGAAAAGTAACTGGAAGTGTCAGTTCAAAAACGAATTATTTGATTAATAATGATAATACCTCTTCCTCAACAAAAAATAAAAAAGCGAAAGAATTGCAGATTCCAATTCTTACAGAAGCTGAATTTTTGGAGATGTTTGGTTGATTTTTCCCAGGCAACATGGTATGATTAATAATATATCAAAAAAAAGACGGTGAGTAATATGCCTATTAAAGTGCAAAATAATCTTCCTGCAAAAAAAGTGCTGGAAGATGAAAATATTTTTATTATGGATGAAAACAGGGCAATTAGTCAGGAGATTCGTCCCTTACAAATTGCTATATTAAATTTGATGCCTTTAAAGGAAGCAACAGAGGTACAACTAATGAGAAGTTTATCCAACACGCCGTTGCAGTTTGACATTACTTTTTTGACGACAGCCAGCTATGTTGGAACCAATACAGCCGCAAGTCATTTAGATAAGTTTTATCAAACCTTTGATGACGTAAAGGACAAACGATTTGATGGACTGGTTATCACAGGAGCGCCAGTTGAGCGGATGGAATTTGAAGAAGTGGGTTATTGGGAGGAATTGACACAGATTATGGAATGGTCCAAGGAGGCCGTTACATCGACGCTGCATATATGCTGGGGGGCACAGGCAGGGTTGTATTATCACTATGGTTTACCAAAGAGACTATTAGATAGCAAAATATCTGGTATTTTTAAGCATGAGGTGAAGCATAGAAAAAATCCGTTGGTACGAGGTTTGGATGATGTGTTTTGGGCACCGCATTCCAGATATACAGAAGTGCCTTTGGACGAAATCAAGAAAAAGAAAGAATTAACTGTTTTGGCAGAATCAAAAGAGGCGGGTGCCTTTTTAGTTATGGCTCAGGATGGAAAACAGATTTTTGTATTAGGACATCCAGAGTATGACAGGCTTACATTGGATGAAGAGTATAAACGTGATTTGGCAAAGGGAATAGAGGTTACCATGCCAAAGAACTATTATCCAGATGATGACCCTACACAAAGACCATTGCTTACTTGGCGGGCACATGCCAATGCGATTTATACAAACTGGTTGAATTATTTTGTATATCAGGTGACACCTTATGATTTGACATAAGCGTTGTCAGTTTCTAAATATATTGAAATAGATACCAATACAGATTGCATGAAATTGTTTGGATAGAACCAAAAAGGATACAGTTACCTAGGCTCATAAATGGGGGAATATTGTGAGTTGGGATAAAAAAGATGTTTTAGAAAAAGTGAATGTTGACTAAACTTAGTTCTTTTATATTCATTTTGTCTGGAAGTAGTAGGAAAGGAACCAGGAGGAGGGATGACAATGTTGGATATTGCATGGGATCGATTGGAGGATTTTTTATCTGAATATCAGGAAATATGTATTATGATTGCTGGCATTATAGTCATTATTATATTGATTAGTATATTCATATCTTTTCGGATGAAGATGCGTAATCAGGAGCGTATTCTCCAAAAGGCACAGATACAGGAGGAAAGATACCGTATTTTGGCGGAAATATCCAATGATATTTTGTTTGAGTATGATATTTTTTCAGACCAGATGGTGTATTCAGATAAATATACAGAGAACTTTGGGAGAAAGGCTACCATCGAACGATTTGCAGAATTAAAAGAAGAAGTGCAGTATGTATACAAAGAAGATGTATTTGCTTTTGAAAACTTCTGTAAGCTGCTAGGCGGGGAAAAACAAAAGTTAGAAGCAGAATATCGTATGAAGCGTTCTTCGGGAGATTATGTATGGTGCTACGTGTGTGGACAAACCATCTATGATTCGATGAACAATCCAGTTAAGGTAGTTGGTAAATTATCTAATATTGATATTCAAAAGCGTGAAGTAGAAAAATTGCAGTTTAAGGCTGAGATGGATGCTATGACACGTATTTACAATAAAGTGGCAACCAAGGAACGTATTAACAACTTTATAAAGAATAGTCGCAATCAGGATAAACATGCATTACTAATTGTAGATATGGACAATTTCAAGAAAATCAATGATACGTTTGGACATCTAAAAGGTGATGAGGTTTTGAAAGAGGGCGTTGGTCATTTGAAGAATATGTTCCGCGGGGATGACATTATTGGTCGAATCGGTGGAGACGAGTTTGTTGTTTTTATGAGCAATGTCACATCTAGGGAAGATATTGTTAATAAGGCTAAGAGCATTGGAAAAGCATTTAGAAAAACTTACAGCGAAGATGGCGAAGAAGTAACTGTTTCAGCTAGTATTGGTATTTCTATTTTCCCAATGGATGGTGATGACTACGAAGAATTACTTGATAAATCAGATAAAGCACTATATGAAGTAAAGAAAAATGGTAAAAACGGTTTCTGTTTTTATCATGAACAAAAAGCGTAGAAAAAAGCAGGTATTCAATCAAGAATACTTGCTTTTTCTTATGATCCATACATCCATGCTAGAGGAGATAAACTGGCTGATTAATAAGGAATAAAAATAGCCTGAAATTCCATAATAAGGAATAAGTATTAACAGTAATAGGATTCGCAAAAATAGACCAATAGATGTATTGCGAAAAGTTAGCTTCATTTTTCCTAGTCCATTTAAAATACTGGATAATGTAGAACTAAGATAAAGCATAGGGCAAAGCCAGGAAAGATTTTGTAAAAAAACACCGGATAAGCGGTTATGAAATAGAAGCAAACCTAGCTGTGGACCAGTAACTAAAAAACACAGACCTATAAAACCACCGATTGCCAGACTGTAGGTAAAGGAATAACGAATCGCTTTATTTATGTAAGCTCTATTTTGTTCGGCAGCAGCTTCGGAGATGGAAGGAAGCAGCAGGACACATAGAGAATTTGTAATGGTAGATGGAAACATAAGAAGCGACATGGTCATTCCAGTTAAGATGCCGTAAATGCTTAATGACTCGCTTAATGTCATACCAGATTTTTGAAGCAGGTTTGGAATTAAAATGGCTTCGATACTATGCAAAAGGCTGATAATTAAATGGGTAGTAGTTAAAGGAATGGAAAATACACAAAGTTGTTTAAATAGTTTATGTGTAGGGACATTGCTTTTTGTTGTGATTTTTTTGGAAGAATATTGAAGGACGCATAAATTGTAAATAGCGGCAGTCAATTCTCCGACAAAAATTGCAATCACTGCGGTTTCACAGGAAAAAAGCGACGTTTTTGGAGCATAACATACAATGTATAACACGCTGAAAGCAATTCTACTAATTTGTTCGATAAGCTGGGCAATTGCAGGGTGCATAGTCTGTTTTTTTCCATAATAAAAGCCATTGATACAAGCCGACATAGAACAGGCAGGAAAGACACCACACAGTAATTTTAAGGATTGACTGCAACGAGGTTCCTTGATGATATCAGATGCTATGAAATCTGCACTTATATATAGGAAAAGAGAGCAGCAAATAGCAATAGATAAGGATAGCCCGATTCCAATAAAGAGTATTTTTTTGGATAAAGCTTCTTTTCCTTTGGTATTTTCAGCTACCATTTTGGAAATGGCTGTTTGTATACCACTGGCATATAGGGTAAAACACAAGCCGTAGATGGGGAAAATAAGTTGATAAATTCCCAACAGTTCAGTACCTAAAATATTGGAGAGTAATAGTCTGTAGAAAAAGCCGAGAATACGTGTTAAGAATCCGGCAATGGTTAGAATGAGGGTTCCTGTTATCAATTTTGACTTCATAATCAATCATGCAGCAAACGAATGTGAAAGGTCAAAAAAGCGTTGATACATCGGTTTGTTGCCTGTCACTCCTCTCTGGATTTTGTCTTTATAGCATTGTATTTATAATTGAAAAAAAATATGAATAATTTTCTTGACAGATATTAAGGAAAGTGCTAGTATATAGAAAAATATATCCGAGTGGAATACTAGGAATTCGTTTAGGAACATTATTATGCAATTGACGTATGTTGATAATAGAAGAAAATAGAGGCTTTGAGAAGGACATGTCAGAGCGTAAAAATAGAATAACGTATTAGATTGCTAATTGCATTACAGAAGAGTATTATAAGAGTATAGCATTAGAGCTGTTCTATTCTTGTATATATAAAAGTATAAATATAGGAGATGAAGTTATGAATAAATTAATTTATTTAGATCATGCAGCAACGACACCAACCAAACCAGAAGTTGTGGACGCGATGCTTCCATACTTTACTGAGAATTTTGGAAATCCTTCTGCAGTATATGGGTTTGCTTCAAAAAATAAAGCTGTTATTACACAAGTGAGAGACACCATTGGAAAGACTTTGGGTACAAAGGGAGAAAATATTTATTTTACGGCTGGTGGTTCGGAATCAGATAACTGGGCATTAAAGGCTACCGCAGAGGCATATAAAGCAAAAGGAAACCATATCATAACTACAAAGATTGAGCATCATGCAATTTTGCACACATGCGAATATTTGGAGCAGCAAGGTTACGAAGTTAGCTATATTGATGTGGACGAAAATGGAATCGTTAAATTGGATGAATTGAAAAAAGCAATCCGTCCAACCACTATTTTAATTTCTGTTATGTTTGCAAACAATGAGATTGGTACAATTCAACCAATAAAGGAAATTGGTGAAATTGCGAAAGAGCATGGCATCCTATTCCATACAGATGCAGTACAGGCATATGCACATGTTCCAATTGATGTAGACGAATATCATATTGATATGCTTAGTGCCAGTGGACATAAATTAAATGGTCCAAAGGGAATTGGATTTTTATATATTAGAAAAGGAGTCAAAATTCGTTCCTTTGTACATGGTGGTGCACAGGAGAGAAAGAGACGTGCGGGAACAGAAAATGTACCTGGAATAGTAGGACTTGGAAAAGCAGTGGAATTGGCGTTTGATCATTTTGAAGAAAGAATTGAGAAAGAAACAAAGCTAAGAGATAAGTTAATTGAGAGAATTTTGGCAGAAATACCATATGTACGTTTAAATGGAGATAGAAAGAAGAGATTGCCAAACAATGTGAATTGCAGTTTCCAGTTTGTAGAAGGTGAATCACTTTTAATTATGCTTGATATGAAAGGTATTTGTGCATCTAGTGGTTCTGCTTGTACATCTGGTTCTTTGGATCCTTCCCATGTATTATTAGCAATTGGATTGCCTCATGAAATTGCGCACGGCTCTTTAAGAATGACATTGGGTGATGAGACAACAGAGGAACAGATTGATTATGTTGTAGATCAGTTAAAGGGCATTGTAGAAAAGTTAAGAGCAATGTCACCATTATATGAGGATTTTGTACAGAAACAGGCAGCAAAATAAAGAATGAAGGTAAGGGGCTTGAGGCTTCCTGAAAAGTGTGATAAAATAAAAAATGCAAGGAGGAAAATACATGTATAGCGAAAAAGTGATGGATCATTTTAATAATCCAAGAAATGTTGGAGAGATTGAAAATGCAAGTGGTGTTGGAACCGTAGGAAATGCGAAATGCGGAGACATTATGCGTATTTATTTAGATATTGATCAGTCAGGAATTATACAGGATTGTAAATTTAAGACTTTTGGTTGTGGTGCTGCAGTAGCAACAAGCAGTATGGCAACAGAACTTGTAAAGGGAAAGACCGTACAACAGGCATTAGAGGTAACCAACAAGGCTGTAATGGAAGCGTTGGATGGATTGCCACCAGTGAAAGTGCATTGTTCCCTTCTTGCAGAAGAAGCAATTCATGCAGCATTATGGGATTATGCTGAAAAGAACGGAATTGTTATCGAAGGGCTGAAGAAGCCAAAGCAAGATATACATGAGGACGAAGAGGATGGAGAAGAATATTAATGATGAGTGAAACAAAGAAAACAGTTGTTGTTGGAATGTCTGGAGGTGTTGATTCCTCTGTGACTGCATATTTGTTAAAAAAGGCAGGGTACAATGTAATTGGTGTTACCATGCAGATATGGCAGGAAGAAGCGGAAGTGGACATGGAAGAAAATGGTGGCTGTTGTGGACTCAGTGCAGTAGAGGATGCCAGGCGTGTAGCGGATACACTTGGCATCCCTTATTACGTTATGAACTTCCGCAAAGAATTTAAAGAATATGTTATGGATTATTTCTTAGAGGAGTATTTGTGTGGTAGGACACCAAACCCATGCATTGCATGTAACCGTTATGTAAAATGGGAGGCATTGTTACACCGTTCTATAGAAATTGGGGCGGATTATATTGCGACAGGGCATTATGCACAGATTATGCAGCTTCCAAACGGGAGATATACCATCAAGCACTCTGTATCAGCTAAGAAGGACCAGACATATGCACTATATAATTTAACACAGGAGCAGTTATCGCATACTTTGATGCCTGTTGGCGCATATGAAAAGGATGAGATTCGACGCATTGCAAAGGACATCAATTTGCTGGTAGCCAATAAGCCAGATAGTCAGGATATTTGTTTTATTCCAGACAATGATTATGCTAAATTTATTCATGAAAATTCAGATCAGATAATTGAAGAAGGCAATTTTGTAGATTTGGAGGGAAATATATTAGGCAGACATAAGGGAATAACAAACTATACAGTGGGACAGCGAAAGGGATTGAATCTTTCTATGGGAAAACCTGTGTTTGTTGTGGAAATCCGTCCAGAGACGAATGAGGTTGTGATTGGCGATAATGCGGATGTATTTCAGCCTAAATTGTATGCAAATAAACTTAATTTTATGTCGATTGAAAAACTGGAAGGTGAGATGGAAGTAATCGCTAAGATTCGATATAGTCACAATGGAGCAAAGGCTAAGATCCGAATGGTTGCAGATGATGTTGTGGAATGTTTATTTGATGAACCACAGAGAGCTATTACACCGGGACAAGCGGTTGTTTTTTATGAACAGGATTATGTAGTAGGTGGAGGAAGTATTATCGGTACCAGCTTTTGCGAGCAAAAATAAAAAGTTTCTCAATGTATATAAAAAGGACATAAGCATTCTTTATCCATTACTTAATTAGATGGAAGGAGTGCTTATTTGAGTTTTAAGAAATGTATTTTCTGAATTGCTGTAAAAATAATCGAGAAGGAGAAAAAACATGAAAAATAAAAAAAGCATGTTGTATGTTTTGGGTGCGTGTTTGGTAGTAGGTATTATTTATGCGGTTGCCAGTATTCTTCCAGAGGCACAGGCAAAATTATTGTTGATTGGAATTGCGGTTACGATGCTTATTATTTGGATGGTAGCTAAGATGGTTCGAATGTCTAAGTTAAGTAAAACTGTTTCTGGTCCAACACACCTGTTGTATGAGGAAAAAGAGCCTGTACTGTATGTAGAAGAGATGCAGGAGATTTTAAACAAAGTATCGGGAAAACAGCAAAAAGATTTAGTTCGTATCAATATTGCCGCAGGACAAGTTTATGCAGGTCAGTATGAACAGGCATTAGAAACACTTGAGGTGATTTCTGTAGCAGGACAGCCAGAGGTAAATCGAGTGTTATGTTATGCATATGAGACTATGGCTGATTTTTTAAGTGGGCAATATAATGCGTTAAAGTCCGTAATGGATGAACAGAGAAAATTATTGAAAAAATATGATTCTACTACATCGGGTTTGACAAATAATGTGCTATTGATGTATGCATTTGAATTGATTGTAAAAGGTGAGTATACAGAAGCATTAGAACGCTTAGATAGCCTAAAGGGGCGAAAGGTTTCTTCTATTTTGCAGGATATGGTTGACTTTTCCTATTTGGAATGTTACCGCAATTTAAAAAAGGTGGAAGAACGTAAGCAGTTGTTGGAACAGATGAAAGAAAGAACGCTGGTTCCAGCAATAAAAAATAAAATTAGTGAAGCATAAGTAAAGGAAAAGGGATACATGTATAATGTATCCCTTTGTTAGTTATGCAAACAATAAAGTCATGTTTGCAGTGATAGAAACGTAGTTCTAGTTTTTATTTAAGTTCGTATTTGCGGTAGAAAGCATTAACTTAATACGGTTAAGCTGATTTACTTCACTTGCTCCCGGATCATAGTCAACAGCTACGATATTTGCACCAGGGAATGCACGACGCAATTCCTTGATAACACCTTTACCTACTACGTGGTTAGGAAGACAACCAAATGGCTGCGTACAAACAATGTTAGAAACACCTGAGTGGATTAATTCTACCATTTCTCCAGTCAAGAACCATCCTTCTCCAGTCATATTTCCAATTGAAACAAATGGTTCGGCATATTCTGCAAGGGTTTCAATATGTTGCATTGGTTCAAAGCGTTTGCTTTGTTCTAAGGCCTTTCTTGCATGTCTGCGATAAAATTCCAATAAACGAATAACCATATTATTGATAGTAGCGGATTTTCTGCTTTTTCCGAAGTATTTTACTTTGTAATTGCTATTGTAGCAACTATATAAGAAGAAATCTACTAAATCAGGGCAAACAGCTTCTGCACCTTCAGCTTCTAACAAATCAACTAAGTGATTATTTGCGGTAGGAAGGAATTTAACCAAAATTTCACCTACAATACCTACTCTTGGCTTTTCAATATCAAGCAATGGAAGGGTATCAAAATCATGAACAATATTGTAAATATTTTTCTTGAAATTTTTACCTGTTTTGACATCTTCAATACATTTTGCTTCCCATTTTTCGAATAAAGCATTTGCGGAACCTGGTTCAGCTTCATAAGGTCGTGTCTTATATAAAACACGCATAAAAATATCACCATATACAAGTGCCTGAATTGCACGGTTTGCCATAGGGAGACTAATTTTGAAACCTGGATTTTGCTCAATACCAGCACTTAGGGAAATAACTGGAATTTGTCCATAACCAGCCTTTTCTAAGGCACGGCGAATGAAGCCGATATAGTTTGTGGCACGACACCCCCCACCTGTTTGTGTAATAACTAATGCTATACGGTCTAAATCATATTTCCCTGAATCTAATGCTTCCATAAATTGTCCAACGACTAGAAGAGAAGGATAACAGGCATCGTTATTAACATACTTTAATCCGTAATCCAGACAAGATTTATTGCTAGGAAGCAATTCTACGTTATAACCACAAGATTCGAAGGCAGCCATTACCATGTTAAAGTGAATTGGTGACATTTGAGGAGCAAGAATGGTATAATTCTTCTTCATCTCTTTTGTGAAAATCACTCTATGGTGTGCTGCATCTGCAATGTGCGGCTCCATGTGTTTATGATCTCTATCTTTTACCGCAGATAATAGAGAACGAATACGGATTCTGGCAGCACCAAGGTTGTTTACTTCATCTATTTTTAATACCGTATAAATTTTACCTGATTTGGTTAAAATATCATTAACCTGATCCGTTGTGACTGCATCAAGTCCACATCCAAAGGAATTTAGCTGAATTAAATTCAGATTTGGATTTGTACGAACATAGGATGCAGCAGCGTAAAGACGTGAGTGGTATACCCATTGGTCCATAACGATAGTTGGTCGATCTACTTTTCCTAAATGTGCAATACTGTCTTCTGTTAATACGGCAACGTCATAAGAAGCAATCAATTCTGGAATACCATGATTGATTTCAGGGTCGCAGTGGTAAGGGCGACCAGCAAGAACAATTCCTTTTTTACCTGTTTTTTCCAGATAAGCAAGGACTTCTTCTCCTTTTTGCTCCATATCTCTGTGTGCCTGTTCCATTTCTGCCCAGGCGGCATGAACAGCTTTTCGTATCTCAGCAGAAGGAATATTATTTTCTTTTGAGAAGTAGTCAGCTAATCGTTTTGCAGTGATTTCTTCACTCTCAAAAGATAAAAATGGATTTTGGAAAGTGATATTCTCACTTCTTAATTCCTCTACATTGTTTTTAATATTTTCGCCATAAGAAGTAACAATTGGACAGTTAAAGTGGTTTCCTGCATCTGCCTGTTCTTTACGTTCATAAAAAACACATGGATAGAAAATGTAATCAATTCCTTGGCGGATAAGCCAGGTAACGTGTCCATGAGCTAACTTCGCTGGATAACATTCTGATTCACTTGGGATTGATTCGATACCAAGTTCATAAATTTTACGGGTAGATTCTGGTGATAGTACCACCTGATATCCAAGTTCTGTGAAAAATGTATGCCAGAATGGATAGTTCTCATACATATTTAAGACTCTTGGGATACCAACTTTACCACGAACCGCATGTTCCTCGTCCAGGGATTCGTACTGGAAGAGTCGCTTTAATTTGTAAGCAAATAAATTTGGAACACTGTCTGATTTTTTTGCTTTTCCTAATCCACGCTCGCAACGGTTACCAGTGAT
>OKRU01001625.1_pt1 | contig 21865 bp, 17 predicted proteins | sample 1601131 | NCBI WGS metagenome assembly OKRU01 (sample SAMEA3541558, study PRJEB24748) | human gut metagenome | biome: human gut; feature: human-associated habitat; material: faeces | place: China | collected 2012
TGCTTAACAGTATGGGATTGCCTACATATAGATTCCTTGCGGAGGTAGCAGGAGCGAGAGGACTGATTGCTCTTATGAACTTCCTTATGTGGTTTGGTAATACAACAATTATTCTTATGGCTGCCATCATGGGTGTTGACCCTTGTCTTTTTGAAGCAGCAAGAATTGATGGTGCTAATTCCAGACAGATATTTGGAAAGATTACACTTCCGCTTATTAAGCCTATTCTGGCATACACACTTATTACATCATTGATTGGTGGTATCCAGATGTTTGATGTTCCTCAGATTCTTACTAATGGTAATGGTAATCCGGATAGAACAAGTATGACGGTTATCATGTATCTTAATAAGCATCTTTATAGTAAGAATTATGGTATGGCAGGTGCGCTTTCAGTTATTCTGTTTATTGTAACAGCAGTACTTAGTATATTTGTATTTAATTATATAACAAAGGATATGGAAGCAGCAGGAATCAGAAAAGCTAAGAAGAAAAAAGCAAAGGAGGCGAAGTAATATGAGTAATTCAGGTAAAGCCTCTGCAAGTGCTGATATTAAAGGCACTAATGCTGGAGTGAAAGACAGGATAATACTTACAACAGAGAGAGTGCTATGTTATATCGTACTTATTCTTATAACATTTTTGTGCCTTTTCTCATTCTATGTACTTATTATTAATACAACGAGATCACACCCTGATATCCAGAAAGGATTCTCGTTCCTTCCGGGAAAGTCGTTTATAGTCAACATGAAGAATGTTCTTGCTAATGAGAATATTCCTGTTATAAAGGGTATGTTTAACAGTTTGTTTGTTGCGGCATGTTCAGCAGTTCTGTCAGTGTATTTCTCAGCACTTACAGCATTTGCTATTCATGCATATAACTTCAGGTTAAAGAAGTTTGCATTTACATTCATTCTTCTTGTAATGATGGTACCAACACAGGTATCAGCACTTGGATTTGTTAAGATGATGGGAGACTGGAATCTTCTTAATTCTTACATACCGCTTATTGTACCTTCAGTTGCAGCACCTGTAGTATTCTTCTTTATTAAGCAGTATATGGACAGTGTGCTTCCAATGGAACTTATTGAGGCAGCGAGAATTGATGGTGCGAGAGAGTTCAGAATATTTAACCAGATTGTTCTGCCTCTTATGAAGCCGGCTCTGGCTGTTCAGATGATATTTACTTTCGTATCATCATGGAATAATTATTTTATACCTTCACTCCTTATTAACAAGGCAAGTAAGAAAACCCTTCCTCTGTTGATAGCACAGCTTCGTAGTGCGGATTTCCTGAAGTTTGATATGGGTCAGGTATATATGATGATAGCATTTGCTATTGTTCCGGTAATTATAGTATATATCTGTCTTTCAAAGTTCATTGTAAGAGGTGTTACACTTGGTGGTGTTAAAGGTTAGATATGCTTTTAGATTAAAAAAGAACCGTCCTGATTTCAAGGGCGGTTCTTTTTTAATCTTGTATCATGCACTTTAGTGATATGGCTGCTATTTAGAAAATATATTCTATGTATCTGTCAAGATGTTCTCCGGCTTTAAGAACTGGGGATGGAAAATTATTATGATGCATTGAGTCAGGAAAAAACTGAGGTTCAAAACATATGCCATGTTGATTGTTGTATGGCAAATTGTATTTACCGGTACAGTTACCTATATAATTACCGTTATACAGCTGTAATCCTGGGAAACTGGTCTTTACAGACATACTTATGCCTGCTTCGGGGTCGGTTACTTTAGCGGCGTATTCATATGCATCAGATAGAACATAATTGATATCAATACAATCCGTTCCAACTTTTACCGGACTACGGAAATCATACATTGTTCCTTCAACAGGCAGAATATCACCTGTAGGGATATTGCTGCTGTCTACCGGTGTATAGTAATCTGCTCCTACAGATACTATATAATTACAGACGTTCTTTACCCCGGAAAAATTAAAGTAACTATGATTGGTGAAGTTACATACCGTATCCATATCTGACACTGCGTCATAATGCACAAGTATTGAATTCCTGTCAGTAATAGTAATTGTCTGGGTGACTTTAAGATTTCCAGGGAATCCATTCTCAAGATGCGGGCTGTAAAGTGTGAGAATGAGAGCCTCAGGATTAACATCATACTGCCACATACATTTGTTGAAGCCGTGTCCGCTGTGAAGAGTGTTATTACCTTCGTTGGCAGGAAGATGCCAGTCTTTGCCATTAAGAGTTATGCATGCCCCTGCAATTCTGTTAGCAAATCGTCCCATTGTCCCACCGAAGTTCTGCTGGTCATAATAATATTCTTCCGGGGTATCATAACCAAGGATTATGTCGTGTTGTGTGCCGGATGAATCAGTCACGAACATTGACTGAAATGTTGCACCATAGTCTGAAACATAAAGCGATATGTCATTATATGAAAGCTGAATAATATGACACATTGTACCATCGGGGAGAAGCCCCCATTTTTTGACATTATATTGCATAAATACTCCCTTCTGTGTATATGATTAATACGAACAATAAATATGAATTAAGTATACCATTTTATACAAAGAAGTTCTATGTTTTTATATAAAAATGTGATATATTTATTTATATGTCGGATTAATATATTTAACTTAGGAGTGCAGCAGATTATGCTATGGACAGATTTATTTTACATGATTGTCATAACTACATTTACGGGTAGCGTACTTACTGTTGCATGGCTTATAACTTCATATTTACTTGATAAGACAGGATATCTTAATATGTCATACAGACTTGGAAAAGTTGTTGTATTGTTCTGGATAATTCCGGTAATGTATTACGCGATAAGAATGATTGACCGCTTAAGGTTCGTGTGGAATGGTTACGCATTTGATACATCACCGCTTATTATTAATGTGACAAGAGCTGTTGCTATTGTGTGGATAACAGGTCTGGCTGTTGCAATAATGATTTATGTGTTTAAGAGATTCAGAATTTTATCAATAAGGAAAGAATCATTTGCCTGTAATAAGGAGATGAACAGGATTTTCTATGAGATAAAAGAACAGATGGGACTTGGGAAATGTAAAATTACATTAAGGCAGTCATACAGAACAACTACTGCATATGTGACAGGAATACACAGACCGTGTGTTATTGTTAATGCAGATCATTTTTCTGAGAAAGAGATGAGAGTTGTATTTGCACATGAACTTACACATGTGGTTCATAATGATATATGGTTCAGATATCTTCTTGCGGTGGCAAGTATACTTAATTTCTTTAATCCGGTTATATGGATTTTTTACAGAAGATTTATTAAATATGCTGAGTATGCATGTGACTATTCTGTATGTATGTCAGAGAATGGACTACATGAATATTATGAAACAATATTTAATCTTGCTGTGAGAAATAATAATCTTTATGACATGCTGTCTGCAAGTCTGTATGAAAATAAAAACAGTTTAAGAGAAAGAATGGAGCATGTTATGAAGAGTTATAATGTTAAGAAAAGACCAATGGCTGTTGCAGCAGCTATACTGACTTTATTTGTTGCTATGAGTTCTGTTATGGTGGCGGGAGCAGCTACAACCGTAACTGAAACATCAGTTACGGTTGCGGAGGTAACTGCTGATGAAAAAAGAGAGCTACAGGTATCAGGAACAGAATATTATGAGGCTGCTGATTATGAAGATTCAGCTGTTACAGACATGTATGAAGAAGATGTTAATCCTGATGAAATAATGCCATGCGCTTCAAATGGTACAATCTCATGGGATGTGTATGCCGGGGTAAGGAGGTCAACATCAAGCTTTCATGCATCTTCTGGACAGAGGATAGTTTTAAGTGTTTTTTCGGTGGAACCATTTCATAGTGTCAGAGCAGGAATTATACAGCCTGATGGTTCGAAAAGATATATTATTGCCAATGGCAATGATTCACACGTATTTGAGCTGACAATGAGCGGATCATACAGAATATATATCCAGAATGAAACAACAGAGAGTGTTCATGTTGAAGGAGCGTATTCTACATATTAATTAGTATATATTTGTTGAGGTTGAGAAGATATGAAGATTTTGCATTGTGCAGATATTCATCTGGATTCAGCGATGACGGCTAATCTTGATAAAGATAAGGCAAGAGAACGCAGGAGTGAGCTGCTGGCATCTTTTAAGGATATGGTTGGATATGCTGTGAAGGAGTGTATCGGGGTTATTATAATTGCGGGGGATTTGTTTGATACAAGGAACATATCAGTCGGAGCAAAGAAAGAAGTATATAATATAATAATTAATAATCCGAGTATTACATTTTATTATCTGCAGGGTAATCATGACAATGGAAGCTTTGTGTCGTATCTGGATGAGATTCCTGCTAATCTTCGTATGTTTGGAAAAGAATGGACAAGTTATAACGCCGGTATAATCAATAATGGCAGTATTACAAAGGATATTGTTATTACCGGCGTGGAACTTGACAGTGATAATGCGGGTAAGATATATGGAAGCCTTTCTCTCAATGCAGGCAATTATAATATTGTTGTACTGCATGGGCAGGAGGCTTCTCATGTTTCTAAGAATAACGCACAGATAATAAGTCTTAAGGATTTAAGAAACCGTGGAATTGATTATCTTGCACTTGGACATGTGCATGAATATTCAAGTGACAGGCTGGATGCCAGAGGAGTGTATTGTTATCCGGGATGTCTTGAGGGAAGGGGCTTTGATGAGGCTGGAGAGCATGGCTTTGTAGTGCTTGATATTGATGAAACTTCTGGAAGTTATGATACATATTTTGTTCCATTTGCAAGAAGAAATATTTATGTTGCACAGGTTGATGTTACAGGGTGTGAAAGCACATTTGAAATTGAACAGAAATTAAGCAGTTTTCTTAACAATGCAGGTTTTACGAAAGATAGTCTGGTTAAGCTTGAACTCACAGGTGAATTGGATGTTGAATGTGAGAAAGATACGGACTATCTGTGTAAGCAGTTTGAGAACAGGTTTTATGCATTTAAGATAAAGGACTGCACCGCTTATAGGGTTGATTATATGTCTTATGAGCATGATGTTTCACTTAAGGGAGAGTTTATTAGAAATGTTATGGGGAGAGACGATATCAATGAACAAGATAAAGCTGTAATTATACGATATGGATTACAGGCATTGCAGGGGGAGGAGATAGTCTGATGAAACTTATCAGTTGTACAATCGAAAATTTTGGAAAACTGAATAATGTTACATATGATTTCTCTGGTGAATGTAATACGATATGTGAGGATAATGGCTGGGGAAAGAGTACACTTGCATCCTTTATCCGTGTTATGTTTTATGGATTTAAGAATGAAAGCAAGAAGAAATTAGTCGATAAGGAAAGAAATCGTCTTATGCCGTGGCAGAAGGGTGTTTATGGTGGTGAGATAGTATTTGAAACTGGTGGAGTGGTTTATTCACTTAGAAGAACCTTTGGGAAAAAGCAGGCGGATGATGAATTCCTGCTTGTAAGAAAAGACACTAATGTTGAATGTGATGATTTTTCGTGTGATATTGGAGAAGAATTGTTCAAGATAGATGCACAGTCTTTTGAGAGAACTGTGTTTATAGGTCAGAGTGATTGTGTTACGGCAACTACTGACAGCATAAATGCTAAGATTGGAAATCTTGCAGATAATACAGATGATATTAATAATTTTGAAACTGCTGTGGGAAGACTGACCGCGGTGCTTAATAATATAACAAGTACGAGGTCTACAGGATCTATATCTAAGAGAAAATCAAGAATAACAGAGCTTGCTGCCAGAATTAACAATTATTCACAGACAGACAGAATTATTGAAGAGCAGACAGATATAAGAGATAATCTGTGTGCTAAGAGAGAAGAGCTTAAAGCTGACAGAAAGAAAATGCAGGAACAGCAGAAGCATTTAAGTGTGCAGAAGGATATACAGGCATTGAAAGAGAAGTATCAGCTGCTTGATAAGGAATGTAATGATAAGAAGAATGCATTTGAACAATATGAACATTACTTTAATGGGGAACTGCCTGAAAAGGAAGATGTGCATAAGCAGATTGAAATCTTTGATGAAGCAGGAAGATTAAGTGGAAAATTCACACACATTGATGATGATGACAGTGAAAGGCTTGAACAACTTAGAGGTATGTTTGAACAGGGGGTTCCTGATAGTGAAACTATTGATGAATGGCAGAATACTGCCGGACAATTAGATGAACTTAAAGAAGCTGCTGCGAAGAACCGTTTGTCTGACGATGAACTGAAAAAGCTTGAATGGTATAAGAAAAGGTTTGCAAGAGGAATTCCCGATGAAAACAAAGTCGGGAAGATTCATGATATCTGGATTTCAGCACAGAACAAGCAGAATTCTATTGTTGGCAAGGAAATGAAGCTGGATCTTGCAAGAGAGAATGAACAAGCAAGACTTGAAAGAGCTAAGTTATATAAAAATTCATGTGTGCCTGGAATTATAGCAGGAATCGTAATGGCTGTAATAGGCGGTGTGCTTGTTGTGCCTGTAATGGAAGTTGGAATTGCCATGATTATTGTCGGCTTGTGTATGGCAGTAGTATTTTCAGTGATAGGAACTGTGAAGAAGAAACAGCATGATAGTGAATTTATGAATATAAGTGCTGAATCTGATAATAAGCTTAAGGCAATTGAAGCGGATATTAATGATGATAAGAATTTTATCAGCGGAACGGAGAATGTTGTAAGGCAGTTCTGTGAAGAATATGAGATTACATTTAGCAGAGATAATATTGCATGGGAGCTTTCGGGTTTATGTCATGATATAGAAGATTATCGTGAACTTGAGAAACGGGCGGCTGGTCAGGACAACGAATTATCTGAACAGATAAAACAGCTTGAGAACAGGCTGGATGAATTTCTGAAACAGTATAATTGTGCCACTAATGGTAATAATTATAGTCTGACAATTGAACGTATAAGAAATGACATAGCGGACTATAAAAGAATTAATCAAGAAATGTCTAAACAGGATATCTATAGAAATCAGTATGAGCAGAATATGTCAGGTATTAAATGCTTTCTGAGAAAATATATTAAAGGCTTTAAGAGTGAGGAAAGTATTGGAGAAACACTTAGAAACCTTGACAAAAAGCTTGATGGATATTATCGTGCTAAAAGTGAGTATGATAATGCAATGATGATTAAAGCTGATTTTGAGTCAGAGAATGATATCAGTATGTTCACTGCACAAAATGAAGTTGATAAGATTTCACTGGAAGATATAGCGTCAGATATGACACGGATTGACAACATGATTGAAGAATATGCACAACAGATATCCCAGTGCAATAAGCAGTTAGAGAATCTTCAGATTCAGGCTGATGAGTGTGAAAGCTGCAGGCAGGAACTTAACCAGCTTACAGATATTCAGGAAAGCGAAAAGAATAAAGAGAGATTGCTGAAGCTTACAAAACAGATTATGGAGGATTCAAAGCAGTCTTTTACTTCTGAATATATGGGACCTGTTATGTCGGGCTTTAGGAAGTATTATACTATACTTACCGGATGTGAGCCTGATGCATACAATCTTGATGCAGATACAAAGCTTACTGTCATGGAGCAGAATATGCCAAGAGATATTGGATATCTTAGTGCAGGAAAGCAGGATCTGGTTGGAGTATGCATGCGAATGGCGCTTGTCGAGGCAATGTATAAAGAAGAGAAACCATTTCTTATATTTGATGACCCATTTGTCAATCTTGATGATAATAATATTAAGGGGGCTATGAAGCTTCTCGACGAGATTGCAAAGAATTATCAGGTTATATATTTTACTTGCAGTGAAAGCAGAATACACAATTAGTGTAGGATATACATTTATTAAGGAGAGATACAATGGAAGAAGTTATTCAGTATGTACCTAATCTGTATGCAACCTTCTGGGCACTTATACCACCGCTGGTTGCTATCATATTAGCGTTAATTACCAAAGAGGTTTACAGTTCACTTTTTGTAGGAATTGTAATAGGAGGACTGTTCTATGGAAATATATTCCAGAGCGGGTTCAGTTTTGAAAAATCAGTTCTTCATATATTTGAAGATGGTCTTGTAGGAGTATTGTCAGATCCTTACAATGTAGGAATTCTGGTGTTCCTTGTTGTACTGGGAATCATGGTGTGCATGATGAATAAAGCAGGTGGTTCTGCAGCATTTGGAGAATGGGCTGGAAGACATATTAAGACAAGAGTTGGAGCACAGCTTGTTACGGTGCTTCTTGGAATTCTTATATTTATTGATGATTATTTTAACTGTCTTACTGTTGGAAGCGTTATGCGTCCAGTAACAGACAAGCATAATGTTTCGAGAGCAAAGCTTGCATATCTTATTGATGCAACAGCGGCACCAATCTGTATTATTGCGCCTATATCTTCATGGGCAGCAGCGGTAACAGGTTTTGTTGAGGGCGAAGATGGTTTTGGAATATTTATTAAGGCTATTCCTTACAATTATTATGCATTATTTACTATTGCAGCAATGATTCTTATTGTAGCGTTAAAGGTTGACTTTGGCTCGATGGCAGTTCATGAAGCAAATGCAGCTAAGGGAGACTTGTATACAACTCCTGACAGGCCATATGCTAACGCAACAGAAGATGTAATTAAGGGACGCGGAAGAGTGTTAGATCTGCTGTTTCCAATTATTACACTTATAGTTTGCTGCATAATTGGAATGCTATATTCAGGAGATTTTTTCAAGGGAGTAGGTTTTGTTGATGCATTTTCAGGAAGTGATGCTTCGGTAGGGCTTATGCTTGGAAGTTTCTTTGCACTTATAATAACAATTGTGTTCTATGCAGTAAGAAGGGTACTTTCATTCAATGAATCATGCTCATGCATACCGGAAGGATTCAAGGCAATGGTACCAGCAATCCTTATTCTTACATTTGCATGGACACTCAAAGCAATGACAGACAGTCTGGGCGCTAAGGAGTTTGTTGCCGGACTTGTAAAAGGAGTATCGGGCGGATGGTTAAGTATTCTGCCGGCAGTTATATTTCTGGTTGCGGTATTCCTTGCTTTTGCAACAGGAACATCGTGGGGAACATTTGGAATTCTTATTCCTATTGTTGTAAATACATTTTCAGGAACGAACCATACAATGATGATTATATCAATCTCAGCATGTATGGCTGGAGCTGTCTGTGGAGACCATTGTTCACCAATATCTGACACGACAATTATGGCTTCGGCAGGAGCACAGTGTAATCATATGAATCATGTGTCTACACAGCTTCCATATGTAATTGTAGTTGCAGTTATTTCTTGTGTGACATATGTTATTGCAGGATTTGTACAGAATCCTGTTGTTCCTCTTATTATAGGTTTAGTTATTCTTATAGGTGCATTTACAGGTATCAAATATATTAATAAGGGTAAGAGTAATGAATAATATAAAGGGAAGCCTGATACTGCTTCTTGCTGCATTTATCTGGGGGACGGCATTTGTTGCACAGACAAGTGGTGCAGGAGCAGTTGGGACATTTACATTTAATGCTGCAAGGTCTATAGTGGGTGCACTGTTTCTGGCAGTTGTAATTGTAATTAAAAATGTGTTGGATAAAAGAAATAATTCTGGAAAAGTAATTAATACAGAGAATAACAGTCGTTTACAGACATGGCCACTGGGTGCGGGCATAATATGCGGAATTGTTCTTTTTGCAGCAATGACTTTCCAGCAGTATGGAATAAGTGTATATCCACAAGGGGTCGCGGCATCAGGAAGGTCAGGCTTTATTACAGCAACTTATGTTGTTATGGTTTCGGTAGTTTCGGTTTTTATGGGTAAGAAAATGCACTGGATAATAGGAGTTTCTGTTACAGGATGTGTTGCCGGAATGTATCTTTTATGTATGTCTGGCGGTGTATCAGGAATATACCTTGGTGATGTCCTTGTGTTTATGGGAGCAATATGCTTTACAATACACATTCTTGTTATTGATAAATTTTCAAGTGCTGACAGTATGAAAATGTCCTGTATACAATTTATTGTTATTGCAATTATTTCAACATTTGCTATGATATTTAAGGAAAATGTTACATTTGCAGGAATTAAAGCTGCGCTTGTTCCGATACTTTATGCAGGTGTATTCTCAAGCGGCATAGCATATACTCTTCAGATGGTTGGACAGAAATATGCACAGCCTTCGGTGGCATCTATTGTCATGAGCCTTGAATCAGTGTTTGCGGTGCTTGCCGGATGGATTGTACTTGGGGAATTGTTAAAACCAAAAGAGATAATGGGGTGTGTACTTGTGTTTACAGCGGTTATTCTGGCACAGATACCAGGAATGAAGAAGGGTGATACGAAATGAGAAAGAAAATAATTGGGATAATATTACTTGTATTGATTGTGTTTGGCGGATATAAACTTTTTGCAAATGTGTCTGCTAATAATGTTAATTCAAACAGTATACAGTTTTCCTATGAGGATATTCCGGCATATAATGGAGATAATCCATATGTTGTAGTTAATGATAATAAGCCATATTTTACAAGCTCTGAGATAGTTAAGGATTCATATATAAAATATGGACCGCTTGACAGTATCAAAAGGGTTACTTCTGCAATGGCATGTTTAGATTATGATTCAATGCCATCTGAAGATGATAAGAAAGGTGAATCAAAAAGTATCTGTCCTACAGGATGGAATAATATCAAGTATGACAGTATTGCGGGAGATGGATATTGCCAGAGCAGAGTGCAGAGCATTGCATGGTGCTTTGGAGGTTCTGATACTGATAAGAAGAATTATATAACAGCAACTCCATATATGAAGAACTATATGAATGCATATGTGGTAAAGATTGCAAGATATCTGGAGAAAACTTCTAATCACGTTATGTACAGGACTACTCCGGTATTTGTTGGTGAAGAACTTATGTGCCGGGGGGTTCTTATGGAGGCTTATTCTGTGGAGGACAATGGAGAAGGAATATGCTTTAATATATTTTTATATAATGTACAGCCGGGTATTAATTACATATATTCAACAGGAGAGTCTGAATATACAGGAGAATTCCTAGATATGGCTGCACAGATGAAGGATTCATCAATGGATTTCAATTATATTCTTAACAGTAAAACAATGACATTTCATAAACCGGAATGCGAAAAGGCATCAAGAATAGGGACTAAGAATAAGATATATTCTTATGCTGAAAGAGAAGAACTTATTGGAGCGGGATATACGGCAGCGGAATGCTGTAATCCATAGTTTATAACTTTTTAATAATTGTTCATGATTGTTATACAGACATATAAGGATTTTTCTGATAATATAAATCTATCGAATCATTATTTTAAAACAGAGAGGAGATAGGGGCATGAACAATAGTTTTGAAAGCTTCGAATTATCTACAGAACTTATATTTCAGAGGTTCCTGATGGATAAGGAGAGAAGAAAGAATTTTTACAATGGTCTTGAGTTGGCAGATTATATTGCGCTCAAGGTAATGGAGAAAGATTGTATTGATGGCAAGGATAAGACATATCTTAAGGATTTGTCTTCATTTATGAGAATATCAATTCCACAGACATCGGCAATCGCAAGCAGTCTTAAGGACATGGGCTATGCTTTATGGAAACATGATGGCAAAGGAACAGATGGTACATATCTCGTATTCACTGATGCCGGAAGGGATTTCTTGAAAAAAAGAGAGGACAATAACAGAGAATATTATGGTAATGTTATTGCTGAACTTGGTGAAGAAAGAACTACACAGATACTTAGTGATATGAGAACTCTTGTTGAAGCTATGGAGCATGCATCAAAAAAGATGCACTTTAAGGAGGCAGAATAATATTACAGAATATAAGGGAGAATAAAAGCAATGAGTAATGTTAATACTAAGAATAATGTGAGAACGATAGCGGTGACGGGTATGCTTTCAGCAGTAGCAGTAGTTCTTATGTATCTGGAGATACCGATTCCTATTATGCCAGGATTTATCAAGTTTGATTTTTCGGATCTTCCGGCGTTACTTGGTGCTTATGCACTCGGACCAGTTGCAGGCATTATAATATGTCTCATTAAGAATGTTGTGCATCTGGCAGCTTCACAGAGTATGCTTGTTGGCGAACTTTCTAACTTTATACTCGGTTCCGTATTCGTGTTTACAGCAGGAATTGTTTATAAGAAGAAAAAGTCTAAGACAGGAGCATTGCTTGGCGGTTTATGCGGTGCCATGGCAATGGGTGTATTCAGTGTGTTCTCGAATTATTTAATAGTGTATCCTGTGTATTATAAACTGGCAATGCCAGAGGTGGTAATATTAAGTTTGTATCAGGCTATAATTCCATCTATGAAATCAATCATGCAGTGTCTGATATGCTTTAATCTTCCTTTTACAATAGTTAAAGGTCTTATAGATGTAGGGATATCAATGCTTATATATAAGCCATTATCACCACTTCTTAAGGGAAAACATTAATATAATAATATATAATACTAATATGCTGGAACTTTGGCTGAGTCTGAAGTTCTGGCATATTTTTTTGTTTTTGACCGATACTGAAAGTTATGAAGTTGATACACAATGCATATTTAGAGAAAGTATTTTGATGATAATTTGTGGAAAATGCACAAAAATAATCTAAAAGTTTGTGAATGAATGTGATTGATTTTGAATGAATGTGATTGTATTATAATTATAACAAAAAGGTCGTGAAGCCAGAAAGGAGAGACAATGGTATATACAGTAACATTTAATCCGTCACTGGATTATATAGTGGAAGTTAAGAGTTTTGAACTGGGGATGACGAACAGAACATCATATGAGCATATGCTTCCAGGGGGTAAAGGAATTAATGTTTCAATAGTTCTTAATAATCTTGAATTTGATACAACAGCATTTGGTTTTGTAGCCGGGTTTACCGGAAAACAGATATGTGACATGGTATCAGAGTATGGCATTAATACAGATTTTATTCAGGTTGATAATGGTTTTTCAAGAATAAACATGAAGATTAAGAACATAGATGGAACAGAGATTAACGGAATGGGACCTCAGATATCAGAAGATAATCTCCATTCTCTTGTAAGTAAGATTGACAGACTTTCAAGTGGAGATGTTCTTGTGCTTGCAGGAAGTATTCCCTCATGTATATCAGACGATATATACAGAAGAATAATGGGAAGACTACAGGGAAGAGATGTTAAGATTATAGTTGATGCGACAAGCAGGCTTTTACTTAATGTCCTTGAATATCACCCATTTCTTATCAAGCCTAATCAGCATGAACTTGGAGATATATTTGGTGTTAAGCTTGAATCTAAGGAAGAGGTTATTCCATATGCAAGGAAGCTGCAGGATATGGGAGCTGTCAATGTGCTTATATCGATGGGTGGAAAAGGCGCAGTTCTTATTGATGAACATGGAAACGTATATGAAGCAGATGCACCAAAGGGCGAGCTTAAGAATTCAGTAGGTGCAGGTGATTCAATGGTTGCAGGATTTATGGCGGGATATCTTCAGACATGTAATTATGAAGATGCATTCAGAATGGGCGTTGCAACAGGAAGTGCCAGTGCATTTTCAGAAAATCTTGCAACAAAAAGAGAGATTTCAGAGGTATTAAAGCGGGTAGAGGTTACCTGCAAGAGATAATGTAAAGGAGGTATTTTATGAGAATTACAGATTTACTTGATAAGAGAAGCATTAATCTTAATGCTGCTCCTAAGACAAAGAGTGAGGCTCTTGATATGGCTGTAGAACTTATGGCAAAGAGCGGAAAGATTGATGATATTGAAAGCTACAGGGCTAAAGTATATGCAAGAGAAGAAGAAAGTACAACAGGTGTAGGAGAAGGAATAGCAATTCCTCATGGCAAATGCAGTGCTGTTAATGCACCAGGACTTGCAGCAATGATTATTAAGGATGGAGTTGATTTTGAATCGCTTGATGATGAGCCGGTAAAGGTTCTTTTCCTTATTGCAGCGCCGGATACTAAGGATAACGTACATCTTGATGTATTAAGTAAGTTATCAGTGCTTCTTATGGATGAGAATTTCGTAGCAAAGCTTATGAAAGCTGGAAGCCCTGAGGAATTCATTGAAATCATAGATGGGGCTGACGAAGAAGCCAAGAGTATAGATGAAAGACTTGAAAAGGAAGACAATAAGCCGGCTAAGATTCTTGCAGTTACTTCCTGCCCTACAGGTATTGCACATACTTACATGGCAGCAGAAGGACTTGAGAAGGCAGCAGCTAAGGCTGGATGTGCAATTAAGATTGAGACAAGAGGTTCTGGCGGAGCTAAGAATGTACTGACAGATGCAGATATTGAATCGGCAGAGTGTATTATTGTTGCGGCAGATGCACAGGTTCCAATGGAGAGATTTGATGGAAAGAAAGTAATTGAGTGTCAGGTTTCAGATGGAATTAATAAAGCAGATGAACTTATAAAGAAAGCTCTTGCAGGAGATGCACCTGTATATAAGGCAGGAACTTCTGAAAAGAAGGAAAGCACATCAGCAAAGAAAGGCGGCGGAATTGGACATAAGATATATACACAGCTTATGAATGGTGTATCACATATGTTACCTTTCGTTGTAGGCGGAGGTATTCTGATTGCCATAGCATTTCTTATTGATGGACTTAATGTTGATATGAATGCACTGTCAGAGGCAGAACGAAGCAACTTTGGTACGATAACACCTGTTGCGGCACTGTTTAAGTCTATCGGTGGAGCAGCATTTGGCTTCATGCTCCCTGTTCTGGCAGGATTTATTGCAATGGCCATTGGTGACAGACCGGCACTTGCACTTGGTTTTGTTGGTGGTTATATCGCAGCTAATGGAAAGTCTGGATTCTTAGGCGCTCTGGTAGCAGGTTTTGCAGCAGGATATATTATAGTTCTTTTAAGAAAGATATGTGATAAGTTACCAGAGGCATTGGAAAAGATAGCACCTGTACTTATATATCCGGTAGTGGGTATTCTGGTAATAGGACTTGGAATGACATTTATAGTAGAGCCGGTAATGGGTGGGATTAACACAGGACTTAACAGCTTCCTTGCAGGAATGGGAAGTACAAGCAGGGTTCTTCTTGGATTCATACTTGCAGCCATGATGGCAATTGATATGGGTGGTCCGTTCAATAAAGCAGCATATGTTTTTGGAACTGCTTCCATTGCAGCAGGTAATTATGATATAATGGCAGCAGTAATGATAGGTGGTATGGTTCCACCATGTGCGATTGCTCTTGCAACAATACTTTTTAAGAATAAGTTTACTAAGGAAGAAAGAGATGCTGGTCCAACTAACTTTATTATGGGACTTGCATTTATAACAGAAGGTGCAATACCATATGCGGCAGCAGATCCTTTACATGTAATACCAGCATGTATCATAGGTTCAGGTGCAGCAGGTGCTGTCAGTATGTTTTTCAAATGTACTTTAATGGCACCACATGGCGGCATTTTCGTATTCCCTGTAGTAGGCAATGCAATATATTATGTGATTGCACTTGTGGCAGGAACTATCATCTCAACAATATGTTTAGGGCTCTTTAAGAAGAAAGCAGCCTAAGAAAGGTGGTTTTTAATTATGAAGGAATTTAAGTACGTTATTACAGATGCAGAAGGCATACATGCTCGTCCAGCAGGAGAGCTTGTAAAGGCTGCTAAGGAATTTAGCAGTAAGATTACAATTACTAAGGATGGCAAGTCAGGAGACTGCAAGAAAATCTTCGGTGTTATGGCACTTGCAGTAAAATGTGGAAATGAAGTTACAATTACTGTAGAAGGTGAAGATGAAGAGGCTGCAGCAGCTAAGATTGAAGAATTCATGAAGAGCAATATGTAGCAGTCAGGAGGTGCACATGAATAAATATACTGGAAAAAGTGTATTTGGAGGCATTGCTATAGGTAAGATAATGGTGTATGAGAAAGGTGAACATCAGGTTAAGCGTGTAAAGATTACTGATGCAGAAGCTGAGAAGAACCGTTATTATGAAGCTGTAGAAACAGCCTTTAAACAACTGGGGGAACTTCATGATAAAGCACTTCGCGAAGTTGGCGAGGCTAATGCGGCAATATTTGAGATTCATCAGATGATGCTTGAGGATGACGATTATAAGGAATCTGTTGAGCATATTATCGAGAGTCAGATGGTGAATGCAGAATATGCCATAGCCCAGACAGGGGATAATTTTTCACAGATGTTTGCAGCCATGGATGATGAATATATGCGTGGAAGAGCAGCAGATGTCAAAGATATTACAGAAAGACTGTTAGGAATACTTTCTGGCAATACAGGAAGCGGTGTAGATGCAGATGAGCCTGTTATTATGGTGGCAGAGGATCTGGCACCATCAGAGACAGTCCAGATGGATAAGAGCAAGATATTATCATTTGTTACACAGAAGGGTTCAGTTAATTCACATACTGCGATTCTTGCAAGAACAATGGGAATTCCGGCTTTAATTGGTTCAGATATTGTTATTGATGAATCTCTTAATGGCAAGCTTGGCGTTGTCGATGGAACTAACGGTGTCGTATATATTGAACCTGATGAGGCAACCCTGTCAGCAATGCAGGAGGAACAGCGCAAAGACAATGAGAAGAAAGCTCTTTTGCAGGAACTTAAAGGCAAGGAAGATGTGACTTTAGATGGCAAGAAGATTAAGCTTTACTCTAATATTGGTAATATTAAGGATCTTGCAAATGTTATTGCCAATGATGCAGCAGGAATCGGACTGTTTCGAAGTGAATTCATATATCTTGAATCTGATACATTTCCAACAGAAGAAGAACAGTTCAACATATACCGTACTGTAGCTGAAAGCATGGCTGGAAAACCGGTAATTATAAGAACTCTTGATATCGGTGCTGATAAGCAGTGTGATTATTTCGGACTGGATAAAGAGGATAATCCTGCTCTTGGTCTTCGTGCAATAAGAATATGTCTTACAAGACCTGAGATATTCAAAACACAGTTACGCGCCCTTTACAGAGCAAGTGCGTATGGAAACATATCTATCATGTATCCTATGATAATCAGTGAACAGGAAGTTGATAAGATTAAGGTTATTGAGAATGAAGTTAAGGCTGAGCTTACAGAGCAGGGAATTGAATTCGGTAATCCTAAGAGTGGAATTATGATTGAGACTCCGGCTGCTGTAATTATGAGTCGCCAGCTTGCTAAGAAGGTGGATTTCTTCAGTATCGGAACTAATGACCTGACACAGTACACGCTTGCGATTGACCGTCAGAATACAAAGCTTGATGATTTCTATGATGCTCATCATCCAGCCATTCTTGCCATGATAAGAATGGTTGTTGAGAATGCACATGCAGAGGGCATCTGGGCAGGTATCTGTGGTGAACTCGGTGCAGACACAACACTCACAGAAGAATTTCTTAAGATGGGTGTCGATGAGCTTTCAGTTTCAGCAGGCAAGGTGCTGGCTGTGAGGAAGGTGATTCGTGAGACGAGGATTTCTTAGGAAATATGATGCAGGGGCGAACCATATGGTACTATGTAGGATGTATGTTGACGAATCTGCGTTGGTGAGTGTGTTTTGGTGGGCGTGCTCTTTGTTGAGAGTTCTTTTCTTAGTGAGCTTAACGGGCGTATTTTTGCAAGTTTCCTATAAGGAAGATATTTTATAAGGTTTGATAGGTTAATTCACCAATAAAATTTAAAAATATACAGAATATGGGATAAAAAAGCCTATAAGAGTGGTCAACTTGTGACATCTTATAGGCTTTTTTGATTGAAAAATAAGACTAAGATAGCAGACATATATAAAATAAACCTATAAGTGTTGTGAAAATGCGACTATTGATAGGTATCATAGAGATATTGATGAGGATATGTGCGATAATTGAATAGGTGACAGTTTTATGGAGGGTTTTCTATGGATAATTGCAAGCAAATGATAGATAGTCTTTTGAAAGAAACAACCAGAATGGATTTTCCATTTTTGTCAAGTGAAAGCAAAAAGATAAGCATAATAAATGATAAGAGGGATTATATTAATAAAACCTTTAAGAAAGCGTGTCCTGACAAATCATTAAGAGAAGATTATTTTGATACGGCATGGAATAGTGCAGTAAGACATGCAGATAAAGAGTTTTCTAACTTACCAGACTCAAAGAAAATCAATGGGTTTTACTTACAAGAGCTTATGCATGAATATGTAATGAATTTGATAGACATAATTACAAATGAGGGGGAATGATTGTATGGGGGAACATGAAGATAAAGTTGAAATATTAGGTAAGTACTTATCAGCAATGACTACGGCATATAATTATCATTTAGGGAAAAATGTACCTGGTAAAAAACTTGATAATGCAGAGAAAAGTTTTGCACAAGGACTTGATAGGGAAAAAGTATTAGGCTTTTATGATGTTACAGTTTTAGGTAGCGGTAAGAAAGGTTTTCTTTTTACTGATGATAAGTTGTATGCTACTGAGATGTTTGAGAAAAATAAAAAAATATGGTATGACGATATTAAAGAGACGTGGTTATATAACACAAATAAGAAAGACTGTGATCGAGGATTGGCAGTTGAATTAATAGACGGTTCAACTGTTCGTTTGGAGGATTATTCTATTAATAAGACTCCACTAAAGAAGTTCTTAGATGAAATGAAGGACATTGAGTCTAATAAAAAGGCAGAAAAGAGCAGAATTAAATACAGCGAAAGAAACAATACGGGTGCAGAGGCGGCTGGTCGTGGATTAGGAAATTTTAATACGGTTAATAATATATTTGAAGAAGAAAAATTCCATTCAAGGCAGGGACATGGTTTTGCAGCAGAAAGAGCTAATAATTTATACGACAAGATGACAGGTCATGATGCGAAAATTGTGGGAGACGATAATGCGAAAAATGGTGCAGACAGAATAGTGGATGGAATTTCTATTCAGTCTAAGTATTGTGCAACAGGTAATCGTTGTATTAATGAATGCTTTGAGGATGAAGGCAGGGGTGCATTTAGATATATGGCAGATGGTAAACCTATGCAGATAGAGGTACCATCTGATAAATATGATGAAGCTGTTAAGGCAATGGAAGAAAAGATAAGAAGAGGACAGGTCAAAGGTATAACAGATCCTAATGAGGCAAAAAATATTGTAAGGAAGGGACACTTTACCTATGAACAGGCAAGAAATATTGCTAAATCAGGAACCGTGGAATCTCTTACATATGATGCGGTTAATGGAACAATAGTAGCAACATCTGCTTTTGGTGTGACAGCTGTAATATCGTTTGCTACCTCTATATGGAATGGAGAGGACTTTAATGATGCATTAAAAATAGCAACTTATTCAGGATTAAAGGTTGGAGGAACTGCGTTTATTACTTCTGTGTTGGCAGCACAGTTGTCAAAAGCTGGTCTTAATAGTGCATTAGTTGGCAGTTCTGAAGCAATTGTAGCTATGATGGGACCAAAGGCATCAGCGGTACTTATTAATGCATTCCGTGTAGGTTCAAAACCAATATATGGTGCTGCAGCTATGAAATCGGCTGCAAAACTTTTAAGAGGCAATGCAATTACTGCTGGTGTTACATTTGTTGTTTTGTCGTCATTTGATGTCGCTAATATATTCAGAGGTCGTATATCTGGAAAACAGATGTTTAAGAACATGGCAAACACAGCTGCAACTGTTGGTGCAGGTACTGGTGGCTGGATTGCAGGGGCAGCCATAGGTTCAACAATTCCTGGGATAGGTACTTTGGTGGGTACTGTAGTAGGAGGTGTAGCAGGTTCATTAGCGGCCGGTGCAGCCGCTGGTAAAGCTACAAATGCCGTGCTGGGAAACTTTATTGAAGACGATGCAGATGAAATGGTAGATATCATTCAGGATGTATTTAAGGATATGGCTTCAGAATATCTGTTAAGCAGTAAAGAGGCAGAAAAGTGTGTTGACAGATTAAGAGATGAACTTGATGGGAAAAAACTAAAAGATATGTTTGCAAGTAATGACAGGAAGAAGTATGCAAGAGAATTGATGACTTCTATAATTGAGAGACAGACGAAGAAAAGAGAGTTAATACACGAATTAACTTCTGATCAGATGCTTTTTGGTGTCAAAGAAGTATTAGAAGATATAAGTGATATGCAGGAATGTATGGAATGATTTAGATAGAAATATTAAGAGTGACATCTTAAAAATATCTGACAAAGATAATTAGAATATAGAGCAGGCACTTTTTTAAAAAGAATAGCACTGCTCTATATTTTTGAGAGAAAAGTGTAATACACTAAATAAAGTGTAATATGTCATACACCTTTTCTCTGACTTTGCCTTATAATTTGATGAGCTTTTTTAAATTTTACGTCGTATATCAGTTTTTTTTTAAGAATATTTTTCAATAATTCTTAAATATTCACAAAGTGTTACAGTAGGTACATCGCGCGTAATGCCATTCTTGTTTCCATCAATGCATTTCATTCGACAAATAAATCGATTAACACATTCTATAATAAACAGATTGTCAGACATAATGATGCAGCGTCCTGGTTTAATTTGATATTTTTTCATTTTTGGCATTCTTGCCTTAATACTGAAATCAGTTTTTGGGATTTTTCCTGATAAAACTTGTTTTTCAGTTATACACATAAAGGTTTCATCAATAAACTTTTCCTGTAAGATGCCATTTTTATCAATAATTAAGTAATCTTGCATAAATTTATTCCTCTCTCTTTCTTTTATAATTCCCATTCTAATGTCAGTTCCTCCTTTAGTAATCTGATACTTTTTAAAATGGACATTATATATATGACAGAAAAATAAATAATTTTTTTCACACAGAAAATTTGATAGAGATTTGATTTGAATAAGTGTAATGCCAGGTTGACTTAAAGATAAAATCCATGATAACTTAATATTAATTTATAGAGACAGATGGTAAGTTCCAACTGTAGTGATTGGCATTCTGACTGACTATCTGAAAGTGATAATGAATTTAATAATGATACTCAGGCTAGCAATGCTGGACTTTTTTATTACCAGATGGTGCAAAATGGCATATGAAATTAATGTATGAATTGGGCAAAAACCTATTAAAGCTGCTAAATATGATGAAATAGTAGGTGATGAGCGAGGTATAAGTTATGAAAAAAGAAGAAATGAGTATTTTTATTGATGAGATGGAAGATTTAGGGGATGAATGGACAGTTGAGGAACTTGAGGGAATATCATATTCTAAAATGTCGTTAGAGAGGGCAATCCAAGAGAGAAAATCTGCTCTTGGCAAAATGAACGATATAATTGGTGGGATGTTTTAATTGCCCTGAAATATTCACAATCCCCACATAATATGCTATCATGATGAAAATTTATAAAAAGTGAGGTCTATTTATGTGGGAGAAATTTAAATCTTTCCTGAAGCGGAAGGATATTGAAGTTTCAGTTAAAAGGTATGGCATTGATGCACTGGGTGCGATGGCGCAGGGATTATTCTGTTCACTGCTTATAGGAACAATTCTTAATACGCTGGGAACACAGCTGCATATTGGCTTTCTTACTAATACTGTGGCAACAGTGAGCGGTGTCAATTATACAGTTGGCGGGCTTGCGTCAGCAATGAGCGGACCAGCAATGGCGGTGGCAATCGGTTATGCGTTAAAATGCCCTCCACTTGTACTGTTTTCACTTATAACTGTTGGGTTTGCATCTAATGCACTCGGTGGTGCTGGTGGTCCACTGGCGGTATATTTTGTTGCGATTATTGCAGCAGAAGCAGGTAAGATGATTTCTAAAGAAACAAAGGTAGATATTCTTGTTACACCGCTTGTTACTATAGGTGTTGGAACAGGAGTTGCGGCTCTTATTGCACCGGCTCTGGGAAAAGCGGCAATGAAGATTGGTGAGCTTATTATGCTT
>OKRU01001635.1_pt1 | contig 21798 bp, 17 predicted proteins | sample 1601131 | NCBI WGS metagenome assembly OKRU01 (sample SAMEA3541558, study PRJEB24748) | human gut metagenome | biome: human gut; feature: human-associated habitat; material: faeces | place: China | collected 2012
CAATTGACTTTTGATTTTGAATTCGATTAACATAACTTAAGAGACACTAGTGAATATTACATTTTGTTTAATCATATACCATAAGAATGGTATTTCTAGTTTGTAAATTCTGCTTTATATTTGTACTCAAGTAACAAACTTAATAATTCTGCTTATGGCAAAGATTTTTTCAAGCCTTACTGAACTGATAGGCAATACACCGCTGATGTATCTTAACAATATTGCGGCCAACCATGGAGTACAGGCTAATCTGATAGCAAAAATTGAGTTTTTCAATCCAGGAGGAAGCGTGAAGGACCGTGTGGCACTGTCGATGATTGAGGATGCCGAGAAGAGCGGAAAGCTCAAACCGGGCGCTGTTATTATCGAGCCGACAAGTGGCAATACAGGTGTTGGTTTGGCTTGGATTGCTTCTGTAAAGGGCTACAAAACAATTCTGACAATGCCTGAAACAATGAGCGTTGAGCGTCAGAATCTGCTCAAGGCTATGGGTGCACAGCTGGTTTTGACACCTGGTAGTGAGGGTATGTCTGGAGCCATAAAAAAGGCAGAAGAACTGAGAGACAGCATACCTGGTTCTGTGATTCTTCAGCAGTTTGAGAACCCTGCCAATCCTTTGGCTCACGTACACACTACAGCCGAGGAAATATGGAAAGATACAGACGGCAAAGTCGATGTTTTCATTGCCGGTGTAGGAACAGGAGGTACACTCTCTGGTGTAGGACGCGGTTTAAAGGCCCATAGAAGCGATATAGAGATAGTTGCAATAGAACCTGATAGTTCGGCCGTTCTGTCGGGAGACAAGCCTGGAATGCACAAAATTCAAGGTATAGGAGCCGGATTCGTTCCTGCTACATACGATGCAGAAGTTGTAGACCGTGTAATGCGTGTCACTGACGACGATGCCATACGTATGGGACGTGAATTGTCGCTTAATGAGGGATTGCTCGTTGGAATTTCCTCTGGTGCAGCAGTACATGCTGCTGTAACTTTGGGGCGTATGCCGGAATATAAGGATAAGAATATAGTAGTCCTTTTGCCGGATACAGGCGAGCGCTATTTGTCGACTGTCCTCTATGCGTTTGATGAATATCCGCTTTGATTCAGATTTTGACATTTATAATTTTGCATGAATCTGCTTTAGGGTGGCATAAATCTGTCTTAACTCTAAAGCAGATTTGTTCGAAGATAAAAGTCCATCCGTGCTAATAAACTATGCTGATACAGTTAACATTTTATACTTCCATTATTAGCTCTGTCAACAAACATTCTTAATACGAATATTAATGAGTACCAATAAATTGCATTTTGAGACGCTTCAGCTTCATGCTGGGCAGGAAACGCCTGATCCGGCAACGGGTTCGCGTGCAGTACCGATTTATCAGACCGCTTCTTATGTTTTCAATGACTCTGCGCATGCCGCTGCGCGTTTTGCCTTGCAGGAACCTGGAAACATATATACCAGATTGACAAACCCTACTCAGGACGTTTTCGAACAGCGTATGGCTGCGCTTGAGGGCGGTGCCGGAGCATTGGCCGTTGCATCAGGAGCTGCTGCCATCACTTATGCTTTTTCGAATATCGTGCGTGCAGGCGACCATATAGTTTCGGCCAACACAATATATGGAGGCACATACAATTTGTTGGCACACACGTTGCCTGCATCGGGTGTTGAAACAACGTTTGTAGATCCCAGCAAACCTGAGAATTTCGAGAATGCCATAAGGGAAAATACAAAACTTCTGTTCCTTGAAACTTTGGGCAATCCTAATTCAAATATAACTGATATAGAGAGAGTTGCCACTATTGCCCATTCGCATGGCATCCCTCTTATTGTAGACAATACTTTCGCTACTCCATATTTGCTCAGACCTATTGAATACGGTGCTGACATAGTGGTGCATTCTGCCACAAAATTCATTGGCGGACACGGTACAAGTCTTGGTGGAGTGATAGTGGATTCTGGAAAATTCGATTGGAAAAAGTCTGGAAAATTTGCTCAACTTACGGAGCCTGATCCATGCTATCACGGAATATCTTTCACAGAGGCTGCAGGCAATCTTGCCTATATTGTCAGAATTCGTGCTGTTCTGCTCCGTGACACTGGAGCTTGCATAAGTCCTTTCAATTCTTTCATGCTTCTTCAGGGATTGGAAACGCTGTCTCTGAGAGTTGAAAGGCATGTTGAGAATGCCATAAAGATTGTCGATTTTCTCAACAGTCATCCTATGATTGAAGCTGTTAATCACCCTTCATTGCCGACACGTCAGGACAACGGTTTATACAAAAAATATTTCCCTAATGGTGGCGGTTCAATATTTACTGTCAATGTGAAAGGTGGTGTTAATGAGGCACATAAATTCATTGACAATCTTAAGATATTCTCACTGCTTGCCAATGTTGCAGACATGAAATCTCTTGTTATCCATCCTGCTACGACTACTCATTCCCAGCTCAACGATGAAGAACTGAAGGAGCAGGGAATCGGACAGAATACAGTGAGATTGTCCATAGGAACAGAGCATGTAGATGACTTGATTGATGATTTGAGCCAGGCTTTAGCTCAGATATAATATTCAGTTATGTCAACTATGCCTGCGCGTATGGCATAGCGTACAGCCTCGTTGAGGTTGTTTACATTAAGCTTTCTGAATATGTTTTTTCGGTGAGTAATTGCCGTATGAATGCTTATAAAGCGTTCTGAAGCTATATCCTTCGTGCTTTTGCCTAGTGCAAGTGCGCGGAGGATTTCTTTTTCTGTTGCAGTGAGAGGCTGTACGTTGTCTTTCCTGTCTTCATTTTTGTTCTGAAGATAGGCTTTTGCTCTCTCGCTTATGTATTGTTTGCCTTCTGAAGCATCGTTAAGACAGGCCGTTATTTCCTTCAGTTCGGCATCCTTGAATATGATGCTGAAGCACTCTCCGCTGAACACCATGGAGCGTACAAACGTTTCGTTGAGGTTGTCGCTGAACAAGATGAAATACGCCTCTGGAAACCTTTTCTTGGCCACAAGGAGCTGTTCTGCGGTGCAGTCAAACAGTGTGTAATCTATTATGCATACTGCATCTGAATGATGCAGAAGTTGTTCTATAAGAGTGTGGATATCAGTAGTTTCGTGCTCACAAATGTGGAATACGCCCATACCTGCTGATATGGAGCGTATACCTTCTTTTGTGATGGCTTGATTGTCAGCCAATATCAGAGTTTTCATCTTTCTGGTTCTTTTTTGCCTGAAGATAATTCTGCTGAATGAGCGCCAGTTCATTTGTGCTGACGAGCTTGTAGAGCTTGTCGTTAGGCCTTACCTTTCCGGGTACTCTGAACGAAATGTGCTGACCTTTTACGGCGCAGTTCACTGGTTCCAAATCGAATCTTATTTCGTCAACCACTTCTTCAATTACGCCGGTAGTTGTACCTGTAATGAGAATCTTGTCGCCTACATTCAGTTCGTTGCTTTCTATGACGAATTCAGCTACTCCTATTTTGCTGAAATATTTCACAGCTTTGCCGACATATACCTTTCTTTCTGTTGCTTTTGAGCCGTATACATCGCACCATTCTCCAAGTTTCTGACCCTGATAATAGCCGTCCCAGAAGCCGCGGTTGAACACTGTTTTGAGTTCTTCGTCCCACTTGTCTTTCTTATCTTCTGTGAACGTATTGTCGAGTACGCTGTTTATGGCTTCATTGTAGGCCTTTACAACAGTGTGCACATATTCAGGTCCGCGCGCCCTACCCTCTATCTTGAAAACTCTCACTCCGGCATTCATCATTATGTCTATGAACCTTATGGTTTTCAAGTCTTTAGGTGACATGATGTATTTATTGTCGATGTTGAGTTCCGTACCGGTTTCGATGTCTCTGACCTCATATCCGCGTCTGCACAACTGAATGCAGTCGCCCCTGTTTGCGCTTCTGTTTGCATTGTTCAGGCTGAGATAGCACTTTCCGCTTATTGCCATGCAGAGTGCGCCGTGGCAGAACATTTCTATGCGTATGAGATTTCCGCTTGGACCGCAGATGTGCTCTTCCACAATCTGGTCGTATATTGCCTTGACCTGCCACATGTTGAGTTCGCGTGCCAAGACAACAACATCTGCAAACTGTGCATAGAATTTGAGAGCTTCGATGTTGGAAATGTTGAGCTGTGTAGAAAGATGTACTTCCTGCCCTATTTTTCTGCAATATGTCATTACGGCAACGTCCGATGCTATGACGGCAGAAATCTTGGCCTCTTTTGCCGCATCTACAATTTCGTGCATAGTCTCGATGTCCTCACCGTATATTATCGTGTTGACGGTAAGATAACTCTTCAGTCCGTTCTCGTGGCAAATCGATGCTATCTCTTTCAGATCGTCAATTCCGAATGCGTTTGCAGAATGAGCTCGCATATTCAGTTTACCTATTCCAAAGTAAACCGAGTTCGCTCCTGCATGTATGGCGGCTGCAAGTGATTCGCGTGATCCCACAGGAGCCATAATCTCAAAGTCTTTCCTTTCCATTATATATTATATATAGTGTAGTTGTTGCAAAGTTAATCATTCTTGTTTTTAAGCTTTCATATAATTGGACTACTTTTGCGTATGCTTTGCATTATAGTGTCGCTTTATGGCAATTTTGCCCTCTTTCGCACTTTTAAGTCGTCAAAACATCAAAAAAACGCTTTTTTACCCTTTTTCAACTTTTCTGAAGTGTTTTCTAGTATGCTTCTGAAGTTATATTATGATAGTATGAATAGTAAACATCTGTCAAAATGCTTTTAATATAATGTTTATAGTAAAATAATGCTTTTATAATATTGTTTTAATCTTGCATAATGATAATTATTAAATCCGCGAGAATTGAGTATTTAATCATTTCTGATTAATCGGCTTGATATACTGAAATCTAATGGCCTTAAATTTCAGTCAATAATTTTGGTTATTATAAAAATAATTATAAAGATATGAATCGTCTTTTTTTCCTAATTTTGTATCGCTAAAATTAGTATCATGATTTTTAAATATGATGTCATAGTTATAGGTGCGGGCCATGCAGGTTGTGAAGCTGCAGCTGCGTCCGCCAATCTGGGTGCAAAGACATGTCTCATAACAATGGACATGAACAAGATTGCACAGATGAGTTGCAACCCTGCGGTCGGAGGAATTGCAAAGGGACAAATCGTTAGAGAGATAGATGCTCTCGGAGGATATATGGGAATTGTCACTGACAGATGTTCCATACAGTTCCGCATGCTCAATCGTTCCAAGGGACCTGCCGTATGGAGTCCGCGTGCACAGTGCGACAGGGCTAAGTTCATCTGGACGTGGAGAGAGATTTTGGAGAACATTCCTAATCTGAACATCTGGCAGGATCAGGTGAAGGAGCTTATTGTGGAGAACGGAGAAGTTGCAGGAGTGAAGACTTATCTCGATGCAGAATTCAGAGCTAAAGCTGTCATTCTTACAGCCGGAACATTTCTTAACGGACTTATGCATATCGGCCGTACAAAGCTTGAAGGCGGACGAATTTCTGAACCTGCTTCACATTTGCTTACCGAATCGATAGCTTCAAACGGCATAAATTTCGGTCGTATGAAGACCGGAACTCCTGTAAGAATTGATAGGCGAAGTGTAGATTTCAGCGAGATGACAATACAGGATGGAGAGGTAGATTTCCACTCTTTTTCATATCTTCCGCAGACACGAAAACTGCAGCAATTGCCTTGCTGGACGTGCTATACAAACAAAAAAGTACACGAAATTCTTGAGTCAGGTTTTGCTGATTCGCCTTTGTATAATGGTCAAATTCAGAGCATTGGGCCTAGATATTGCCCAAGTATCGAGACAAAACTTCATACTTTCCCTGGCAAAGATCAGCATCAGCTCTTTCTTGAACCTGAAGGTGAGACGACTAACGAGATGTATCTCAACGGTTTTTCGTCTTCTCTTCCAATGGATATACAGATTCGTGCACTCAAGGAGATACCTTGTTTCAGGAATCTGGTTGTATACAGACCGGGATATGCAATCGAATATGATTACTTCGATCCTACCCAGCTCAAGCATAATCTTGAGTCTAAAGTAGTCAAAAATCTCTTCTTTGCAGGTCAGGTAAATGGTACTACCGGCTATGAAGAAGCGGCCGGACAGGGCCTTATTGCAGGTATAAATGCAGCAATAAATTGCTTCGGAGGAGAGCCTTTTGTACTTAACAGAAACGAGGCATACATAGGTGTTCTTATTGATGATTTGGTTACAAAAGGTGTCGATGAACCATATAGAATGTTCACTTCTAGGGCAGAATATAGGATACTTTTGAGGCAGGATGATGCCGATATGCGACTCACTGAAAAGTCTTATAATCTTGGTTTGGCAACTGCAGAAAGGTATAATTGGATGGCCGAAAAGAGGGAAAAAATTCAAAAACTTCTCGATTTCACAGACCGTTTTTCTATTAAACCTGCTCTGATAAACGACTCTTTGGAGAGGCTCGGCACTGCTCCTTTGAGGCAAGGATGCAAACTTTCAGAGCTTATCGGACGTCCTCAAATCACTGTAAACAATATCAGCGAATGCGTTTTGCCGTTCAAAAATGAGCTCAATAAGATAGAGTCCCGTAAGGAAGAAATCATAGAAGCTTTGGAAATTCTCATAAAATATAAGGGCTATATAGAGCGTGAACAGATGGTTGCGGATAAAATGCTCAGGCTTGAAAACATAAAAATTCAGGGAGTTTTTGATTATGATAAGCTGACTCAAATCACTATTGAAGCGCGTCAGAAACTTAAAAAAATCAATCCTACTACCATGGCGCAAGCTAGCCGTATTCCTGGAGTTTCACCGAGCGATATAAACGTTATGCTGATACTTTTAGGACGCTGAAATTTATAGTTTCACGTGAAACAAATGGGCGAAAAAGCAGATGCTTAAATGTTGGAAATCAGTGAAATATATATACTGCAATTTTCAGATTTTTGCATGTTGAAATTGCCGCCTTTTTCAAATGTTTCCCGTATTTTGATATAGATTATAGAAATGATTAGTTTTTCCTGTCTCCCAGCCGGCAATTGTCGGCTGGGAGACAGTTTTTTTATGGAATATGCACAAACTTATGTTTTATATTTGCACTTGTAGTGCCATGTTTGCATGGTCCGGATATATAATATCTGCATAAAAACATATTGTTTTTCTATTAAAATTCCATTTGAATTCTGCTGTATTTAATGTTTCAATAACAGATTTTCAAGTATTCTCCCCTGTTTCAAGCATATTATTTCTCATTTCTTTTAATACTGATAATAGTTTTTTCTGGGGATTTTTTGCGTATTAATCGTCATATACAAGCGTTATTTATCGTTTTATTTTGAGTTTTTCATGTATGTAATAGCTGTATTTTCGTTTTTTTTTATGAATAGTATTTCAAGATTTATATTCTTTTATGTGGTTATTACGCGGTGCAAATAGGGTTTTGAGATACTCAATTGTATAGAAATATCAAATATTATATGCGTCATGTAGGCATATTTTAATGTTGTGTTTCATGTTTTTCTTGTGTTTTTCGGTGTTATTTTTCAATTATATATTGCTTATATCCGGTTATTGCGTCTTATTTTTTGTGGATTTTACCTGATATCTTCGTTTTCTACAAGCCTATTTTTACCTTGAAATGGGCTTTTTGGGTGTCTAAAGAAGTAATATTTCTATGCTTATATGCTTCCTTTATGTGGATTTTCATGAATTGCAACAGCTGTTTTCAAAGGATAATTGCGTTATTTTATCTGCAAAATATTGTATTTATTGCCATATTTCCGGCATAGTTTTAGTATTCTATAGTTCTGAAATATGTGGCTTGATGCGGTTTTTATACTGATATTTTGAAGTGAAATGAGAATTCCGAGCGCTCAGAAATTAATTTTTACGCGCTCGAAAATGTATTTGTGAGCGCTCGTAAATAGTATTTGGGTTGATAAATTCGAGTAAATTTCTGTTCCGGCAAGACTCAATTATAGGTGTTTTCTCGGTTTGCATTATGCGATTTAGGGCTGTTTTTATATTAGATTATGGCGTTTTTAGTGGTGCATTTTATTCTTATTGGATAAGAAAACATGTGTTTTTAGAGGTGTTTTCAAGTGTTTTTTACCATTTTTTGAGGGAAATCTTCACCAAATTCAGGCTGTTTTTATGTGTATTTTATGCTTTACAGATGCCCTTTTTACTGTTTTGTATATCCAAAATTTTATAGTTTAAATAGATTCTTTTATAAAATATTCCTCCTTTTATGGTGTGTTTTTCGCTTTTCGTATGTATCTTTATGAGCATAAATCAAGTGTATATTTCTATTGAATTTGGTTTGCCAGCTATATTTTTCACACGTTTTTTCAGCTCCGAAACAATATAAAATGTCTAACATAAGTAATAGTTTTGATTTATGAATAACGAAATTTTGATGCAGAATCTAAGGGTAATTCCTGATTTTCCAAAGAAGGGAATACTGTTCAGAGACGTGACTACACTGTTCAAAAATCCAGATTGCCTTCGTATAATTGATGATGAACTTTACGAAATTTACAAGGATAAAGGCATCACAAAAGTGGTCGGAATTGAGTCCCGTGGCTTCGTAATGGGGGCTGTTTTGGCACGCAGATTGAGCGCCGGATTTGTAATTTGCAGGAAGCCTGGAAAGCTTCCGGCTGATACAATAAAGCAGACTTACAAGAAAGAATATGGTGAAGATTCTATAGAAATTCACAGTGATGCAATAGAGCCGAACGACGTTGTTTTGATCCACGATGACCTCCTTGCAACAGGTGGAACAATCAAGGCTGCTCTTGATCTTGTAAGGAAATTCAACCCTAAAAAATGCTATATAAATTTCATTATTGAGATCAGTGACGGAGGCTTGAACGGACGTGAAAACATAGGAAATGATGTTGAAATAACTTCTCTCATTAGTTGTTGAAAACATGTAAGTTAGCTTCGTTTTGTTTCACGTGGAACTCTAACTTGAAGTATTACTTTAAGTGCTGTTTTAAGCCCTCTTTGAGGGCGTGTTTTTGAAGCAGATCCGGTCCTCTATTCTGGCGTATCAGGACCGGTTCTTTTGTGAATTTCTTAATCGTTTTTTCTAGTAGTATGACAAAGGATGAAGAGCGTTTGGCTTATCTGAAAAATATAGTTTTGAACCTCCCGGAGTGTCCAGGATGCTATCAGTATTTTGACGAGCACGGCACGATAATTTATGTCGGCAAGGCCAAGAATCTGAAGCGCCGTGTAAGCTCCTATTTCAACAAAAATCAAATCTCGAACAAGACGAGAATTCTTGTCAGCAAGATTCAAAACATTAACTACGTCGTCGTGAAGACGGAGGAGGATGCTTTGCTTCTTGAGAACAATCTTATCAAGAAGCACAAGCCTCGTTACAACATTTTGCTGAAGGACGACAAGACCTACCCTTCGGTGTGTGTGACGAACGAATATTTTCCGCGCGTGTTCAAGACGAGAAAAATTCTCAATGACGGTTCTACGTACTACGGACCCTTCAGCCATGTTGCCACGCTCAACAATATGCTCGAGCTGATAAACAAACTTTATCCTTTGAGAAGATGTCGTTTTCCGATGACTCCTGAAATGGTGGCTTCAGGAAAATTTCAGACTTGTCTGGAATACCACATAAAAAATTGCAAGGCACCTTGTGTGGGATTGCAGACGCGCGAGGAGTATATGGAGTACGTGAAGGAGGTGAGAGAAATTCTTCGCGGTAATACACGAGATATCTGCAACCGCATGTTGGAACAAATGGAGAAGCTTTCGGAAGAGATGAAATTTGAAGAGGCTATGGAGTTGAAGAAAAAATACGACATGGCTTTGAACTTTTGCGAAAAGAGCGAAGTTGTCAGTCACGTTTATCACAACATCGATGTTTTTTCCATTGCTGATGATGAGAAGTCTGCATTCATAAATTATCTGCACATAACAAACGGATGCATCAATCAGGCTTTCACGTTTGAGTTCAAGAAACGAATGGACGAGTCTCCTGAAGATATGCTGGCTCTCGGTATTGTAGAAATGCGTGAAAGATATAAAAGCAGATCCAAGGAAATCATCGTGCCTTTCCCAATCGAGGTGGAATTGGCAGATGTAGTAGTAACGGTTCCGCAGAGAGGCGATAAGAAACATCTTCTTGATCTTTCGCTAATGAATGTCAGGCAGTACAAGTTCGACAAGATCAAACAGGCCGAAAAACTTAATCCGGAACAGAAGAGCGTAAATCTGATGAAAGAACTTCAGAATAAACTCAAGCTTCCAAAACTTCCGATGCATATAGAGTGTTTTGACAATTCCAATATTTCCGGTACTGATGCAGTGGCTGCATGTGTGGTTTTCAAGAAAGCAAAACCGTCGAAAAACGATTACAGAAAGTATAACATAAAAACTGTAGTCGGGCCCGATGATTATGCTTCGATGCACGAAGTGGTCTTAAGGCGTTATTCTCGTCTTGTAGAAGAAGGCTCGCCCCTGCCCGATTTGATTATTGCCGACGGAGGAAAAGGACAGATGGAAGTTATACGTCATGCAGTTGAAGACGAGCTGGGACTCTCCATCCCTATTGCAGGATTGGCGAAAGATGGGCATCACAGAACGTCCGAACTTCTTTATGGATTTCCGCAGCAGACAATCGGTATCGAGATGAACAGTCAGCTTTTCAATTTCCTTACACGTATTCAAGATGAAGTACACAGGTTTGCAATTACATTCCATCGAGACAAACGAAGCAAACGTCAGATAGCTTCTGAACTTGATTCGATCAAAGGCATAGGAGCTGTAACGAAGACTCAGCTTCTGAAGAAATTCAAAAGCGTCAAACGAATACGCGAGGCGTCGTTGGATGAGATAGCCGAAGTGGTTGGACCAGCCAAAGCTAAGCTTGTTGAGGACGGACTTAGGGAAGGCGTCAAGGAGTAGCATTTCTGTATTCATGCACATTGTACGGTATATTCGTTGATTCTGTAGGCACTTTTTTGCAAGAAAGGTTAAATTTGATGTCTGTGAGTGTCTTTAATCATCGTAAGTATTGTGTATTTGCTTGATTTATAGTCTATTATCTATAGACGAATGTGCTGATTATTCGTTGCAGATATTATTTATGGCTGGAATGATGGACTATTGCGAAAAAATGCGAAAAAATGTATCGGTGCAAACTAAAAAGGTCTGTTTAAACTTGCGTATTACGAGATTTTTTACTAACTTTGATTGGTTTTATGCGGTGTGAAAGATCTGGCAGATTTTGAATGGCGGAAGCACCGTGTACTTTAAAAAAACGAATATCTGATGAGAGTAGTTATACAGCGCGTCAGCCATGCCTCGGTGACGATAAATGGCGAATGCAAGGCTTCTATAGGACGTGGATATCTGCTTCTGCTTGGAGTCTGCGAGGAAGACGATGAAAATGATATAGATTGGCTTACGAGAAAGATTGCTTCGTTGCGTGTATTTGATGATGAAAACGGAGTGATGAACAAGTCCATCCTTGATGTTGGAGGAGAGATTCTAGTGGTTAGCCAATTTACTCTGTGGGCTTCATACAAGAAAGGCAATCGCCCATCATATTTGCGTGCCGGCAGTCATGAGGTGACAGTTCCGTTGTATGAGAAGTTCTGCAAAGAAATGAGCGACAAGCTTGGACGTCAGGTGATGACCGGTGAGTTCGGTGCTGACATGAAGGTGGAGCTTCTGAACGATGGTCCTGTAACAATCTGCATGGACACCAAGAACAAAGAATGATTTGTGTTTTATTCAATATGATTTCGTTTTTCGGATATGGATGCTGAACACAGTTTGACGTTGGAAGATATACAGAAAAAAGTCGATGATTGGATCAAGACTTATGGTGTACGCTATTTCAGCGAGCTTACCAATATGGCTGTCTTGACTGAAGAAGTCGGTGAACTGGCCCGTGTTATGGCCCGCAAATATGGTGACCAGTCGTTCAAACCAGGTGAAAAAGACAATCTCTCTGAGGAGATGGCCGATATATTGTGGGTACTTGTGTGCCTTGCCAATCAGACCGGAGTGAATCTTACAGAAGCATTCTGTGCAAGTATGCAGAAGAAAACGGAACGTGACAAGAACAGACATTTGAATAATTCTAAGCTTTATTAGTGAAAGATTATGAGCGAACATATCCATACGCACGAAGACTCTGAATTTATGGAGCAGAGCAAATATGATCAGGCTTTAGGTCATTATAAGCTTGAAGTGGATGAAACTTCTGTGAAGCGCCGTCTTGAGACGATTCTGAACGAATGTCTGCAGGACAATGATACCGACGAAGTTAAACGATTCATTTTCAATAGTCTGGAGCTAACATCTTTGTCGGTTACAGATACGGAAGAGAGTATATTGAAGCTTGTTGAGAACGTGAACCGTTTTGATACTGAATATCCTGAATTGGGCAACGTGGCATCGGTATGCGTATATCCTAATTTTGCGCAGATTTGTCATGATTCGCTTGAAAATGAGAATGTTAAGGTTGTTTGCGTATCTGGTAATTTCCCGTCGTCACAAACTTTTACTGAAATAAAAGTGGCTGAAACTGCCATGGCGGTGCATGATGGTGCAGACGAGATAGATATCGTCATTCCTGTAGGAAAGTTCATTTCTGGAGATTATGAGGGATTCTCTGATGAGATTTCTGAATTGAAGGAAGTGTGCGGCGGAAAGAAACTTAAGGCCATACTTGAGGTCGGTGCTTTGGGCAGTTATACCAATATCCGCAAGGCTTCTATCCTTTCAATGTATGCTGGTGCAGACTTCATAAAGACATCTACAGGCAAAATAGGCGTTTCTGCCTTTCCTGAGGCAGCTTTCGTTATGTGTGAGGCTATACGCGACTATTACAACGAAACGGGCATACGCATAGGTTTTAAGCCCGCAGGAGGCATAAGAAAGGTGCATGATGCACTTGTTTATTATACGATATACAAGAAAATATTGGGCGAGGAGTGGTTGAACAATGATCTTTTCCGTATAGGTGCAAGTTCGTTGGCAAACAATCTGCTCAGTGATATTCAGGGAAAGGAAGTTTCTTTCTTCTGATTTGACTGCTTTTGCATTAAGTCAGATACAGGAATAACTGATACATACAGAAAATGGACCAGATGACTATGTGAATAATGTCATCTGGTCCATTTTTTATGTGGTATATAAAGGCTGAAGCCCCCTACTCTCACTTATTTCTTTCTATAACGAAATCTACGTATGCTTTCAATGCGTCCTTTATATCGCTGTCTTCATATTCATCCAGGATTTTGTTGGCATCAGCGGCATATTTTTTCATAACATTTTCGGCATATTCAATACCTCCGTTCTCTTTTGTGAATTGAATGAGTTTTACAATTTCATCATGAGTAACGTTTCTGCTCTTTACCTTGTATGCTATGTCGAACATTTCGTTGCTTCCTGTAGTAAAGAGTGCATGAATTACCGGCAATGTCAGTTTTCCTTCCTGCATATCGTTGCCGGTTGGCTTTCCTATGTCGTTTTCGTCGTAATAATCAAATATGTCGTCTTTTATCTGGAAGCATATTCCGATTATTTCGCCGAATCTGCGCATGTTCTCGCGGTCCTTTTCGGATGCTCCTGTACTTACGGCACCTCCTTCGGCGCAAGCTGAAAACAGCGCAGCGGTTTTGTTTTTTATGATTTCGAAGTATACGTCCTCTGAAATCTTCTCATATTCAACGTTTTTGAGCTGCAGGAGTTCTCCATTTGCCAGTTTCTGCGCTGCGGTAGATACGATTTTTACTATTTCGGAATTACCTGCGTTGTATGCATTCAGAAGCCCGCTTGCCAGAATGTAGTCGCCCACAAGTACTGCAACTTTGTTGTTGTAAATGCTGTTTACCGACGGAAGTCCCCTTCTCTCTTCGCTTTCGTCTACTACATCATCGTGTACAAGACTGGCTGTATGGGTAAATTCGAATGTAGCAGCTGTAAATATTGAAGATTCATTGATGTCGCCGAATAGCTTGGCGGAAAGCAAGGTCAATATCGGGCGCATCATTTTGCCTTTCCGTTGCCCAATGAATTTCAGTACTTCTCTGAGAATCGGGTTTGAATGAATCAGATATGAATCGAAAACCTTCTTGTACTCTTCCAATTCTCTTCCAATAGGTTTTCTTATTAGGGATAGTGCGTCCATTTGTTATTACAAGCTATTACAATACAAAATTAGCAATAAAACGGTTATAATAATATCTTTTTTGTAACTTTACGTCTAAAATATATCATTAATTATGCCAAAACTCTTTCTTCTCGACGCATACGCATTGATTTATCGGGCATATTATGCACTTATAAAGTTTCCGAGAGTTAATTCCAAAGGTCTTAACACTTCGGCCATCATGGGGTTTGTAAACACGCTTGAAGAGGTTCTGACAAAGGAGAATCCAACTCATATTGGGGTTGCTTTTGATCCTGCGGGACCTACATTCCGTCATGAGGCTTATCCTGAATATAAGGCGCAGCGCGAAGAAACACCCGAGGCTATAAGGTTGTCGGTGCCATATATCAAACAGATTCTTGAGGCGTACAACATTCCGATATTGGAGGTTGCAGGATATGAAGCTGATGATGTCATTGGTACGCTGGCCAAGAAAGCCGGCGCTATGGGTATAGAAACCTATATGATGACTCCTGATAAGGACTATGGACAGCTCGTCAGTTCGAATGTCTTCATGTATCGTCCGAAATTCGGTGATAAGGAATTTGAAGTCATGGGACCAGACGAGGTCATGAACAAGTATGGACTCTCCTCTCCTCTTCAGGTCATAGACATGCTCGGACTTATGGGAGATGCGGCCGACAATATTCCTGGCTGTCCAGGTGTGGGCGAAAAAACTGCCGTCAAGCTGATTTCGCAATATGGGTCTATCGAGAATCTGCTTGAGCACAAGGGTGAACTTAAGGGAGCACTTAAGACCAAGATTGAAACAAATGAAGAAGGAATAGTATTCTCAAAATTCCTTGCGACGATAAAGACCGATGTTCCAATAGAACTTGACATGCCGCTTTTGGAGCGCAAGAAGATCGATGAGCAGAAATTGCGTTCTTTGTTTGAAGAGCTGGAATTCCGTACATTGATCAACCGAATTTTGAACAAGGATAAAAAAGTATCCAATCAGCCATCTTTGCAAGGCGATCTCTTTGCCGTGAAATCTACGGAGGGCAAGGAAGAACCCGTATCTTCAAATCTGATGACGCTGAATGATATCGATTATGATTATCAATTGGTTGATACAGAGGAGAAAATGAATGAGCTTTGCGGAAAAATATTTACATCTTCCGCAGTCAGTGTAGATACGGAGACCACCAGTACCGATGCAATGAAGGCAGAACTGGTCGGTTTGAGCTTCTCAATAGAAGAAAACAAGGCTTTTTATGTGCCTATTCCATCAGAACGCGATGAAGCGTTAAAAATAGTAAATATATTTAAAGGCGTTTATGAATCGCCTGATTTGATGAAAATCGGACAGAACATAAAATATGACATCATAGTCTTGGCAAATTATGGAGTCAAGTTCAATGGACCGATTTTCGATACAATGATTGCCCATTATGTGCTTCAGCCCGAGTTGCGCCACAACATGGACTATATGGCTGAGGTGTATCTCAACTATAAGACTATACACATAGACGAACTTATAGGTCCGAAGGGCAAGGGACAGAAAAATATGCGCAGCCTCTCCCCTTCCGAAGTTTATAAATATGCTTCTGAAGATGCTGATGTGACTCTTAAGCTCAAGAATATTTTCGAGGTTGAGTTGAAGAAAAATGGACTTTACAGTCTTTTTGAAGAGATAGAAATGCCTCTGGTGCCTGTGCTTGCACGTATGGAGATGAACGGTGTACGTGTCGATACAGAGTCGTTGTCCGAGACTTCCAGGCAGTTTGCCGAGCGTATGAGCACCATCGAAAAGGAAATACACGAGATGGCTGGCATGGACTTCAATATTTCTTCTCCAAAGCAGGTCGGCGAAGTGCTGTTCGACAAGCTGAAGATTGTAGATAAGGCTAAGAAAACTAAAACCGGACAATATGTAACTTCTGAGGATGTGCTTCAGAATCTGAAGTCGCGCCACCCTATTGTGGAAAAAATTCTTGATTATCGCGGATACAAGAAACTTCTTTCTACTTATGTGGATTCTCTGCCTCAGCTTATAAATCCAAAGACCGGACATATACATACGTCTTATAATCAGGCAGTAACATCGACAGGAAGACTTAGTTCCAGTGATCCTAACCTACAGAATATTCCTATTAGGGACGAGAATGGAAAGGAAGTTCGCAAGGCATTTATTCCTGATGAAGGATGTGAATTTTTTTCGGCCGATTATTCTCAGATCGAACTTCGAATAATGGCTCATTTAAGCCAGGATGAGAATATGATTGAAGCATTTACCCAGGGATATGATATACATGCCGCTACGGCTGCAAAAATCTATAAGATTCCTATTGAGGAGGTAACTGCAGATCAGAGACGTAAGGCTAAGACTGCCAATTTCGGTATAATATACGGAATAACAGTATTCGGACTTGCTGAGCGTATGGAAGTGAGCCGTGCAGAGGCTAAAGAGCTGATTGACGGTTACTTTGCTACGTATCCTAAGGTTCGTGAGTATATGGACAGATCTATACAGATGGCCCGTGAAAGAGGTTATACGGAAACTATGTTCAGCAGACGTTGCATGCTTCCGGATATTAACAGCCATAATGCTGTTGTGCGCGGATATGCCGAGCGCAATGCCATAAATACGCCTATACAAGGCAGTGCAGCTGATATAATAAAGATTGCAATGGTAAGAATAGACCGCAGAATGCAGGCCGAAAATATGCGTTCAAAAATGATACTTCAGGTACATGACGAATTGAATTTCAGTGTTTTCCCTGAAGAAAAAGAACGTCTTCAGAAGATGGTCGTCGAAGAGATGGAGTCTGCATGTCAGATGAGTGTTCCGCTTATAGCTGACTGCGGTTGGGGCAAGAATTGGCTAGAGGCTCATTGATGCTTGTTCTAATCTGTTGACTATTAGAGCGTTGTAGGACGGGTATTGCTTATTTCAGGTTGTGCCCTCCTACGCGATTTAAAATTTTGTAATGTTGCCATATTTAGCTGAATTTGTTTAAACTTTTGTTTGTCAGTAAAGTTTTTGTGGTCATATGGCATTATTTTATAAGATGTTAACATGCTTGTCATTTGATGCCATTTTACCTTGCTGTAAATTTGGTTTAATTTATGATAATTAATAAATCTGATATATGAATAAATTATTTGTAGCTTCTTTTTTAATGTTGACTGCCGTGTCTTCCGGTAGTTCTTATGCACAGAACTCTAGTGGCTATCCTATTGATCCTGTGCCGTTTACAGATGTAAAAGTCCAAAACAATTCTTTTTGGGGACAGCGACTTGATGCAAGCCGTAAGGTTACAGTTCCTTTGGCATTCAGCAAATGCGAGGAAACCGGACGTTATGAGAACTTCGTAAAGGCTGCACATCCTAGCAAGGATTATAAGGTTGAAGGATTTTCTTTCGACGATACAGACGTTTACAAGACCATTGAAGGTGCAAGTTATCTGCTTCAGACTTATCCTGACAAAAAGTTGGAAAACTATATCGACAGTGTGCTGGATATAGTTGCAAAAGCCCAAGAACCAGATGGTTACCTCTATACAGCACGTACGATGAACCCTTGGCATCCACATGGTTGGGCTGGTTCGAAGCGTTGGGAAAAGGTAGAGGATCTGAGCCATGAGTTTTATAATCTAGGACACATGGTTGAAGGTGCGATAGCTCATTATCAGGCTACCGGAAGCCGTAAGTTCCTGGATATAGCTATAAAGTATGCTGACTGTGTTTGTCGCGAGATTGGTCCTGGAGAAGGTCAGCTCAAGCTTGTTCCTGGACATCAGATAGCAGAAATGGCGCTTGCAAAGCTTTATACGGTTACTGGTGACAAGAAATATCTTGATCAGGCCAAATTTTTCCTTGATTATAGAGGAAAGACCCAGCGCCGCGATGCTTACAGCCAGGCGCATAAGCCTGTGTTAGAGCAGGATGAAGCTGTCGGACATGCTGTACGAGCAGGGTATATGTATTCAGGAATGGCCGATGTTGCAGCTCTCACAGGTGATACTGCATATATACATGCTATTGACAGAATCTGGGACAATATTGTTTCAAAGAAGTATTACATAACGGGTGGAGTAGGAGCAACCAGCCAGGGAGAAGCCTTTGGTGCAAATTATGAACTTCCTAATATGTCTGCATATTGCGAAACATGTGCGGCTATTGCTCAGGTATACATGAACTACCGTCTGTTCCTTCTTCACGGCGAATCCAAGTATTATGATGTGCTTGAGCGCACCCTCTACAATGGAGTACTTTCAGGAGTAAGCATAGACGGAGGCAAGTTCTTCTATCCGAATCCGCTTGAGAGTATGGGCCAGCATCAGCGTCAGGCATGGTTCGGATGTGCATGCTGTCCTTCAAATGTAAGCCGTTTCATTCCTTCTGTACCTGGATATGTGTATGCGTCGAAGGATCGTGATCTTTATGTAAATCTGTTCATGGCCAACACGGCTGAAATACCGGTTGACGGCAAAATTGTTACACTTCAGCAGGAAACTTCTTATCCATGGGATGGAAACATAGCCATAAACGTCGTTAAAACGCGCCAGAAGAGCTTTTGCCTTAAAATACGTATACCAGGCTGGGTTCAGAATAAACCTGTCCCTAGCGACCTTTATTATTATTCTGACAAAATTGTACCTGGATATAAGATCAAGGTCAATGGGGCAGAAGTTGAGAGCAAGCTCGACAAAGGTTATTTCTGCATAGACCGCAAATGGAAGAAGGGAGATAAGGTTGAAATAAGCTTTGACATGGATGTCCGTATGGTCCGTGCAAACAATAAGGTCGAGGCTGACAAGGGTAGGGTGGCAGTAGAGCGAGGCCCTATCGTTTATTGTGCTGAATGGCCTGACAATGATTTCAACATACGTACGATGCTTCTCAATCAGCGTCCGCAGTTCAGTGTTGTTTCAGACCTCAAGTCTCTTGACGGTACATTGCTTGACGGAATAAAGTCTATTTCTGTTCCAGCACAGGTGCTTTCGTTCAGCGAAGACGGCAATCTTTCAACACAGAGCGTATCTCTCAACCTGATTCCGTATTATGCATGGGCTCATCGTGGAGCAGGAAACATGATGGTATGGCTTCCTTATGATGTAAAAGCAGCATCTCCTGCTCGTCCTGCGTCAGTATCTTCAAAGAGCAAGGTAACTGCTTCTGTGAAGTCTGCTTCGCTCAGTTCTGTAAACGATGGACTTGTACCTGCTGGTCCGGACGACCGTTCTATTCCTTACGTACACTGGTGGCCTAAAAAGAACTCTACTGAATGGGTATGCTATGAATTCTGCAAACCTATTGAGGTCAAATCTTCAACAGTTTACTGGTTCGATGACCAGCCATGGGGCGGATGCCGTATTCCTGATTCTTGGAAAATCTATTACAAGGATGCTTCTGGAGACTGGAAACCTGTAAAGAATACTACCGATTATCCAGTTTCAAAGGGCACAGGCAATATGGTTAGCTTTGAACCTGTCACCACTTCAGCGCTCCGTCTTGAAATCGTTCAGTCGAAAGATTTCTCAACAGGAGTATTTGAATGGGAAGTGGAGTAGGGAGTTGTTGCAAGTGATTTGAGTTTTATCAGCTAATAATTAATGAAATATGTTTTATGGGCTGTGTCGTAATTTGCGATACGGCCCTTTTATTACAGGTCATTATAGGTGATTTTTTGTGGTCATAAATATGATTTATTTGAACTATGTACGGGAGATACAGTCACGATATAAAACACCAATTGGATAGAACGTCTCAATCGTGATTTCAGGAGAGTAGCAAGAATGCGGACTGTCATGACCAACGAAAAATCAGTGCTGACGCTTATTAGCAGTGTGGCCATGAAACACAAGACCTTAGACCAGCTGTTTACCCTAATGATATGTGACAAGACTCTGTTCCTAGACTGACAAGACTGGTTCTCTATACATGGATGGAATGACTGCTTCAGATGAAGACAGCGCAATGATGGCTTTAGAATGTCTTTGCATATCCTTGTAGGCACAGACGTTTTGCAGACGGTTTTCTTCCCGTTAAAGCATTTTCACAGTATAGTTTGCGTCACAAATGTATTGATTTTGATTTGAGATTTTAATTTGTCTATTAACTTTGCATTATCACTTCTGAGATTGATGGATGTAGACACACTATATGAATGCTATCTAAATTTTATAAGACATTTTAGTGGAAGTGATAACGCTTTAAAAAGGAGGTAAAGAAATAGAAAAGGAACAAAAGGAACGCAAGAGGAATTTGGGTACTCGGAAGAGTGGCATTCCGCAGGTTGAGAATAAAAATCGTCGCACAGTAAATGTGTGGCGCAATTACAAACCGAAAGCGCGTTTTCATTCAGTCAAACTTGAAATGAACAAATAATAATATTGAGATTTTAGCTCTTGTTCTCTTTGCTTATAATATCGCCAAATATTCGTCATTTGAGAGCATGCAGGGTGAAAGTTCACGCTTGATAAAGCGTGGGCTGTTCTATGCTTGTAGAATAACAGATTACTTGGCGTCAACTATAAGCAAAGGCGAGCGAAAAGAATGGTTGCACGCCTTTTTAATAATTCAATAATCAGGAAATGAAAAATTTAATGATTACATTAGCCATGTTTACGGCAGCAGCAGGAATCCAAGCGCAAGTTATAAATGATGTAGTGAAGTTGGGGAACGATGATGATTATTTCATTCCTGCAGATTTCTCTGCTGATGGAAAATCACATATTGTATCAATAGAATATTCCGGCGATTTTTCTGATAATGATGATTCTTCTGATGAATTCAACAAAATAAACGTATATGATGATGACCTTAATGTCATAAAGTCTTTTAATGTTCCTTTCAATCCGGGAATAGACTGGGAAATCCGTTACTTCAACTACAATACGGGATTAAGCTATGGAGACCTTTACATAGCAGTGACCCAGACTTTGTTCAACAACGATGAAAACTATGAATATATAAGCCCGATATATTCTTCTGGTGAGAGCTATGAACAAGACCGAATAGGTTTTAATATTGTTTCAGAAACCGGAGATGTGTTGCAGACAATAACTTATGATGGAATGCGTTTGTCAGATTTGGAAATTGTTACCATCAATGAAAAAAATTTCTTAAGAGCCGTTGTGGATTCAGATGATGGAGTATATCATTATTATTACAGCGTCAATTCCAACTCGAGCAGTATCAAGCAGATAGGAGAACCAGTAAAAGCAAACGTGCATCCTTCTTTGGTCGGTCGTAACGAAACACTTACCATAGAGTTGAGCGGCAATGAAAGCAATAATAGAGTAGTAACAGTACATGATGCAGGTGGTCGGACGGTTTACCGTACCACTGTTCCTGCTGGACAGAAAACGTTGCAGATAAATTCGTCCGAACTCAGCCAAGGACTGAATGTCATCTCCGTAACCGGCAAAAATGGCAACGTCAAAAGTTCCAAGATTATTGTAAAATAAAGATGATCCATCCAGTGTATCAAATTTTTACATTCGTAAATCATCACAAGTAACAACTTTTTTACAAGAAGAGGGGGTGCCAAAACATCCTGTTTACAATAGAAAATCGCTATATAGCTAAACTCATTAGTGTCCACTAAAAAATCATAGAAGTTCTTTGAAATTATTGAAATTCAAT
>OKRU01001644.1_pt1 | contig 21727 bp, 19 predicted proteins | sample 1601131 | NCBI WGS metagenome assembly OKRU01 (sample SAMEA3541558, study PRJEB24748) | human gut metagenome | biome: human gut; feature: human-associated habitat; material: faeces | place: China | collected 2012
GTGACATCATCAGTGGAATGATTGAAACGGAATTATATAAAAAGGATGGAATCAGTGTTTTCTTTGACATTGGAACCAACGGCGAACTTGTGATAGGAAATAAAGATTTTCTTCTTTGCGGCGCCGGTGCGGCGGGGCCTGCATTGGAAGGCGGTGTAGTACACACCGGGATGAGGGCAGATGCCGGAGCAGTGGACAGCGTGAGGATAAGAGGTGGAAAAATCCATGTTCATGTAATTGGTAACTCTTCAGGAAAAATTAGCCCTAAGGGTATCTGCGGTTCCGGTATTGTCGATCTGATTGCGGAACTTTTTTTAGAAGGCTGGATAGATATTCGTGGTAAGTTTTCTCCTGAAAAAACGAATCTTATTCAGAAACGAGAAGGTCAGCTTTGCATAGAATATGCTCCGGGTCTGTATTTTTATCAGAAAGATATCGACGAATTTATTCTTACCAAAGCCGCAGCACATATAATGGTTGAGATCATGCTCCGGGAATCTGGACTTGAACTGAATCAGGCAGATCGATTTTATGTAGCCGGCTCTTTTGGAAAATATGTATCTGTGGAATCAGCCATTACCATTGGGATGTATCCTGACATGGAACGGGAGAAGATGATCAATGCTGGAAATTCTTCGCTGGAAGGAGCACAAAAGCTTTTGCTGAACAAAGAACTTCTTGCAGATATTGATCAGATACTGGAAGAAATGACTTATATACAATTTGCGGAAGTGGATGATTTTCTGGAACAGATGGTAGCTGCCCAGGCCTTACCTCACACAGATTATAAAAAATATCCAACGGTCATGGAAAAATTAAAGAAAAGACAAAACATATGCTTTTATTGATCCGAGGCTGAGAAATCTGTCATGGTAAGCATATTCCAGATTTCTCAGAAAACAGAACAAAGGAGGAGACAAGATCAAAAATGAAATTTGATGTGCTGGGGTTATTAGCAGCCTGCTCATATGCATTGGACTGTGTAGAGGCAGAGCTGATTAAAGTAACAAACAATCATTCTAAACGTGTGGCATATATGGCGGTTTGTACTGCTGAAAAAAATGGGTATACAGGGTCAAAGCCTGCAGGATCTGGCAGAGTGTGCATTGCTGCACGACAATGCAGTGGCACAATATATTCAGGAAGAGCTTCAAAATGACGCTTTACGTAACGGGGTGACGAAGCTGGGAAGGCATTGTACCATAGGAGAAAAAATTCTGAAAAATATACCGTTTCATAATGATGTATCTAATGTCATACTGTACCCCCCCATGAAAACGCTGATGGAAGTGAACCTTTTGGAAAACAATGGAATGAAGTACCGTTTTTTGCAAGGATTATCCATATGTGTGATACGATAGATATATTTTGCCGATCTATGAAATCAGATTCGGATGAGTGGAAAAGAACAGAAGAATTTGTAATAAAGTCAAAAGATAAATTGTTTGATTCCTTCTGCGTGGAAGTTTTTTTAATGCTTTTTCAGATGAAAAAATTCATATGATTGATAATGAAACCCTGGATACGATGTTGTGGAAGAAAGTACCCAGAATAAAGCTGGAACTTAATTTTGCACAGATTAAAGCTATTGCAGATCTTTTTGCCCATATTGTGGACTATAAATCACCCTTTACAAGTAACCACTCAATGGGTGTTGCGGAAGGTGCGGAAAAAATATCAAGGTTCATGGGATTTGATGAGGATATCTGTCAGAAAATGTATATTGCCGGAGCTTTACATGACATAGGAAAGGTCGCAATCGGGAATGAGATTCTGGAAAAACCAGAAAAATTAACCGATGAAGAATTTAAAACGATGAAACATCATGCAGTATTATGACTGCCAGAATGGAAAGCCAGAAATAATCCATTCGGATTTGATAATATCGCTTTTCTTTCTTCATATTTTTGATGCTCTCCCCTAATAATAAAATATAGAGTACTTAAAACAAGTTCATTTAAACCATTTTACCATGTTTTGTACTTAAAATGTACTTGTATTATGAACTTATTTTGTACTTTGAATTGTACCCTTTGTCAAGGACATTTTTAAATTTGAGTACCCATATTTTTAGACATGACTTTTTTAGTGTATCCTGCCTGATAGACAGGCTTTATTTCCAGTACCTATAAAATAGACAGATTAGAATTGCCTACCCTAAAAATCGGACATTTCTTATGATACTCTTTTAAGTTATTAAATATTCTGTATATAATCCCCTCGCCGGGGAGGCAGGAAAGGAATTTTCCTTTCCTGTTAGATAGGGTTCTCCGTGTCATTCCGTCAAGGGCTGCCCGGATGCTGATGCATCCAGTGTACTGTCCCTTGACTGTATTCCCGCTCCCAATTCTGTGGCTGGTTTCGATGCCATAGGAACTGGCGGTTTGTTTGGAACATCCAATGGATATACTCCTGTTATGCAGAACTGGTAGAATTCATTTGGTGAAAGCTTTGCCAGATCCCATTGATAACGGTGGTTATTGTAGAAATCAATATAGGCATCAACGATTGCTTTTACTTCATCAAACCGTGTGCAGGCTTTTAGCTTTTCACGGATATGGTCTTTCATATGCCCATGAAAGCTTTCCTGTGGAGCATTATCCCAGCAGTTCCCTCTCCTGGACATGGATTGACGCAGGGATTTATCTTTCACAAGCTGAATAAACTGATAACTGGTATAATGACAGCCCTGATCTGAATGTATGATCGTTTCAGCCTGCAATGATACTTCATGTCGATCTATTAATTGTTTCACCGTTTCCAGTACAAAATCAATTGCAAGAGAATCACTTACAACATAGGACAGTACCTGCTTCGTAAAAGCATCAATGATTGTTGAAAGATATGCAAATGTATCGTTATAGGAAAGATATGTAATATCTGTAAGCAATACGATTCTTGGCCCATAGCTTTCAAATTCTCTTTTCAGGAGATTATCAGCAACGTTACTGGTCTTCAGGGCTTTTGCCATCCTTCGGTAGGGATTTGCCTTTCTAATAGGACAGGAAAGGTTGAATTTGTCCATCAATCTGCGGATCTTCTTGAGGTTCATTATGACAGGTGGTTCCATGTGTTCCAATGCCATTCGGATCCCTCGTACACCTTTGGAATAACCATGCATTTTATATCCTTCAAGGACAAGTTCAAAATCTTTCCGATCCTGTTGTTCCTGTCTGGCTCGGATCGGTGCAGCCTTAACCCACGCATAATAGCCGCTTCGTGATACTCCAGCTATCTGGCAAAGTTCTTTTACGGACAATGACGAAGTTGAACTTTTTACTGTCTGAGCAATGATTTCAAATATGCAGGATGAATCATTCATAAGGACTGCACCTACTTTCTGGTATTTTTGATCGAGGAAATTTTTTTTAAAAACTCAACCTCTTGTGTCAGATAGTCCAGCTTTTGCTGAAGCTGTCTGATTTGCTGTTGTTCTGATAGGGCGGCTTCTTGTTCATCAGGAGTTATTCTGGAGCTTTGAATATCGCAAAAATCTCCGAAAGTCTCATATTCCTTTTTTATGCAATGAGTAATACCCCAGATACGACGTTTGCCAAGCCATTCTGCTGGATAACCGTGTTCACGAAGTATATCACGTGGAATACTTCCCATCTGATATTCCTGATAGAACAATTCTTTGAATTCCTTCGTAAATGATAAAGAATTAGCTGTTACTCTGGCGGTATATTTGTTATTCCGTAATTCTTTTTGCTGTTCTTCTGTAAATTTTACTTTACTCATGATATCTCCTCCTGTAATTAATAGAGTACCATGATTTGAGAAAATGTCCAATAATAAGGGAACAGCATTTTAGATGTGTTCATAAATGAGGGAACTCAAAATATATCGTGTCCACGGTTATGGGTACATTATACAAAATTTTAAGATAATGCACTATCAACACACTCTTAAGTTTGCTTCTAAGTCTTATTTCCATAACTTTAGGGTTAACCATACGCAAGACCAATCACTCTCGGACAATACTCATGATTTTCGGTAAAAAACGTAAAAGAAATAAGAACAATTAACAAAATGTATAATAACAATCAATAGCGACTAATGATTTTCATGTAAAAGGACACCAAACTATACGGTGTCCTTTTCAAATTCTTACGTCATATCAAGGCTCATTCAATCGTGGTAAATTCGTGGTAAAATGAGTGCTTTCCTATATTTCAAAATGCTTGAAAGTATAGTGTTTATGCGGATAATCAAAAATCAGATATAAAATTTGTTTCAAATTATTTATCACTTTAACAATTATTTGCTTTATCCAGGTAAACATTCCATCGATACACCATATAGAATCCATTGCTCCCTATAATGACATTCCTGTCAGCGGTGAAAACGATCATTAGCTAATTTCTCTTTGTATACATTTTCATAGAAATAACGCTTTACATAATGACTGATTATAATACAACGTTTTAACTCTGTATTCATTTCACCATTACTGACTCTTTTTCCGTTTTTTTTCATAATTTCATTTTCATTCCACAATATATCGTATAGTTTATAATGAACATTCCATACTCTTCTGCACAGCAAACTCGCTCTGATTGCTCTTCTGTCTATCTCTTCTGCCCATTCATGCTCTCCCATATTTCCAAGTTCATTTACAGCACTCTCGGTAACAAATTCGTACATCGAAATCGCCTCTGAAAATCCATTCTTCAAAATATTTTTTCCATAAAATTCGAGTAAAAATTTGACAGATTCCTTTTTTTCTTTTTTCTCCATCCCCTTCCAACTATTACGGATACATCTTATTTCCCTCTCTGTCAGATACACGTTCTCTTTCCTATAAAGATTTTCCGCACGCAGCGTACATTCCAGAGCCTCTTTTTCCATCTTTACAAATTCTTCTCTCGTTACTTTTCCCTGTTCAAACTCTAGTAATGCCTGCTTCTCTAAAAAATATTGTTTATTCTGCGGAATATCCAGATCAATCCGTGATTTCAGGCTTTCCAATTGTTTACTTGCCACAGAAAACTTCCGGTCATTGATGTAATCTGCCAGTTCTTCTGCCATTCTTATGACTTCGCGGTCACTTGTGATAAGTCGTGACCACTGCATTTGTCCTGACAGTCCCAGTCTGTTTAATAATTTTTTGAGTGTTTCCCTCTGCATATCTGTCTGTCCTTTTTCCGCCCTGCGAAGTGATTTTACAGAACATATTCCCTCACAGAGCTGCTCCTGCGTTAATCCGAACATTTCCCTGCGGGTTCGCAGCACATCTTTCATACTAAAGATCCACTTCTGTTGGTAAAAGTAGGTGCAATCCTGTATATATGCCGGAACTTCATACTCTGCATACAAGTTTTTAATCATAGACATTAATTCTTTTGCATTTATCCTATCTGTCTCATTTTTTTCTAAATGCTCTGTAACTGCATCCTCTGGCATTGTCTCTAATATTTGTATTTCTATTTCCAGCAGTTCGACCAGATAATATGTCCGCCCAGCATCTCTTAATTTGTCAATAGCTTTTTCACATATCTTCAAATTTTCAGTCTGTGTTTCCATATTCCAATACTCTTTAAATAAAATCTGCTTTTTCAAATAATAATAAACAATTTTAGGATATATTTTTGCTTTCATAATTTCATCATAATATCCTGTGTCTATATACTCCATGAGCACTCTGCATTTATGCAAATAATCCATGTTGTTTCCATATATAATTGTTTCCAATAACAGATTCATCTCCAATACCGATAATGGTCTTTTTTCGCTCCACACTTTTTCTGCATCCGGTATTGTAAGTATTACGGCTTTCCGATAACATTCAGCAATTTTTTCTTTCGAAGCCCCTTCCTGTTTCAAAACTTCTCCCCACATTGCCAAAATAAACTGATGATTTATTCTATCATTTTCCCTTAAATGTGCCTTATATTCTTTAAGCAAACGATATGCATCCTCTATTTTTTTATTCTGAATCGCAGATAAAATCTTCTTCTTATAATCCCATTCTTCGAAATCGCATAAATCTAACAGGTTTTCGTATAATTCTTTCGCTATACCAAGCCGCTCTAACAATCTGTCTCTGATATTTTTATTAATGGGGCGCTCTCCGTTTTCAATTTTCACAAGCTGGCTGGCACTCATTAATCCCATCGCTAACTGGTCTAATGATACCTTTTCTTCTGTCCGTATATTCTTTAGTAATTTTGCAAAATCCTGATCTGCTTCTGACTGCGGATAAACTTTTGTTTCCTTCATACAATACTCTCTTTTCTCCATCTGTAAAAATGTCTACCGATATATCTTTTATGATAGTTTAAATCACAGGACTTTTCAATTTATATTTGCCCATATTGTCTCTGCTTTTGCCATCGCAGGCACAGAAACTGTCAATATCAAACACAAGCTGAAGACACTTTGTTTCCAAATAAATGATTGAAAAAGTGCGATTTTGTGGTAATATAATAGAATAAAAAGTGCGATTTTGTGGTAATATATCAAAATAAAAAACGCGATTTTGTTTGGAGGATCTATGTTTAAGCGAAAAATATACAGTAAACTACTATCCTGGAAAGAAGAATCCAACGGAAATACAGCATTGTTAATCGAAGGTGCGCGGCGAATTGGAAAATCTATGGTTGTGGAATCTTTTGCTAAGAATGAATATCAAAGCTATATATTAATTGATTTTTCAACTGTATCCAAAAGTATCAAAGCTCTTTTTGAAGACATTTCCGATTTAGATTATCTTTTTTTACAGCTTCAGTTACAATACAAGGTTGATCTTCACGAAAGAAATTCTCTAATTATCTTTGATGAAGTTCAACTATGTCCACTTGCAAGACAGGCAATTAAATCATTAGTAAAAGACCACAGATATGACTATATAGAAACCGGTTCACTGATTTCCATAAAAAAGAACATACAGAACATCCTTATTCCGAGTGAAGAAAGAAAACTCTCTATGTATCCCATGGATTACGAAGAATTCTTATGGGCTTTAGGTGATCATACAACCACCGCCTTAGTAAGAAAACTCTTTGACTCCCGCCATCCAATCGGAGATAAATTACATCGGAAATTAATGAGAGACTTCAGACTGTATATGCTTGTTGGGGGAATGCCACAGGCTGTAAATGAATATCTCCAGACAAATAATTTTCGAAAAGTCGATACCATAAAACGTGATATTTTAAATCTTTATGAGGATGATTTCAAGAAAATAGACTCAACAGGAAAGCTTTCACTTCTTTTTGATGCAATTCCTGCCCAGCTAAATAAAAATGCTGCACGATATCAAGTTTCCAGTATACTGGCAAATGACCGAGCCGACAGTATATTAGAATTAATTGCCGAATTAAAAGATTCAAAAACTGTTCTTGTTTCATATCATGCCAATGATCCAAATGCCGGAATGTCAACGAATAAAGACCTTTGTAAATTTAAACTGTTCCTCTGTGATACCGGACTTTTTACTACATTGATTTTCAAGGACAAAGACTTTACAGAAAATATAATATACGAAAAACTATTAAATGATACGCTCAATACAAATCTCGGATATCTCTATGAAAATATAGTTGCCCAAATCCTTACTTGTAATGGCAATGAATTATTTTATTATACCTTTTTCAATGAAACTTCGCGGCATAATTATGAAATTGATTTTCTTCTTGCAAGTAGAAATAAAATATGTCCGATTGAAGTAAAGTCAAGCGGATACAAAACACATAAATCTCTTGATGAATTTTGCAAAAAATATTCTGATTGTATACTTGATAAGTATCTTGTGTATACCAAAGATTTGGCTAAGGACTCTGACATTCTTTGTCTGCCAGTTTATATGGTTCCTTTTCTATAAATTAGATTTGTATATAGCTGACGGCAAAATTAAAAAGGACCCTCGCAAACAGCTTCTGAAAACTGGATGCGAGGGTTTTCTCATAAAAATTTTCTACTGTCTGATATCCACATACCCAAGCTGTAAGCTTGTCTCATCATAGAAATGGCTGCCACCATAATTGCTTAAGGTGAAGTACATCTCATTTAATTTTTCTTCCGGCACTTTGAATGCCATACGCACGGTGACGGTTTCACCTGGATTTATCGTATTAATGTAGTTGTTGTGGCGTTCTCCTCCATGAACATCCGATAAATAAACTTCCTGACTAAATCCAATAGATTCTTCGTTTACGCAATCCCATATATCGCCTGTTCCCGGTTTTTCATTCATGTATGCGTCAAATTGCATGTTTTCTCCATATTCTGCCAGAAGTGCAATGCCGCCGTTAAACATTACATTGGAAAGTGCCGTCTTTCCATTATTTTTATAATCCACTGTCACTGAAACAATTTTCATTGGAATCTCTTTGGTCTCCACAACTTCATCAACTGTGTTGATACCGTCTCCGCTCTTTAAATATTCCACTTTCATTGGCAATAAATTACCGTCTGTGTCAAATGCTGCTTTTGTATCATCCTCCAGCATATTTTCTGACAAACTGCTGATATTATCGGAAATTGTCACACCTGAAACAATTGCTGTAAGTCCCGGTGTTGCTTCAATTCCGTTCTGATCCAGAGAAATCTCCCCGCCAATGAGGTGTACATTTTTCATTTTCTCTTTTGGAAATGTCATCAATGTTTCCGATTCATCCGTTTCCGGTTCTCCTTTTCCTGCCTCATTTTCCATGTCATTCCAACTGCACACCTGCATAACATTCTCTCCGCTCGTTTCTTCTGTCGGAGTAATGGAAACACCCTCTGCGATCTGGAATGCTTCTTCTTTTGTCACATCCGGGAAAATGAACATCTCAAGGAGATAGTTGTGTTCCGCGTAAATCATATATATTTTCTTTGCACCGGTTGTATTTTCATTCGCAGTTCCTTCTGTAGAAGAATTTTCTGCTGAATCACCCTCGGCAGGAGCTGTTTCCATGTAAACTGCCGGTCTGCCACCGATGCTGGTTTCCTCGCTCACAGCAATGCCTGTATTTTCAATGTCTGCTATTGTTTTTTCCGGTGTCAGCTGGTACACGATCATGCTGACTCCACCCTGCATATAATTATCTTCAAAACTGTATTTTCCTTCCTCTGACTGCACCATACCTTTCGGCAGATAAGAGGTTTCCAGTCTGACATATTCGGCTGCTTTACCCGCTCTCTCTTCTGTCGTCTGATCTGCCATATTCTCCGTACTTTCTGCCACTGTCTGTGGTCCTTCGATCTGTGTTTTTAAGCCATATTTTCCAATCTTCTGATTATGCATCTGGTAAGCAACACCTGCACAGACCGTTGTTGCAAGTGCCAGAGCTGCCACCATAGATGCCACCAGCATACGGTGTGCCATGTTTTTTTTCTTTCTTTTCTTATAAGTTACAACTTTTGGATTGTCATTTTCTTTCTCCTGCCCAATCTGCACTGCAACTTCCTGCTCAATCATCTGCTTCATGCTCTCCGGCATTTTCGGAAATTGTTCTCTCATATCTTCTAATCTCATACTGTTACCGCCTTTCCTGCTATCCAAACGATACGAAATTTATTATTTTTCATTCGATATCCGTGTTTTTGTATGTCTGTTCCAATGGATCATCACTATGTCTCAATCTGCCAGCGCTTCTTTTAATTTTCCCCGCGCTTTTGCCAGCCTGTTTTTTACTGCACTCTCTGTCGTATCTAACAATGCTGCGACCTCTTTCACACTGTACCCTTCCATATAATACAGTGTGACGCACAGTTTTATCTGCTCTGGCAAATGGAAAATCGCTTCATATAAATCTGAATAGTCTTTGGATTCCGTTTCCTGCTCGTTCATCTGATAATCCTGCAGGGAAATAATTTTTTTCTCTTTGCGCATGATCGCATAACACTCGTTCATCACAATGCGGATGAGCCACGTTTTTGCATACGAGTCATCCTTTAATGTATGTAATTTTGCAAATGCTTTTACAATGGCTTCCTGTATCGCATCCGCACAGTCTGCGTCATTGTAGAGCAGAGACTTTGCGATATGATACATTGTTTCCTCGGAATCAATAATCAATTGTCCTAATGTTTCTTTTGTCATTTTATTTTGCGCTGTTTCCACTGACTTGTCCGTGGCACAGCATCCTTTCTGCCGGCTTTTTACTTGTTTACATAGATTAGATGCATGAGAAGTGGATTTGGTCTCTGTGTATTTTTACTTTTTATAGAAAAACCTCACCAGCAGATTATACTCAGCCAGTGAGGTTTTTACTATCAATATTTTTTGTTATGCCCCTTCAATCTCCTTGATGCTGAATCCGTTTCCTTCCAGAAGATACGTGGCACTGCTTCCACAGTGCGGACATATTTTTGCATACTGGACTGTGGAATAGGTTTTTCCACAGTCCTCACACATGGTAACACCAGGTATGATCTCGATTTTTAATTCTGAGTCTTTTAAAAGCTCTGATCTGCTTCTTGCATAGCCCCAGCAGTCTGTCATGTATTCCGGGACAACGCCGCTGACTTCTCCAATCTCACAGGTCACGGATCTGATCTCTGTGAGATTGTTCTCTGCTGCAACTTCCTCCACGGTACGCATAACATGTATAATAATTCCAAGTTCGTGCATTTTATTCCTCTCTGTAAATGATTACTTCTTCTTGGAGAATTTAATCTTAATCGCCTGCTTTGCTCCATTTGGAAGAATATATTTCAACTTATCTTCACTTGGAACCATCTTGCTGCATCCAGGCAGTTCTCTATGTAACTTGATCGCATCAAACTCACACTTCGTTGTACAGATACCACAACCGATACACTTATTCTGGTCAACAACAGAAGCTCCACATCCAAGACAACGTGCTGTCTCTGCTTTTACCTGCTCTTCTGTAAATACAAGTTTTGCATCACGGAAAGAGTGTTTTGTATCGATGGAATCATTATGTCCAGGAATCTGACGGCTGGAGTTGTCATAATTTTCCACTTTGATATCGTTTTTGTTTAACTCGATGAAATCATTTCTATTACGTCCGATCGTAAGGCTGGAATGTGGCTGTACAAAACGATGGATGGAGATTGCACCCTGTTTTCCGGCTGCAATCGCATCAATTGCAAATTTAGGACCTGTATAAACATCTCCTCCAACGAAGATATCAGGTTCTGCTGTCTGGTAAGTAAGCGCATCTGCAACCGCTCCGTTGCCACGTCCAAGTTCCACTTTGCTTCCCTTTAATAAGTCGCCCCATACGATTGCCTGACCTACAGAGAAGAATACATGTTTACATTCTACTGTCAAAAGCTGGTTCTCATCGTACTGTGGATAGAATCTGCCATCTGCATCTTTTACAGATAAACATTTCTTTAAAACGATTCCGCGTACTTCGCCGTTTTCATCCACGAGAACTTCTTTTGGTCCCCATCCCGGATTTACAACGATTCCCTCGGACTCTGCTTCTTCGATTTCTTCCACAGAAGCCGGCATTGTCTCTCTGGATTCCAGACAGAACATGTTTACTTTTGTGCTGTCGCTTCCGCATCTCTTGGAATCTCTTGCAACGTCGATTGCAACGTTACCACCACCGATGACAACTACATCACCTTTGATGTCATATTTCTCATTTGCATTGACTTCTTTTAAGAGGTCAACTGCAGAAGAACATCCTTTTGCAGTATCGTTTGGAATTCCAGGAAGTCTTCCACCCTGGCATCCGATCGCAATGTAGAATGCTTTGTATCCCTGCGCACGGAGTTCATCTAATGTAATGTCTTTTCCGACTTCCACACCAGTTTTGATCTCAACACCCATCTCTTTGATGACATCGATTTCTGCCTGCACAACATCTTTCTCTAACTTGAATGATGGGATACCGTATACCAGCATACCGCCGGCACGCTCATTTTTCTCGAAAATGGTAGGTTTGTAACCTTTTTCAGCCAGATAGAATGCACAGGATAAACCAGCAGGACCACCACCGATGATTGCGATCTTCTCTTCAAAATATCCTCTGACAGATGGGACTACTTTCTTTGGAATATAACGTGTCTCAGCTTTCAGATCCTGGGCTGCAATAAATTTCTTTACCTCATCGATTGCAATTGCCTGATCGATGGTTCCTCTGGTACATGCATCCTCACAGCGTCTGTTACAGATATGTCCGCAGACTGCCGGGAGCGGATTGTTTTTCTTGATCAGCGCCAGCGCATCCTGATATCTTCCCTGTGCTGCCATCTTTAAGTAACCCTGGACTGCAATGTGCGCCGGACAGGCTGTCTTACAAGGTGCTGTACCGGTGTCATAGCAGTTGATGCGGTTTTTATCACGATAATCCTCGTCCCACATCTCCGGTCCCCATTTTTTCTCAGATGGAAGGACATGCTTTGGATATTCCACGTCAGAACCGTCTTTTCTGCAAAGCTTCTGTCCAAGTTTTACCGCACCGGCAGGACAGTATTCGACGCAGCGGCCACATGCCACACAGTTCTCTGTCTCAACCTTTGCAACATAGGCAGAGCGGGACATGTTCGGTGTATTGAATAACTGTGAAGTACGGAGTGCATAACAGACATTCACATTACAGTTACAAATCGCGAAAATCTTGTCCTCTCCATCGATATTGGTAATCTGGTGAACAAATCCATTCTCCTCTGCTTTCTGGAAAATCTCCAGTGCTTCCTCTCTTGTGATGTAACGTCCACCTTTGTTTGTCTCAACAACATAATCCGCCATATCACCGACTGCAATGCACCAACTCTCCGGGTCATCTGCACAGCCTTCCTCGTAAGTCGTTCTGGAACGACGGCAGGAACATGGGCTTGCTGCGTACTTTCCTTCATATTTATCTAACCAGTGAGAAATATGCTCGATGGAAATAGACTGGTTCTCCATAGAGATCGCTTTCTCGACCGGAATAACGTGCATGCCGATTCCGGCTCCTCCTTCCGGTACCATAGGTGTTACTTTTTCAAGTGGCAGACGGCTCATTCTCTCAAAGAAACGACCTACTTCCGGATGTTCCTCTAACATCTGAAGGTTCATATTTCCAAACTCAGCACTTCCCGGTACAAACATTGGAAGTACATACTGTTTCTCATGCTGTGGATTTTCCCAATTATACTCGATCACACCATTCACAGCCATCTGCTGTAAAACCTCTTCCAAGTGCTTTTTCTCAATGCCTGTCAGCTTTACCATCTGATCTAATGTCTTTGGCTTACGAACACCCATTTTCAGTGCGATCTCTGCCATCTCATCTGTACACATTGCAGATAATCCCCAATACTCCGGATCATACTTTGTGATCTTTTTCATCCCAAGCTTCTGCGGAACACGGTCTGTGATCATTTTAGCAAGCTTTACAATAGCTTCTCTCTCTACTTCGTTTTCAATAAATTCCGGTACAAAATTTCCCAATGGATCTGCCATTTCTTCCTCCTTATATGCAAAGCCGTCACTCTGCCGGCTCCTGTAAAAAATTTTTTATTCTGCTTTCACTTATTTCTGATATTCAGAAATCTCGGTGCGGATCCAGTCCGCCCACTCGTCAAAACCTTCTCCTGTCTTCGCTGAGACAAAGAAAATCTTTGCATTTGGATTTAATTTTAAGATACGTTCTTTCACAGCCTCTTTGCTGAAATCATCAAAAACACTTAATGTATCACATTTGTTAATGAGAACTACATCACAGATAGAAAACATTAATGGATATTTTAATGGTTTATCGTCCCCTTCCGGCACGGAAAGAATCATCGCATTCTTCGTACTTCCGGTATCAAACTCTGCCGGACAGACCAGATTGCCTACGTTCTCAAGAACGACAAAGTCAAGATCCTTTGTTCCAAACTCATGGATTCCCTGTCTTGTCATATCCGCATCCAGATGGCACATTCCACCTGTATGGATCTGGATGGCACGTACACCGGTCTCGCTGATTGCCTGTGCGTCCACATCAGAGTCAATATCTGCTTCCATAACACCAATCTTCATCTCATCCTTTAACATGGAGATGGTACGTTTTAAAGTTGTTGTCTTTCCAGCTCCTGGAGAAGACATAAGATTCAACAAAAATGTCCCCTCTGACTTCAACTCTGCGCGTAATCTGTCAGCATCCGCATTATTGTCTTCAAAAATGCTTCGTTTTACTTCAATTACTTTAAAGTCTTTCACTTATGTTCCCTCTTTCCCTTCCTCTTGTTTCTGATTGACCCAGGTTTCCATGTCAGGCTTCTGATATCCGTTCTCTGGTACAACCAGATTGTTAATTATTAAACATTCTATCTATAACATACATTGTAAAAGCAGTATTGTCAACGTTTTTACCGAATTTTGTTAAAAAAAACACAATGTTTTTTCACTGGTATGTCCAGGATATATTTGTATAAAAAAAGAAACTCCTTTCACATCTGGAAAGGAATTTCTTTTTCACTGTCTCTATTCTGTTATTTTTACCCAAGAGCCACATCCAGCGACATCATCACCGTAAATCCCACTGCAAAAAAAATCGTTCCAAGGTCGGAATGTTCCCCCTGGGACATTTCCGGGATCAGTTCCTCCACAACCACATAAATCATCGCTCCGGCTGCAAAGCTCAACAGATAAGGCAGAGCCGGGACAATATATCCTGCTGCAAGGATTGTGAGCATTGCACCGACCGGCTCCACAATCCCTGAAAGCACACCACCTGCAAAAGCCTTTGACACTTTCATCCCTTCTGCCCTGAGCGGCATGGAAATAATCGCCCCCTCCGGGAAATTTTGGATTGCGATCCCTATTGACAATGCCATAGCTGCCGCCACTGTGATTTTTGCATTTCCAGCCAGATATCCGGCATACACAACCCCGACTGCCATTCCTTCCGGAATATTATGCAGCGTGACGGCCAGCACCATCATGGTGGTTCTCTGCAATCTGCTCTTTGGTCCCTCTGCGCTGACACTGTACCTGTGCAAATGTGGGATGATGTGATCTAACAGAAGCAGAAACAGAATGCCACCCCAAAATCCAGCTGCTGCTGGAATAAACGCAAACTTTCCCATCTCTTCCGACTGCTCCATTGCCGGAATCAGTAAACTCCAGATGGATGCTGCAACCATCACCCCTGCTGCAAACCCGGTAAGAATCCGGGACAACCGTTCGCTCATATCATGTTTCATAAAAAATACGCACGCTGCACCGAGCGACGTACCCAAAAACGGAATTAAAATTCCATAAAATACTGCCTGATCCATAAGACACCTTCCTCTCTAATTATTAATAAGTAATTGCAAACTTTATTTCAGTTATTTCCTTTAAGTACCCAATCAATTTTGCAATTTCGTATTCTATTCATAATGTATGTATTTTGTTGGTTAGTATCAACTAACTTTATTGTAACAATAAGAGAAAAAATGTCAATAGGTAGAAAAAGAGGTTACTACACAAAGCTGACATTCTTTCTGTAATAACCTCTTTATCCTATCCCGGTATTATAAAGCAAGTACCGCAACAACATACACCAAAATAAACAATATCGACAATAATATTCCGAATATTCCTGTAATAATCCCTGCAATCGCAAGTCCTTTGCCCGGCCGCTTCTGCACAAGACTTACAATTCCCTGTGGCAATGCGATCAGTGCAAGAATAATTCCAATATAAGGCAAAAAGCTGAATACAATCGCAAGAATTCCAAGTACCAGCGAACAGATTGCAAGGTTCTTGGTCGTTCTCTTATCCGGAACCGGTTCCCCGATCACGATCACCTGCTGTCTCGGTCTCGCCTGCTCCTCATATCCTCTGTCAAAGTTTTCTCCATAGTTTCCCTGTTCCATATGTAAACCGTCCTTTACTATGCAAGCTGAAGAAATACTACAATGACCATGATCAAAAGCTGTATTACCGTACATCCAACAAACGCACCGACAGCATTTCCAACCTTACCTGCCAGTCCCTGTTTTACATAAACCGTTCCAAATAAAACTCCGATCAACAGACCAATCCATCCGCAGAGAAGAAATCCCGCGATACAACTGATTCCCAAAAACACATTACAGATTGTCGGTGTTTTGTGCAATGGCTGATACTGTTCGCCGCTGCCCTGATATACTCCGTTCACAGCCAGATCCACTTTATTTCCAATTACAACAACACGGAGTTCTGTGTCATCAATCGTAATCGGATAATCAACCATCATAACAAACCAGTTCTGTGATTTCACCTTGTACGCCTGACCATTCACCAGAATCTTTGCTCCAAATCCTGCCTTGTACTCAATCACATTGTTTGTTCCATTTACCGTTACTTCCCATTTCTTTGTCATTTTCATTCTACTCCTTTTCTCTCACGGTCTTTCTGCCGTATTCTTTATCATTTTACCACATAAAAGTATAAAAGAATACCTTTTTTCGACTAAATTAGAAGGATTTTTATGTAACTTTGATTTCTTATTGCAAAACTGCATTTCTATGTATCAGGAACATTTCACCGTAATTTCCTGTTACACGAAAAAAGCTTCGAGAAAATCTCAAAGCTTTTTGTTAGTAGCGAGAGGGGGAGTCGAACCCTCGACACCATGGGTATGAACCATGTGCTCTAGCCAACTGAGCTATCTCGCCATATTCAATATTTTTTTCTGCGCCATCGCGCAGTGATGTGTGCATCGGCATCGCAGATGCGCCTCACATTTTCCACCTCAATCAACAATATCTTGTCAATATCTTCTGTGGAAAATGGGACCTATAGGGCTCGAACCTATGACCCTCTGCTTGTAAGGCAGATGCTCTCCCAGCTGAGCTAAGATCCCATATGTTTGCGAGTCGCTCGCGCAACTCGCTTTGCTATTATATAATGAATTATATAAAAAAGTCAACACTTATTTTTGTGTTTCTGCAATTTTTTTATTATCAGCTTTTTCATCTGCTATTCTTCCAACAGTCGATCCACCAGTTTTACGCAGTCTGCAGCATCTTTCGAGTATCCGTCCGCTCCGATCTCGTCTGCAAAACTTTCATTGATCGCCGCGCCACCAATAACGATCTTGCTGTCGCATCCCTTTTCTTTTTTTAATTCCACAACATCTTTCATGCGCATCATCGTTGTTGTCATAAGGGCTGACAGACCAATTACTTTTGCATGTTCTTTTAAAGCAGTCTCAACGATCAGCGAAGCCGGAACATCTTTTCCAAGGTCGATCACATTGTAGCCATAGTTTTTCAACATAAGAACAACCAGGTTTTTTCCGATATCGTGAATATCTCCTTCTACTGTTGCAACTACAATTGTCGCTTTTTGCTCTGCATCATTCCGTTCCAGCATTGGCTCTACATATTCAATCGCCATTTTCATCGTGTTAGCTGATGAAATCAACTGAGGCAGGAAATATTTCTGTTTGTCAAACAATACACCAACTTCATTAATAGCCGGAATCAAATGATGATTGATGATCTCATCCGGTTTTTCTCCGTCAGCAAGTGCCTTTTTCACCTCTTCTAAAATACCACCCTTATTTCCTTTTAAAACAGCCTCAAAAATTGCACTTCTGCCTTCCTGGGATTCAGGCTTTGTCTGAACATCCGCTGCCGCTTTTTTTACCGGGACAAGTACACGCTCCTGCCCTGCATACTTTTCAGCAAGCATGTTCATACGCTCAATATAACGGATATCACTCTCTTCTCTCGCAAGAAGCAGATCCGATGCAAATGCAGCATTCATCAACAATTCCTGCGACGGATTGGCGATTGCCATTGTAAGCCCATGTGCGATCGCCATCGTAAGGAATGCCGTATTCACATAACTCCGCTCCGGCAGACCAAAAGAAATATTGGAAAGTCCACAGACCGTTGGAAGTTCAAGTTCATTTTTGCAATAAGAAAATGTTTCGTAGCACTCTACGGCAGCTCTTGGATTTGCTCCGATCGTTGCAACCAGTCCGTCTACAATAATATCCTCTTTGTTCATTCCAATCCCGATTGCTTTCTCCATGACAGTACGGATGATCGCGTGTTTTTCCTCTGAATCGTTCGGAAGCCCTGCATCAGACAATGGGAGCAAAATAAACATTGCACCGTATTTTTTTGCAATCGGAAGAAGTTTATCCATTTTTTCTTTTTCCATGGAAATCGAATTGATCAGGGCACGTCCCGGATAAATACGGAGAGCCGCCTCAATAATATCTACATGGCTGGAATCAATGCACAGCGGACAATCAACCGTAGAAGTCACTTCGTAAATCGTGTTGATCATCATTTCTTTCTCATCAATTCCGTTCATTCCCATATTAACATCAAGAATCGCAGCACCGTTTTCTTCCTGGTCTAACGCCATCTGACGCACCATGTTAAGGCTGCCCTCCCGCAGTTCTGCCTGAAGTTTTTTCTTACCGGTCGGATTGATGCGCTCACCGATCACCATAAAATTACCATCCAATGTAATTTCCACCAGTTTACGTTCAGAAGTCAGAATTCTTCTTTTCTGTGTCAAAGGTTTATGCACCGGCATATCCTTCACTGCTTCTTTCAATGCACGGATATGCTCCGGTGTCGTGCCACAGCAGCCTCCGATAATGGACGCACCGGCCTCCACCAGTTTTTTTCCACAGGAAGCAAACTCCTCTGGTCCCGTCTTGTAGACTGTCACACCATTCTCCAGCTCCGGCAGCCCTGCATTCGGCTTTGCAAGGATTGGGATTGTGGCATACTCTGCCATTTTTTCAACCGGTTCTATCATATCCTCCGGTCCTGTTGAACAGTTGATCCCGATCGCATCAGCTCCGAGACTCTGCAGCACAACTGTCGCCGTTGCCGGATCTGTTCCATAAAGGGTTCTTCCATCCGGGTTATATGTGAGTGATACCATGATTGGAAGATCACATACTTCCCTGATCGCAATGACTGCCGCCCTGCATTCCTGAAGACTCATCATGGTCTCTACCACAAAGAGATCAGCGCCTGCATCTGCAACTACCTCTGCCTGTTCTTTGTAAACATCCACAAGATCTTCAAACATCAGGTCGCCGATCGGATATAACTGTTGTCCGGTCATCGTCATATCCGCTGCCACCAGCGCTTTTCCCTGCGCCGCTTTTTGGGACAGGGCGATCAGTTCCCGGTTCATTTCTTCTAATCTGTCTGCAAGTCCATACTCTTCCAGTTTTATACGGTTTGCAGTAAATGTTGGTGCATACAAAATATCAGTTCCGGCCGCCACATAATCTTCCTGTAACTTTATCATAATATCAGGATTTTCAAGAATCCACTGTTCCGGACACACCCCAACCGGCATGCCTGCTTTCTGCAAATTTGTTCCTGTCGCTCCATCCAAAATAACCGGTCCGTTTTCCACCAGTTCTTTAAATTCTGCTTTTGTCATTGTCTTTTGTCATTCCTTCCGCGGATTTGTTCCTTTTGATTATGCCATTTCTATAAATGCGGTGCAAGCATTTTAAAAAATATGGCTGGAAGTTTCATTCCTTTTACCGTCTCAATGCCGGAACATACTTTGTCTGCGTAGCAAATGATCCAACCCTCCATATATTTTGGAGGTCTTGGATTGAGCGGAAACATATGGCAACGGATCATATCCTGTTCCACCTCATTCAGATCAAAATCTTCCATCGCATTATACAATGCTTTTTCTGCATGATGAAATCCATGCCACTTATGTGAATCATCTTTTTCATGCCAGTCATACAAAAAATAATCATGAAGCAGTGCCCCACGTATCAGGGAAGTTTCATTCACCGGTGCATGCAGCTTTAACGCGAGATAATAGCTGTAATACGCCACCGACACACTGTGGCGGAAAACACTGGTATCTCCGTGCTGCATATATTTATGGGATTCTAATATTCTCGAATTTTTGCAGATATCTTCCAGTTCCTGCATAAAAAACAGTTCTTTTTCTTTTGGAAGTTTTGTACTCATAAATTTATATTTCTCCCTGCAGGGCGCCTGCTTCTCTACGTCAGCGATACTCCAATTTACAGCAATTCTTTGAGGATTTTATTGACCATTCCAGGATTTGCCTTTCCTTTCATTGCCTTCATGATTTGTCCAACCAATGCGCCAAGTGCTTTTTCTTTTCCACCCTTGAAATCTTCCACTGCCTTTGGGTTCTTTGCAATCACTTCTTCCGCAAGTGTGCGGAGTGCACCTTCATCGTTGACGGTCTTCAGTCCGTGATCCTCTACATATTTTTCCGGATCCACATCCTCTGCAAATACCTTTTCAAATACCTCTTTTGCTACAGAACTGTTGATGGTTCCCGCATCTGCAAGTTCGATCAGTTTTGCAAGGTTCTCCGGTGAAAATTTAATATCTGCCGGCTCCTGTCCGTTTTCATTTAACAGACGCATGGTTTCTACCATCAGCCAGTTGGACACCTTTTTCGGCTTGTTGCAGATTGCACAGGTTGCCTCAAAGAGATTTGCCATCTTCTTCGTTCCGGTAATGAGCTCCGCATCATAACGTGGAATATCATAATCTTTCTCATAACGTGCAAGTTTTTCATTTCTCAGCTCCGGCTGTTGGTCTTTGATCTTCTGGATCCATTCATCACTGATCACGATCGGCACCAGATCCGGTTCCGGGAAATAGCGATAGTCCTGCGCATCCTCTTTGGAACGCATTGCATAAGAATATTCTTTATTATCATCCCATCTTCTGGTTTCCTGAATGACTTTCTTTCCTTCTTCGATGAGTTCGATCTGTCTCTGTCTCTCTCCCTCGATCGCATGTGTAATCGCTTTAAAGGAGTTCAGGTTCTTCATCTCAGTACGTGTTCCAAACTCAGAAGCACCTACTTCATGAACCGAAAGATTGACGTCTGCTCGCATGGATCCTTCCTGAAGCTTACAGTCCGATGCTCCCAGATACTGGCAGATCATACGCAATTTTTCCAGATAAGCAATGACTTCATCTGCCGAACGCATATCCGGCTCCGATACAATCTCGATCAGCGGCTTCTGCATCCATCGGCTATAATCTACTAAAGAGCAGTCTTCCCACTCATCATGGATCAGCTTTCCGGCATCCTCTTCCATATGCATCTCATGGATCCGGACTTTTTTCTTCTGCTCTCCGACTTCAATCTCTACATAGCCGTCTCTCGCAATTGGCAGATAGAGCTGTGAAATCTGATAGTTCTGCGGGTTATCCGGATAGAAATAATTCTTACGGTCGAATTTGCACACCTGTGTGATCTTACAGTTTGTCGCAAGTCCTACTGCCATCGCATATTCTACTACTTTTTTATTTAATACCGGAAGGGAGCCCGGCATACCGGTACATACCGGGCAAGTATGTGTATTCGGTGCGCCCCCGAATGCGGTACTGCATCCACAGAAAATTTTTGTCTTTGTTGCAAGTTCTACGTGAACTTCCAGACCGATTACGGTTTCATACTGCTTTGACATCTATGCTTCCTCCTTTCCGGCTGCTTCTGTTTTGTCGTACATAGATACCCATTTTTTCTCTGTCAGGCACTCATAGGTATAAGCTGCCTGAAAAAGCTTCTTCTCCTGGAAGCAGTCTCCGATGAGCTGCATTCCAACCGGAAGTCCTTTCGCATCCCGTCCAACCGGAATACTAATCCCCGGAAGTCCTGCCAGGTTGACGGAAATCGTATAAATGTCGCCCAGATACATTTTAATCGGATCACTTAAGGAAGCTCCAAGCTTCGGTGCTGTCGTCGGTGCTGCCGGCGCCAGGATCATATCATATTTTGCAAATGCACTGTCAAATGCCTTTTTAATCAGTGCTTTTGTACGGAGTGCTTTCAGATAATAAGCATCATAATATCCACTGCTTAATACGAAGGAACCCA
>OKRU01001683.1_pt1 | contig 21414 bp, 18 predicted proteins | sample 1601131 | NCBI WGS metagenome assembly OKRU01 (sample SAMEA3541558, study PRJEB24748) | human gut metagenome | biome: human gut; feature: human-associated habitat; material: faeces | place: China | collected 2012
ATGGGCGATCTCCAGGTAAGTATGTTCTGCATTCTTGTCATGGAAACGCTCATCCAGATCCTTAGCAAGGGCTGTAAGCATAATGGATTTTGCCTGCTTTGCAGTACGTGCCTTTGAAAAAGCGTCTAACTTTTCGCCTTGAATGGTCAAAACAGGCTTAATACGCAGCAAAGTTCCCAGCGCGGCTGCAGCCGGAGTGATACGTCCGCCTTTTTTCAGGTATTCCAAGGTGTCTAAAAGTCCCATGGTGTGGATCTTGGATTTCTCCTTTTCGAGAATGCTGACAATTTCTTCTGCGGATTTTCCCTGATCCTTTAATTGCAGACCATACTCTACCAGAATGCGTTCTCCTATGGTGGCATTCATGCTGTCTACGACGAATACCTTACCCTCATAATCTTCAGCAGCGATCCGGGCACTCTGGCAGGTGCCGGACAATTTACCGGAGATGGTGATTACGATGACGGTCTCCTCCGCGGAGACTGCCTGCTCATAAGCGTCTTCAAAGACAGCGGGAGATACCAGGCTGGTGGTGGGGAGAGTGTCGCATTCGATCAGCTTTTCGTAGAATTCTCTGTGACTGATGGTGACTCCGTCCGCATATTCGTCGTCGCCGAAGCGGATGTGCAACGGCAGGATGGTGACATCCTCCCTGGGGTGGTTCATATCAGATGCGGAGTCTGTGATAAAACGTATTTTTTCCATAGTGTAAAATTCCTGTGCTTTCTATAATAGTAATATACTGGATTTCAAAATTCTGACTTTTCTGCGATGAAGCAGCCGGCTGGAGCTTCACGTGTCTGTGGCGCAGATATGGTCTGCGTCTCGGGGATCAACTCTCTTTGGGATGTTCGGAAGGAAACTCAGCAAGGTATTGTTCCAGATTATGGGAAATCCTCTCCAGGGAATCGTAGAGATTCACCCGCTGTTCCTCTGTCATGCCGTCTCCGCCGTGAGCCAGTGCAGAGTAGATCCGGGAACCGATTTTTCTGACTACAGTACTGCCTTCCGCTGTCAGATAGTATAAAGTGCGGTAGGAACGCTTGTTCTCCGGCAGCTCACAGGATACCAGCCCTTTGGCACTTAACTGGCTTAAGGTGCGGGAGATGGCAGCCTTGTCTTCCTTGCAAAGCTCTGTCAGTTGTGTGGCAGTCAGCCCCTCCGGGTGTTTTCCCAGGTGATACAGACACATAGTGTAACCTGCTTTTAAGTCTAACTGCCCCATTTCCAGTTCTTTTAATTTCTGCAGATAACGGTGCAATTCCGTGATCGATACAACAAATCTTTCAAAACGATCCTGCATGGACAATCCTCCTGTAAAAAAGTTGATAAAACAACAACTTTATGAAGTGTAACATACGAATGTTGACAAGTCAACAAAAATAGAATAAAAAAATACCCCATCTGCTAAGATGAGGTAATGATAGAAATAGACTATGCAATTTCCAGTCGTTGTTTTATTTTGCGGACATCATTTTCTAATACGTTGAGACGGACACGTATCAATTCGTCATCTTCTTTGACTTTTAATGCCTGATCGAATTTGCGGGATAAATCTAAATGAGCTTCCGCAATCGTACAGATATTGCGGCAGACTTCATTCTCAAGAGTCAGTTCTATATTAGTGAGACGGCGCTCCATGGAAATCTGACCGGATTCTAAATTGGAAACCCGTTGTTCCAGTGAATCGAATCGTTGCTCAAGAGTGTCAAGCCGCTGTTCTACTTTGTCAAGCCGCTGTTCTACTTTGTCAAGCCGTTGATCTATGTGGTCTAATTTGATTACGATAGCTTCTAATAATTCCCGGTTGGTCATATACATCCCTCCTGTACCAGTATACTAGCATAGTTCGAAAGCGCTGACAATTGTGCAATACAGAGAAAAGAGTCGTTGTGCATTATCACAAAAAAAGTTTGATAAATAGTTGACAATCTCTAAAAATCGCGATATATCTAATGAAAAGGGGCAGGTAATAATAAACAATACATATCAGAAAGGAAGATTTTTATGGTTAAGAAACTGATCCTGGTAACATCACCGCCGGCCTGCGGAAAGACATATATTTCCAAAGCATTGGCAAAAAGACTGCAGCACGTTGTATATTTGGATAAGGATACTTTGATCACTTTGTCAAAACAGATTTTTGTGGTAGCGGGACAGCCTTATGACAGAAGCAGTGATTTTTTTGAGAAAAATATCCGTGACTACGAGTATGAGTGCGTCGTGGATCTGGCCATGGAAGCATTGGACTATGACGATATTGTACTGATCAATGCCCCCTTCACACAGGAGATCAGGGATATGGATTATATCCATAACCTGAAAGCTAAACTGGCAGAGAAAAATGCCACCTTGGTAGTCGTATGGGTAGAAACATCTCCTGAGATCGTGCATGAGCGTATGATCGCCAGAAATTCCGACCGAGATACCTGGAAGCTGGCACACTGGGATGAGTATATTGCATCCTGCGATTTCTCTATCCCGAAGAATCTGGATGATCCTAAGGCGAAGGACGATCTGATTTTGTTTAAAAATAACAATGAGGAAGAATTTGAAACATCCATGCAGAACTGTCTGCATATTCTGGAAGAGACCATGAAGGGTTAGGAATATCTGATCCGGTATGGATTGTGCTGTGTGGCGGTTTATGCTATGCTAGATACAGATTGTACATGACAACAGGAATGTATACGTAAAAGCGTAAAAGTGAGGAAACACAGCATGCTCAGACCTAGCATTGGTATCGATTGGGACGATGTCACCGCCCCGTTTAACAGTATTGCCATTCGTATGGCAAATGAAAAATATCACCCAGAGGAACCTTACCGCCTGGAAGAGATCACTTCCTGGGCCAATGAGGGTCGGACTTCAGTGATCAAAGAATTCTATAACGATCCCGAGCTGTACAGCCGGCAGATTCCTACGGAGGAAACGAAACGTGGGATCCGCCGGCTGATGCAGATTGCGGATGTTTTTTTTATTACGGCGGTGTCACCGCGGTTTATGGGAGTACGGGCAGAGCAGATCATGACCCAGTTCCCGGAATTCCCGCCGGAAAATATCATTTTGGGAAGCGCCAAGGACCGAGTCCATTTCGACATTGTGTTGGATGATGCCATTCACAATATTTTAGAGAGTAAAGCGGAATATCCGGTGTTGATGCGAAAACCCTGGAATGCCAGGATGACGGGACTTCTGTCCGTAAATACCATGTCGGAATTCGTGTCTTTGGTGAAGCAGATCATGAAAGCTTCCACATCTAAGACCGAGAAGATCACCGCACCGGCGGTGCTGGCATTAGTGGGCCCTTCCGGGTCCGGCAAACGGGAGATCACGGAAGCACTGTGTGGCAGCGAAGGTGGAAATACGACAGATAGTATCGGCACGGAGCAGTTGTTTGTGCGCCCGGTGAATTATTGCACGGAGCCCGAACGTTACGGACACCGGTATGTGTCGGAAGAAGCCTTCGATCAGATGAACTTTTTTGAAAAAACAGCTTATGCCGGTGTGCGGTACGGCACGAGGAAGGAAGATATTCAGGAACTGTTAGATCAGGGAAGATTTGCCGTGATCCCGGTGGATATGTGTGGTGCCATTGCCATGAAACGTTCTTTTCCCACCCATATCATCTATGTAGCAAGAGATAAGGAAAAACTGATTGCGGATATTATTGACTCCGATTACAACACAGAGGAAAAGACCCTGCGGATCCTGTCCATCGACGCGGAGAAGCGGAACCGCAAGATCTGCGATCATGTTATTCATAATGATATCATAGAGGAAAATTACGTCAGCGGTGCGGAGGAACTCAGACGCCTGATCGCAGCTGCGGATGGAAAAAACGCAGGAGCAGATCCGGTGCAGGATGCTTACTTGTCGGCAGGAAAGTAATATGCTATACTTTGGAATGATAAAGTAATGAATTCTACGATGAGGGAGAAGACAAAATTGAACGCTACCAAAGATGTTTTCAAACAGAAGTCACTGTTCAGAATATGGATCGGTTTTTTTGTAAAATATATTGGAATTTTGATCGCAGCGGGAGTGGTTGGGATCCTGCTCCTGACTTTTGCCTATCATATTCCGGTCAATCAGGAATCAAAGGATTCCACATTTGAGTACAGCGGTCAGATGGGTTGGGCGCCCCTGGTCAATAACCGCTATACCCAGTACATTCCTTTCTTCACTTCCTATGAGATCGGAACTCTGGATGATGCCACAGACCGGACAATCCTGAACAATTGCTATAATGAAGGAGAGGAATCCGCCATCAAACGTGCGGCGGATATGAATGATTACGGAAGATACTGGCACGGTTATGTTGCTATTTTGCGTCCCATCTTCTATTTTATGGACTACTGGGACTATCTGTTGATCAACAGCTTTGCCCAGCTGTTTGTCATGGGATGTGTAGGCTATGCCATCTATAAGGCGACGGGACAGAAAAGATATCTACTGGCATTTTTCTGTTCCTGTGCGTTCCTGACACCGGCAGCCACTGCCATGTCACTGCAGAATTCGCCGGTATTTTATGTTGCTATGCTGGGAAGTTTGTTTGCTCTGCTGAAGACGGACTGGATCCTGGAGAAAAACAGAAGATATTATCTGTTTTTGTTTCTGGGAATTGTGACCTGCTATTTTGATTTCCTGACCTATCCGTTACTTAGCTTCGCATTCCCGTTCTGCTGGCTGTTAGTGGCGGCAGGACAGAAGATGAATCTGAAAGAGCGGATCGCATTGTTATTTGGCGGCGGTATTTCCTATGTGATCGGCTGGGGTGGATTCTTTGGCGTAAAATGGGTCGTAGAGACGGTTGTATGTGGTCCTTCGATCCTGGACAACGGTATCGGCGCGGTCTTCAATCATCTGTTCAGTGGAATGCCCGATGAGAACAGACTGCTGCACCAGACCTATTGCAGGATCGATACACTGTATAACAATTTCAGACATTATCTGTTCCCTCTGTTTATTCTGATATTACTCGCATGGATCGTAGTGCTCATCTGCGAATTCCTGCGGGGAGGCTTCCGGATAAAAACAGAACAACTGATATTTGCGGCAGTGACTTTAACCTCTCCGGCATGGTATTTTATTATGAATACACATACCAGCTATCACCATCTGTTTACTTACAGAGTCTACGGAGCATCGTTGCTTGGCTTTATGCTGTTCGTCTGTGGCTGTCTGGATAAAAGCAGTGAAGAAAGCATTGAGGGTAAGGCGAAGATCGCTGTGGGAGACCTGGTGAAAAGAGCTGCAGTGCTTATATGCTGCTTGGCAGTGGGACTGGGAGCTTCCAGACTTGCCATGGAAGACAGGATGGATATCAACGGAGGAGATAATGAAGAGTTTCCCCTGGCACAGGGAGATACACTGGAATTCGAATTTACTCCGGCAGTGAATAATGTGAAGGGATTTACGTTCTGTGTGAAGCCGAATGGGTCCACGGCCGGAGAACTGGTGATCGGGGTATATGACGGAGAGACCCTCTGTGGGGAGGAGATAACTCCCATAGAGACTTATGAAGATACAGTATTTGAAATGCAGCTGACAGACTGGAAGCTGACCGCAGGCAGAACCTATCAGCTGAAAGTGTCTGTGCGGGATAATGCTGCCGGAGTCATTCTGCTGGTAACTCCGGAGGGCGAAAAGCCCCAGGCGGAATACGGCAGAGCTTATTTAAACGGTGAACAGCTGCCGGATATCGCACCGCTGTCCGGAATCACGTATCGCGGACATTTCCAGTCAGTGCAGATTAAATTATACCTGTCTCTGTGTGTGGCAGCATTTTTATTAATGTGGTTTATGGTGGCAGATACCTTATTAAAGAATAAATATGCAGGTTGCATCAAAGAGAGCAAACCTTTATAATAAGAAAAGTACAGTCTGAAGGGATGCAGAGATTGCAGACATAAATTCGGACGCGAACAGGAGGACGAGCATGATTCAGTTAACACAGGGTGGCGCTTATCTGGTAAATGGTACAGATATTGTAGCAGATACTCCGGAAGCAGTAAGTCAGATACAGGCAAAGACCGGCATTACGATCTCTAAGGAAGAAGCAGCGAAAAACACGATGGCTTACGGTATTTTGCGGGAGCATAATACTTCCGGCAATATGGACAAGCTGAAGATCCATTTTGATAAGCTGACCAGCCATGACATTACATTTGTAGGTATCATTCAGACCGCGAGAGCATCCGGACTGCAGAAGTTCCCTATGCCCTATGTGCTGACCAACTGTCATAACTCTCTGTGTGCCGTAGGCGGCACCATCAACGAGGATGACCACATGTTTGGCCTGACCTGTGCGAAAAAGTACGGCGGAGTCTATGTACCCCCTCATCAGGCTGTTATCCACCAGTTTGCCAGAGAGATGTTAGCCGGCGGCGGCAGGATGATCCTGGGTTCCGATTCTCATACCCGTTACGGTGCTCTGGGTACCATGGCTATGGGCGAGGGCGGTCCCGAGCTGGTGAAACAGCTGCTGAATCAGACTTATGATATCAATATGCCCGGCGTGGTAGCCGTATACTTAAAGGGTGCGCCTGTAAAGGGCGTAGGTCCTCAGGACGTGGCACTGGCCATTATCGGTGCTGTATTTAAGAACGGTTATGTGAAGAATAAAGTAATGGAGTTCGTAGGTCCCGGCGTGGCTTCCTTAAGCGCGGATTTCCGTATTGGTATTGATGTCATGACCACAGAGACCACCTGTCTGTCCTCTATCTGGAAGACCGATGACCAGATCCGTGAGTTCTATGAGATCCACGGACGTACCGAAGATTACAAGGAACTGAATCCCGGTCAGGTAACTTATTATGATGGATTGATCGAGGTAGATCTGGACAAGATCCGTCCCATGATCGCCATGCCGTTCCATCCCAGCAATACCTATACTATCGAGGAATTGAATGCGAACCTCATGGATATTCTGGATGAAACCGAGAAGCGTGCGAAGGTAAGCTTGGACGGAGCAGTGGACTTCACTCTGAAGAATAAAGTTAAAAATGGAAAATTTATCGTAGATCAGGGTATCATCGCAGGTTGTGCCGGCGGTGGATTCGAGAATATCTGTGCGGCAGCGGATATCCTGAAGGGCAGATACATCGGTGCGGATGAATTTACCTTAAGCGTATATCCCGCATCCATGCCCGTATACATGGAACTGATCCGTAACGGCTGTGCAGCGACCATCTTAGAGACCGGTGCAGTCATGAAGACAGCATTCTGCGGTCCCTGCTTCGGTGCCGGAGATACCCCTGCCAATAACGCATTCAGTATCCGTCACTCTACCAGAAACTTCCCGAACCGTGAAGGCTCCAAGCTGCAGAACGGTCAGATCGCTTCCGTAGCTCTGATGGATGCAAGATCTATCGCAGCTACCGCAGCCAACAAGGGCGTGCTGACTCCCGCAACGGAGTTCGATGGCGACTTCGGAAAATACAAATATCATTTCGACAGCAATATTTACAAGAACCGTGTATTCGATTCCAACGGTGTGGCAGACGAGAGCGTAGAGATCCAGTTTGGCCCCAATATTAAGGACTGGCCCGCTATGGGTGCTTTGCCTGATAACCTGGTACTACAGGTAGTATCCGAGATCCACGATCCCGTAACCACCACCGATGAGCTGATCCCTTCCGGTGAGACCTCTTCCTACCGTTCCAATCCTCTGGGACTGGCAGAGTTCACCTTAAGCCGTAAGGATCCCCAGTATGTAGGACGTGCCAAAGAGATCCAGAAGGCAGAGAAAGAGCGTATGAACGGTGGACATCCCTGCCAGGCAGTTCCGATACTGAAGGATGTCATGGGAGAAGTAAAGAAGCAGTATCCAGAGGCTAGCCGTGAGAACACCGGATTCGGTTCCACAATCTTCGCAGTGAAGCCCGGAGACGGTTCTGCCCGTGAGCAGGCTGCTTCCTGTCAGAAGGTACTGGGCGGCTGGGCGAACATCGCCAACGAGTATGCTACCAAGCGTTATCGTTCCAACCTGATCAACTGGGGTATGCTTCCTTTCCTGATCCAGCCCGGGGATCTGCCTTTTAAGAATCTGGATTATCTGTTCGTTCCCGACATCAGGAAAGCCGTGGAAGACAAGGCAGAAGAGATCAAAGCTTATGTGGTAACACCCGGAGAGGGCATGAAGGAATTCTCCCTGAAGTTAGGCGAACTGACTGATGAAGAACGCCAGATCATCCTGAAGGGCTGCCTGATCAATTATAACCGGGTGTAACTGAATAGTTACAACGAGAAGTAAGGAGTAAAAATATGGAATTTAACAAACCGGTATCCAACCCCATGATGGTGGGATCCATTGAATTATTAAAAGCAGAGGACACTCCGGAACACAGACAGCTGTTCTTAGACGAGCTGCAGAAAGCAAAGTTCCTGTCACCGGTCGTGATCGATCCGGTACCTCAACCCGATGAGAAGGGGCAGATGAAGATTGCCAGAGATTCCAAGGTACAGTTTCCTATGCTGTCCACAGAGGACGGACGGAAGTTCTTCATGGCTTTCACGGACTGGATAGAGTTAAAAAAGTGGAAGGACGAAGAAAATCAGCAGACCTTCGCCATGAATTTTGACGATTATGCGGGAATGCTGCTTCGTAAGGATGCGCAGGGTAATATCAGCCCGGCACTGGGGTTCGTGATCAATCCTTTTGGCGGAAACATCGTGGTTACCAGAGAGATGGTAGCCGGTATGATCGCAGCAAAGCTGAAAGCAGCCGGAAAACCGGTGCCTCCCGCACCCGGTGCACCTGCTGCACCCACACAACAATAAATTCGGACTAAACAAAACGCCCGATACGGACGATATAAGTAGCAGAGAGGTGACAAGGCCAGTCACTTCCCTGCTATTTTTTTTACAGATTAATAACGACACCATGGATGGTAACGGAACAGAATCGTATTCTGTTTTGTTATCATTTTTTACTTAACAGTTCAGCCGTGCAATATCGCATGTGGTCGTGAACTGTTAAGCTTTACAGGAAGCGCGCCCTGTATGGTGAGGTCGGGGAAAGGAGAAAATTACAGATTTGAGAATTGATTCCGCAAGCATAGGAATGGATTCCGCCAGAAGTTATCATACTTCTAAGACGAGCGTCAGACGCTTTGAGATAACGGATTATCAGGCAGCTCTGACAGATGTATCCACCAAGGAACAGAAGACACCGGAAGAGGGGGATACAGCACAAAATACCGGGGAACAGGAGAACACCACAGAGAATACTGCAATGACAGCAAAAGACTGGCAGAGCCGTTTTCTGGTATCCTCCGCGAGATGGAATATGCGAAGCAGCGCCAGTGAACAGACACTGTCCACCATCCGGGAATATACGGTACGCTATATTTTTGATTTATTGTTCCCCTCCAGGAACAGCACGTTGCGTGACTGGATGCAGGAAAACGGGTGGAATGCGGGCAATAGCGTTGATAACGCCCGGACGAATTCCGGCAGCACTCAGGGAACGGCAGCACCTGCGTCGGATGCCTTCTATCCGGTTGCAGCCCGCATGAAAGTATTGAACTACGTAGGTGAGACCTATAGCGTGGAGCAGGAAGATACCTGCTTCTCCACCGTAGGAACCGTGCGGACGAAGGATGGCAGAGAGATCAATTTTAATGTCAATGTAAATATGAGCCGCAGATGTGAGGAATACTACAGAGAGGAACTGAATGTGGCGCAGTTTGCCCTATACGATCCATTGGTGATCAATCTGAATACCGATGTGACCGAACTGTCGGATCAGACCTTTTATTTTGATCTGGATGCCGACGGTGAGGAAGAAGAGATCTCCATGTTAAAGGGCAGCGGCTATCTGGCACTGGATAAAAACAATGATGGCGTCATCAATGACGGCAGCGAGCTGTTCGGAACGAAAAACGGTGACGGCTTTGCAGACCTGGCACGGTACGATGAGGACGGCAACGGATGGATCGATGAGAACGATTCCATCTGGTCAAAATTAAAAATCTGGTGCAAAGATGAAAACGGCAACGACGTACTGTACAAGCTTTCCGATCAAGGTGTCGGAGCGATCTGCCTTGAGAATGTTTCCACAGATTTTACCATGCAGGGAGACAGAAAAGCGCAGGACGGCACCACGAATGCAAATGCAACGAATGCTGTGATCCGCAAGACCGGTATTTTCTTATATGAAAACGGAAATATAGGCACTGTGCAGCATGTAGATCTGGCAGCATATGCCGCAAAAGCATAAACAAAAACATAATACCGCATTCTGAATAAAACCCATGAATCAGGCAAGACTATAGGATAAACCAGGGAAAGTGGTTTGAGTGATGCAACAGCAGGCAGCAGATTCAGGGAACAGGAAGGATGCGGATAGAATATGAGTAGAAACAGAAAGAGCAATATTCACAAAGAACGTATAATAATGTTAGCCTCTTCAGCCTTTGTACTGGCAGCGTTGACCATGACGGGGGTCTATATGAAGGGGCAGAATGTGGAGTCCAAGGATGATGGTTATACCTTGGACTTCACTGCGCTGGAAAACAATGCGGATGATAAATTGCAGGAGATCACGGAGAACAACGATGAGCATCTGCTGAAGGAGGATGAGAACATTCCGGGATTGACCGCGAATAACACGGCTGGGAAGGAGATCGCCGGGGCACCCGTTACGGAGGATGATCTGGACTATATGCCACAGGAGGTTGGCTCCGGGCATGTGGAGATCCCGGGACTGACGGATCAGGAGACCTTGCTTGAAGAAGCAGAGGCAGCAACTCCCCTGTCCAAAGGTACCGTGGAGAAGACATTACATTTCGCGGAAAGCGATGGGTTACAGCAGCCGGTGCAGAGTGATATTCTGATGCATTATTCTATGGATCAGAGCACCTATTTTGCAACACTGGATCAGTACAAATACAATCCTGCCACAATTTTCTCCGCGGAGGAGGGCGAGGCAGTGACTGCCTGTGCACAGGGTAAAGTGACTTCGATTTTCGAAAATGAGGAGATCGGCAAGGCAGTAACACTGGATCTGGGCGATGGCTATGAGGCCACCTACGGACAGCTTGCAGAGATCACTGTGCAGGAGGATTCCTATGTAAATCCCGGGGAGACCATAGGCAAAGTAGCAGCGCCTACCAAATATTACAGTGCCGAGGGAAGCAATGTATATTTTGCCCTGACCCATGACGGGGAACCGGTAAACGGGGAGACATTGTTCCACTGATATATCGTGGGAGGCAGGATTCCCTATGGAAATTTTTGCACGAACCAAGTATACTATGATAGATGGGGAAAGCGTGTACCGTAATCCCTAAAGAGAATGACCGGAGGAAGCGTTTGAGATACAGCAGGAAAAATGCAGGGATCCTCTCCCTGCTATTACTATTTAACAGCATAGGAATGATGGCCTGTGGCAGGACTACTGTGGAGACGGGACGTGTCAGTTACAGCAGCATCAGCAGTCTCACCGGCATGGAGAGCACACCGGTCATCAACTATACATTGCCTGTACTGACACCCAATGTGTTGGTGGACCAGCAGGGTTATGCATCAGGCAGAGAAAAACTGGCAGTGGTAAAAAGCCGCGAGCCGGTGGAAAATTTCCGCGTGATCGATCAAGAGACCGGGGAGACGATATACCATGGTAAGGTAGAAAACTCTGATTATAACGAAGATCTGCATTTATATATCGGCAGGGTGGATTTCACCGAAGTTACACAGAACGGTACGTTTTATCTGGAATGTGACAGGGTAGGACAGTCATTTGCTTTTACGGTGCAACAGGATCATTATGAGGAACTGTTTCGTTCCTTATGTGCGAAGCTGCATGAGGCTTGTGAGAACCGGAGGATTACCGAGGAAGAGATCCTGACGGTTCTGACTGCCTGCGAATGGTATCCGGAGACTTTCGCCGATGATAATGCCAATGAGATTCCGGATCTTCTGGAGGATATCGCCGGGTGGCTGGAGAAGACGACCAATGACACCGGGCAACCGGAGCCGGAGAATATGACCTATGTGGCGGCACTGGCGAAGTTCGGCTATTTGTATCAAAAATACGACGTGCAGTACGCCACACAGTGCTTACAGCATGCTTCCGCCATATATACGAAGCTTACAGCGGCTTCCGGAAGAGATGCACAGAAATTCATGGCGCTGACAGAGTTGTACCGGGCGGCGGGATTATATTCCTACCGGACGCAGATATTGGAATATAAGGATTTCTTTGAAGATAATACCAGCTACCTCGAAGAGACGGATTATCTCTATGGCGCTATGACGTATATGGCGACCAGACAAGCGGTGGATGTGGATCTGTGTACCGTGTTTATGGAGGATATCCGTAACCGGGGGGAGGAACTGGCGAAAAGATCGGATAAGATGATCGATGCGGTGGCTTCCGTCAATAACGGCACGGAAGATCTGTTGAAGAGAGCAGAGGAACTGTCCTGCGCCAACTACATTTTATACAGTTATCAGTACACGGAGATTCTGGAAGATTTTTTACATTATCTGATGGGAAGAAATAAAGACTCGACATGCTATTATCCCGAAGAGGGAGACACTGCGGATTATCTTCTTTTGATCGCCCAGCAGGTCTCCCTCGGTAGGAAACACGAACAGATTAAATGAGTTCTTTGTTCTTAAAATAGGTCTCAGAGATAATATTTTGTACATAGGTACCCATGCTCTTGCGGGTTTCCTTGTCCAGATCCTTCATATATATAGGCTTACCGTATTCGATGACTACGGTGGCCTTTTTTATTTTGGGAAACTGGTCTTCAAAAATAGCGGCAGAGTTCACAATGGTCATGGGAATGATGGGAACATTGCCTTTTTCGGCGATCTTAAAGCTGCCTTCATGGAAGGGGAGGAAGGTATCCTTTGTCTTATTCCGGGTACCTTCGGGGAAAATGCAGATAGAAATACCGTTTTTCACCTTATCAATGGCAGCCAGGATCGTTTTCAGCCCGGCCTTGATATCCTGGCGGTCCAGGAAGAGACAGTGCAGATCCTTCATCCAGATATTCAACAGGGGCCATTTCAGCATTTCTTTTTTGGCAACGTAGCCGGTAGGTCTGGGCACGCGGACGTAGGTCAGGACCACATCGAAAAAGCTGCGGTGATTGCCCACGTACAGTACAGCAGTATCGGTGGGAATATTTTCTTCACCGATGGCGATCACTTTGGTGCCCGCCAGGCGGATCACCTGACGGAATGCCCAGTTGACAATGGCCAGAGAGCTTCGGTCCTTCAGTCCCGGATTGAACTTGCCAATGATCCATTCCACCAGCATAAGCGGAGTGGACAGGATCAGGAATAATACAACAAATAATACAACGAATATAAAACGGATCATAAATACCTCTTTCTAATTCATTTGCTCTGGCAATCTCATTTCTCGATGAATAGTACGCCCAGAGTTCCGGGACCGCAGTGGCTGGAGATGACACCGCCGGCCCGGGTCTCTAATATTTCCTTGAAAATGCCGAGGCTCTCCAGATAGGAACGAACGGCTTCCACGATCTCCCGGTCACAGCCGGAGTGGGTGATGAAGACTCTGTCGGGGACCGCATTTTTCAGGTCTTCTTCCATATCTTTTGTATAGGACAGGATGACAGAACCCAGCTTACCACGATATTTTTTGGAAGCATCCATGGCACCGTCTTCGACTACGATCCTGGGGTGAAGCTTTAACATACCACCGGCCAGAGCAGCTACGGCATTGCATCTGCCACCGCGATAGAGATAGGTCAGGGTATCTACGACGAAGCTGGCGCGGACTCTGGGGCGGATCTCTTCGATGGCAGCAGTGATCTGATCCCTGCTTTTCCCTTCTGCGGATAAAATGGCAGCCTGTATTACCTGCAGACCGATACCGGTAGACAGATTGGCGGAATTGATCACGGTTACTCTATCCGAAGCCTCCAGATCTTCCGCTGCCAGCCGCATGACGTTGCCGGAGGTGGACATGCTGTCGGAAATAGAGAAACAGATGATCTCACGGCCTTCCTCCAGGAAGGGCTTCATCACTTCCATGGCCTCGGTCATGGAAGGCGCAGAGGTCTTCGGTGTGGTCTTATTTTCATCAGACCATCGAAAGATCTCTTCCGGGGTAATGTCTACACCATCACGATACTCTGTCTCCCCTAACAGGATGTGCAGGGGCAGGATGGTAATGTCATATTTTTCCAATAAATCTTTTGACAGATCGCAGGTGCTGTCAGAGATGATCTTAACTGTCTGTGCCATAGAATATACCTTCTTTTTTAGTTTTTAGTGTTTCATCTTTCCTTATTCATTGCTTTTGACGATCTGTCTGGCTACATAGACACCGCTGGCAGATGCATGGGACAGGGAATGGGTCACACCGCTGCCGTCGCCGATGATATATAATCCCTTATGACAGCTTTCCAGGTGCTCGTCCAGTTCCACTTCCATGTTGTAGAACTTCACCTCCACACCGTAGAGTAAGGTGTCGTCATTGGCAGTACCGGGTGCGATCTTGTCCAAAGCGTAGATCATTTCAATGATGCCATCTAAGATACGCTTGGGCAGTACCAGGCTTAAGTCACCGGGGGTCGCAGCCAGGGTAGGCTCCACCATGCCCTCGGCAATACGCTTTGCATTACTGCGGCGTCCTCTTACCAGATCACCGAAACGCTGCACGATGACACCGCCGCCCAGCATATTGGAGAGACGGGCGATGCTTTCGCCGTAGCCGTTACTGTCCTTGAAGGGCTCGGAGAAATGCTTGGCAACTAACAGTGCAAAGTTGGTATTCTCAGTCTGTTTATCGGCACCCTCGTAGCTGTGGCCGTTGACGGTGACGATGCCGTTAGTATTCTCATTAACTACGATACCGTGGGGGTTCATACAGAAGGTACGCACAGCATCTTCGAATTTCTCGGTTCGGTATACGATCTTGCTCTCATACAGCTCATCGGTCAGATGAGAGAAGATGACAGCGGGAAGCTCCACGCGGACGCCGATATCCACACGGTTAGACTTGGTGTTGATATCCAGATCCTTACAGATGCGTTCCATCCATTTGCTGCCGCTGCGGCCTACGGAGATGATACATTGATCACACTCGTAGGAAGCATCCTCGCAGCTGATGCGATACCCAGGCTCCAGTGATTCCACGGTTTTTACAGGCGTATCAAAATAGAACGTTACTTTATCTTTGAGCTCCGCGTACAGGTTCTCCAGCACGATAAAATTGATATCGGTACCTAAGTGACGCACGGAAGCATCTAACAGAGTCAGCTTGTTCTGCATGCAGAGCTTCTTAAATGAGGTACCTGCGGTGGAATACAGCTTGGTGCCCTCTCCACCGAATTTCATATTGATGTCATCCACGTATTTCATGAGATCGATAGCCTGATTTTTGCCAATGTATTCATACAACGTACCACCGAATGCGTTGGTGATGTTGTATTTTCCGTCGGAAAAAGCACCTGCACCGCCGAAACCGCTCATAATAGAACAGCTCTTGCAGTTGATGCAGCTCTTGATCTTATCTCCGTCGATGGGGCAGTGACGCTTCTCCAGGGGATGACCGGCTTCGAAGACGGCAATCTTCAGGTCGGGATTCTGCTGTACCAGCTCGTAAGCGGAGAAGATACCGCCGGGGCCGGCACCGATAATAATGATGTCATATTTCATAGGGCATGGTTCCTTTCATAGTGTTCTCTTTTCGCTTCTGTAAATACCAAAAACATCCAAAATACAGTATACCATAATTTTAGCAAAAAAGGGGAATGGAAATATAGCAAAATATGTGATAGAATCATAAGTCATAGGCTTGTCCGGAAATGGATGGAAAGGTATCTGAAATGGAAGCAGTACAGAAGAAAAATAAATATGAGATAGATATGTGCAACGGCACGATCATGGATAAATTAATATCCTTTGCCCTGCCGCTGATGGTGTCGAGTATTTTACAGCTGCTGTTTAATGCAGTGGATATTATTGTGGTCGGGAGGTTCACCGGAAGTCAGGCACTGGCGGCGGTGGGATCCACCACGGCATTGATCAATATGTTTGTGAATCTGTTCATCGGGGTCTCGCTGGGAGCCAACGTATTGTCTGCCAGATTCTATGCGGCAGGCAAAGAGCGGGAGATGAGCGAGACGGTACATACGGCGATGACTTTTGCCCTGATCAGCGGCATCGTCATGGTATTTGTGGGACTGTTCTGCTCCCGGATATCGCTGGAATGGATGGATACTCCGGCAGATGTGATCGACCAGGCAGCTTTATATATGAAAATCTATTTTTGCGGAATGCCCTTTTTTATGCTGTATAATTACGGAGCTGCCATTCTGCGTGCGGTGGGCGATACGAAGAGACCGCTTCTGTTCCTGATCATTTCAGGAGCTGTTAACGCAGCACTGAATCTTTTCCTGGTCATTGTCTTTTCCATGGGAGTGGCTGGCGTGGCCATCGCTACGGTGTTCTCGCAGATCATCTCCTGTGTGTTGGTACTGGAATGTCTGCTTGGCACGGACAGCTGCTATCGTCTGCAGATCACAAAGCTGGGAATCAAATGGGAGTATCTGGTGCAGATCTTCCAGGTGGGAGTGCCTGCCGGAATTCAGAGCGTGGTGATCAATTTTTCCAACGTATTGCTGCAGTCTTCGGTGAATTCCTTCGGTTCCATTGCCATGGCGGGATACACGGCGGCGAACAACATCTTCGGATTTCTGTTCGTATCGGTCAATTCCATCACGCAGGCGTGCATGAGCTTCACCAGCCAGAACTACGGAGCCGGGAAGAAAAAGCGTATGGACCGGGTACTTGTTGACTGCATGATCCTGTCGGTGATCGTGGCGGTGACTCTGGGTGGCGGCGCCAATCTCTTTGGTTCCCAGCTGCTTCATATCTATACTACGGAGGCGGATGTGATCGCCTGCGGTACGGAAATCTTGTTATATACGACACTGACTTATTTTTTATGTGGAATCATGGATCTGATCCCGGGAGCCCTGCGTGGAATGGGGCATTCGGCGGTTCCCATGATCTTATCTATTATCGGAACGGTAGGTACGAGAATTTTCTGGATCTATGGGGTGTTCCCCATGCACCGGTCACTGATGGTGCTGTTTTTATCCTATCCGGCATCCTGGACTGTCACCATATTGCTGCAGGCAGTGTGCTTCTATTTTGTAAGGAAAAAAGTACACAGTACCATGCCGCAGGAAGAAACATAAGAACATAAGACAAGCGGCTGCAGAGCGTGGAAGACTCGTGACCGCAAAGCACAGGCAGTAAAAGAATTGAGGGATAATATGTTAACTAAATTCAAGAAAAAATATATTGGAAACGGGGATTTCTACCGCAGATATCTGCTGCTTGCAATCCCCATGATCCTGCAGAATGCCATTACCAATCTGGTAAGCTTTTTAGATAATATTATGGTAGGACAGCTGGGTACGGAGCAGATGTCCGGTGTCGCTATCGTGAACCAGCTGATATTTGTATATAATCTGGCGATCTTCGGAGCTGTATCCGCAGCCAGTATCTTCGGTGCCCAGTATTTTGGCAAGGGTAATCATAAGGGGCATATGTATTCGTTCCGTTTTAAATTATATGCGACCCTGTTTGTGACCGGAGGAGCGATATTACTGTTTCTGACCAAAGGTTCTGCACTGATCTCCCTGTATCTGACAGATACGGTTGGGAACGGAGCTACGGAGGTGGCACTCAAATACGGTCAGGAATATCTGGCGATCATGATGGTAGGCCTGATCCCTTTTGCGGTGAACCAGTCTTATGCTACGAATATCAAAGAGACCGGGCAGACTTTTATCCCCATGTTAGCCAGCTTCGTGGCGGTGGGAAGCAACGCGCTGTTAGATTATCTGATGATCTTCGGCATCGGACCTTTTCCCAAGATGGGGGTAGCGGGAGCGGCACTGGCGACGGTGATCGCCCGTTACATTGAGGCATTGATCGTGATCATCTGGGCACACATGCACAGAGCGAAGAACCGTTATCTGGAAGGAGCCTACACCGGCTTCGGCATTCCTTTTGCGGAACTGAAAGCAATTCTCGTCAAGGGCTTCCCCCTGATGATGAATGAAGTAATGTGGGCAGCGGGTATGACCACCGTGACCCAGTGTTATTCCGTCAGAGGACTGGATGTAGTGGCAGGACTGAATATTGCCTCTACCATTACGAATCTGTTCAATATTGTATATCTGCAGTTAGGCTCCTGTATCAGCATTGTGGTAGGACAGTATCTGGGCGCCGGCAAGCTGGAAGAGGCGAAGGATGCGGACAATAAGATGATCGTATTCAGTGTCTTCTGCTGTGTGATCATGGCAGCATTGATGTTCGTGGTAGGAGGATTTTTCCCCGGTATTTATAATACTTCGGATGAGATCAAGGGACTGGCTACGCAGTTCATCGCAGTCTCCGCGATCATCATGCCGTTCTGTGCATTCAGCCATGCGTCCTATTTTACCCTGCGTTCCGGCGGCAAGACGGTGGTAACGTTTTTGTTTGATTCCGTATTTACCTGGGTGATCGTGGTACCTGCGGCTTATCTGCTGGCGCACTTTACCGGGCTGGGGATCGTAAGCATCTATTTCCTGGTACAAGGGACAGAAATGATCAAGGTGATCATCGGCTACTACATGGTGAAGAGCAATGTTTGGGTGGTACAGATGGTATAGGTACGTGCAGATACCGTTTTTTTTCAGCAGACTCTAAAGTAATTGCAAATCTATCCGATAACTATTGTGAAACATCAAAGACATTCAGGAAGGAGGAGTCGATATGCGTATTGAAGCGTATACACAGGTACAGCAGCTGTATCAGTCTCAGAGGGTAAGCAGAACACAGAAGACACAGAAGACAGCACACACGGACAGACTGCAGATCAGCAGCCAGGGCAAGGATTTCCAGACCGCTAAGGCAGCAGTGGCAGCCGCACCTGATATCAGGGAAGAGTTAACGGCTCCCATTAAGGCAAGAATCCAAAACGGTACTTATGGAGTGGACAATGCAAGCTTTGCGGAGAAGCTGCTTCAAAAACAGGAAGAAATGAGGTAGTTCCTTGGCTAGTTTAATGGAAAACCTGATAGATGTACTGGACAGAGAGAGTACGGAGTACGAGGCTCTGCTTCAGTTATCACAACGCAAGACACCGATCATTGCAAGCGGTGATCTTGCAGAATTACAGAAGATCACGGACGAGGAGCAGGAGCTTGTCAGCAGGATCCACAATCTGGACAAACAGAGAGCGGGAGTGACTGCGGACATAGCCGATGTATTGAACAGGGATGTTAATGATTTAAAACTGTCCAATCTGATCACCATGTTATCCACACGTCCTGCGGAGCAGCAGGCGCTGGCAGATGCACATGACAGATTGCAGGCAGCAGTCCGGGGCCTGAAGCGCGCCAATGAGCAGAACAGTGAACTGTTAAACAGTGCACTGGAGATGGTGGAGTTCGAGATGAATCTCCTCCAGGCGGCGAAGGCGGCACCCGAGACAGCCAATTACAATCGTGGAGCTTACAATGCGGGTGATACCATGGGCGTTATGGATCATGGCTTCGATGCCAAGCAGTAAGCGTAGATCCCGGGGGTCCACGCAGATCCCCTGATACAGAGGTGAGAGTTCATGCCATTAATGGGTAGTTTATATATAGGTTCGTCCGGATTACAGACAAGTCAGAATGCGCTGAATACCACAGCGCATAATCTTTCTAATGTGGACACCACCGGCTATACCAGACAACAGGTACAGCAGTCTAACAGAGCGTATGTCACGTTATCTACGGACCCGAAGTCGATTGCCAATAAGCAGACAGGTCTGGGTGTCACTTATTCCCGTGTAAAACAGGTCAGAGATTATTTCCTGGACAAAACATACCGCAAGGAATCCGGACGCAGTATGTTCTATGAAGTGTCCACGGAAGTACTCGAAGAGGTGGAGAGCCAGCTGGGAGAATTAAACGGCGAAGCTTTTCAGACAACCATGACAGATTTCTGGACTGCCGTACAGGAGCTTTCCAAGGATCCCAGCAGCTCCGTAACACAGGGACTGATCGTACAGAGAGCATCCGAATTCGTGCAGAGAGCAAGTGCGGTATACAATGGCTTAAGCTCCTATCAGGATAACCTGAACACACAGATCAAACAGAATGTGGATAAGATCAATAAATACGGAGAACAGCTGTTAACCTTAAACGATCAGATCCGTGCCATCGAGTGTGGCGGTATTGAGCATGCCAACGATCTGCGGGATGCGAGGAATCAGATTCTGGATGAACTGGCAGAGCTGACCAATATGAGCTTTTCCGAGGACAGATACGGCAGTGTATCCGTACAGATCGAGGGTGTGGATTTCGTCAAGGACGGAACCTGCTATAAGATCGCTATGAAGACAGACGAAGCTACCGGCTTCGTAACACCGTTCTGGCCTATGAATGCTTCCTACACCACGCAGGATGACGGTACCAGAGTCTATAATATTGACGGCGCGGAGGTATTTGATCTCTCCATCGAGATCTCATCGGATTTGGGAACCGATATCGGCGGACTGAAGGCAATGCTTCTGGCAAGAGGAGATCACAGAGCGAATTATACCGATCTGGCAGAGGGAAAATACGACAGCGTATCCCAGTCGGTCGTTATGAACATACAGGGTGAATTTGACCAGATGATCCACAATGTGGTGGCGAAGATCAATGATATCCTGGCAGATGCAGCCGGGGTAGCGAGCGGAGATCTGGAACTGGCAGACGGCACAAAGCTTACAGGTGTAAAGTATTGTGCGGTGAAATCCGACGGCTATATGCGCATGGATGACGGTACTCCGATTCAGTTATTTACCAAGGTAACGACAGACGGTTATCGCAAGGTGACCGGAAAAGATGGCAAGGATTACTGGGTCATGAACGAGGAAAAGGCGGAAAAGCCTGAGAGCCTCTACACCATCGGCAATCTGCAGGTGAATCCCACATTACTGCAGGAGCCTTCCAAGCTGGGCTTCCGTCTGGCTGACGGTTCGGAAGATAAGAAAACGGCGGATGCACTGAAGGCAGCGTTTACCGAAGAATCCTATACGCTGAATCCCAACGTACAGAAAAAGACTACTTTTGTAGATTATTATACGGATCTGGTATCACAGGTAGCAAACTCCGGATATGTGTTCCGGAGCATTTATGAGAACCAGGTCAACACCGTGGAAGCAACACAGAGTGCCAGAGAGCAGGTGGTCGGTGTCTCCACGGACGAGGAACTGTCCAATATGATCAAGTTCCAGAATGCATACAACGCATCCAGTCGATATATCAATGTGATCAGCGAGATGCTGGAGCATATTATTTCCACATTAGGAGTATAGGAGGCGATATAGAATGCCCTCACAATTTTTTGGATTAAATATTGCATATACGGGACTCTTAGCCAGCA
>OKRU01001686.1_pt1 | contig 21410 bp, 9 predicted proteins | sample 1601131 | NCBI WGS metagenome assembly OKRU01 (sample SAMEA3541558, study PRJEB24748) | human gut metagenome | biome: human gut; feature: human-associated habitat; material: faeces | place: China | collected 2012
GGAGAATAGATGTCAGCCCCCGAAGAATAAATCTTAGGAAACAAGACTCTAAATTCAACACGATTCTAAGCTAATTATTAGTCGATAGTATCTCCATTCTCCTCCTTTCCGAAGGAGGAGAATGGAGATACTATTGACTTTTTAGTCAGCCCTAATAGAGAAACAGACTAGTAAAGTATGCGAGGAGACAGAGAAATTAGATCAGTTTCTTTTTCTTCCGGTAGTTCTCGCGAAACTCCTTCGGAGAACAATCCTTTTTCTTCTTAAAGATACGATTAAAATTAGACAGGTTATTGAATCCGCACTCATAACAGATTTCTGCGATAGACATCGTAGAATCTACCAGCAACCGCGAAGCGAATCCCAGTCGGATATCAATAATATAATCGGAAAGGTTCTTCCCCGTACGCAACTTAAAGAAACGGCTGAATGACACATCAGTCATCCCGACCATGCTTGCCAACTGTCCCAATCGGATTTCTTCCTGATAATGGAGATTGATATATTCCTGCACCTTCTGTACCCGGCGGCTATCGGAATGAACATCAATCTTGGCAAAAGAAGAACTGGACAGTGTCCGGGCCTCTTCCTCAAAGAGAGAAAGTTCATACAGGATCGTCATAAACTTGATCACCGCATAGAACCCTTGTTTCTCGGAAGCAAGCGTATCCAGCAACGGATATATTTTGAGTATGGCAGACATCGGGAAACAAAGCCCTTTTTGTGCTTTATCCAGCATCCGGCGGATAGAGTCGAACTGGTTCTTATTGATAAAGCTCTTGAAGAACAGGTCGGAAGAGAATTGGATGGTGATCTCCCGTATCTCTTTGGAGCGGCATTCATTCTGTTCCCATACGTGTTCCAAGTCTTTGCCCGTAATCAGAACCAGATCATAATCTCCTATCACTTCGGAGGAATCTCCCACTACACGCCTGACTCCGGCGGCCTTTTCCGTAAAGTTCAGTTCAAATTCAGAATGGTTATGAATCGGATAGGTAAACTCCGTCTTATAACGTTCTGCAATATAGAAACAGTCTTTGTCGGACAAAGGTGTAATTTCACGGATAATCTGATTGGGTATAGGTGTGTTCATAATCAATAATGGTTAACAGTATGTATCGTTCTTAAAATATATAGTATTCTATCTTTTAAATCAGTGTTCTATCTTCACTCCTATCCGTCGCAGGTCTTCACCCGACGGATTCTGAAAGACGCGCAGGCCGAACTCCGGAATGATGGCAAGTACATGGTCGAACACGTCTGCCTGTATGCCTTCGTAAGCAACCCATACTTTGTTGGCAGAAAAGAAATAAAGTTCCAGCGGAATGCCGGTTTCTGTAGGCTGAAGCTGGCGTACCATACAGGTCATATCCTGATTAACAGTGGGCAGGCTCCGCAAATAATTGGTCAGATAGGCACGAAAAACTCCCAGATTGGTCTGCCTCCGCCCGTTCACCAACACGGAATTATCAATATCATGCTCCTTATTATATTCTTCTACCACTTTCTCCGTTTCATCTACGTAATTTGCCAGCAACTGTATCTTGCGATATTTTTCCAGCATTTCGGGAGTACAAAAGCGCACGCTTGTCATATCGATATTAATGGAACGCTTCACCCGGCGTCCGCCGGACTCCTGCATTCCCTGCCAGTTCTGAAAAGAATCGCTGATCAGCAGGTAAGGAGGAATGGTCGTAATCGTATTATCGAAATTACGCACCTTCACGGTATTCAGCGTTACTTCTATCACTGTACCGTCCGCACCATATTTCGGCATGGTGATCCAGTCGCCCACCTTCAGCATATTGTTGGCAGAAAGCTGAATACCGGATACAAATCCCATGATACTATCTTTGAAAACCAACATCAGAATAGCGGCAGACGCTCCCAATCCGGTCAGCAAGACCATCGGGCTCTGATTGATCAGAATGCTTATAATAATGATGGCTCCTATAAAGAAAAGAATCACTTGCGCCGTCTGCAAAAGTCCTTTCAACGGTTTGTCCCGATACTGCTCCCGCTCACTGTAGACTTGATAGACAGCCGTAAACAAAGCGCTGATGAAACGAAGAAAAACGGCAATGATATATATCAGACAGAGACGCCTCAGAAAATCGAGCAAATCAGAATCCGCATGCTCGGGGAATGCGATAGGAATGGCGATATAAATCAGGATAGGCGCTACCATCCGGCTGACATTCACCATCACTTTATGGTTGAATACAATGTCGTCCCAGGTAGCTTTGGTCTGCTTCACCAACTTGGCTACCACCCGTAAAATGATTTTACGGCAGATTATGTTAGCCAACAAGGCTATTCCGATAATAAACAGCAATACGATCAGATTATCTATTTTGTCCGCCCATACTTCATCCACACCTGCCGAGAGCAACGTACGGTTGACCTCCTGCATCACGACATTGCCAACATTCTCCGTATCTCCATTTGCCAATGCCACACTCACTGTATCAATCACTTCTTTCATAAAATAGTATCTCTTTTAGTTTATTCCCTTATTAGTTAGTTCCCTTTTATTCATTCTCCTTTGGCCAGATATTCCTGAATGTCCTGCCTCAGCCAGTCGTAGTGGAAGAGTCGCTTATAGGCGACGTTCTTCTTCAACATGATTTCGACATTCACCTGGCTGTTCTGATAACAAGTCAATTCATTCCTGAATTGTTCATTATGTTCCGCCAGTCGTTTAATTTCCTGTTCCCGTTCCCGGCGCAGGGCGGTACAGACGGGAATCAGAAGTTTCATCACGACATTATCCATCACGTGATGTCCCTGCATATATAAATAGGTGGTTTCGGGGACGAGTCCCAGTTCCTTTAATTCCGACCGCAATCCGTTCACTTGGTTGACAGAACCGGGGAAGCGTTTTTTCAGTTCAGCAAGTTTCTGATTAACTCGGTGTTGCAGTGCTTCCAGACTGTGTTCCGGATGTTTCAGACTGATCTCCCTCAAGGCAGTATAAGTATGGAAGTCGTACATCGGGAAAGTATACGTATCCCGTTGACGATAAAACCACACGTTCCACAGGAAAAGCGGGTATACGATTTCCGAATACCGTTTCAGATAAGCGTTGAAATCCAGTATAAAACGGTCGTTCAATGTGGCCTGCACACATACTTCGTGAAGACTTTCGGCAAAGCAGTGATAGTTTTCGATAGCGTATGTGTAGGTTTGGAATATGTACTTGTTCCGGTTGATCTTTCGGGAAGTGTTCGTGGCTCCCTGCAACAGGAAATCATAGTCACTGTCGACACAGGCAATCAGACTTCTGCCCAGTTCGGCGGTATTCAGCGTGTTCATGAGTACCATCTTCTTCCCCTTTGCCAATGAGGTGGCCGAAGGGAGCATCACTTGAAAATAATGCTCGTCATCTTCAAACTCTTCGAGTAATGTGCGCCAGAAAGCAACATCATCATAGCTCTCTACGTAAGCAATGATGCGCCGGCGAGCCTTTTTGGAATACAGCTTGTGGGCAGCATTGAAGTAAGAAGAAGTCAGATTATCGCGTAGTGAAGTTGCCATGTAGAAGTTGTCATTAACAATTAATAGTCGGGGGGAGTCTGAATCCGTCCGCTTCGGTGGAAATATCGCTCACCTCTGTCACTGCATCCAGCCAGCCCTCCATGATGACGGCAGGCGAATGGGTGGTCAGAATGATTTGCACATTGGGATTCAGTTCTCGGATCATTGAAATCAGTTTCTGTTGCCATTCGATGTGCAGGGAGGCTTCCGGTTCGTCCATGAAAAGGACACAGTGGCTGTTGTCCTGCACGAGCACTGTCAGCAGAATCACGAGCATTTGCTTTTCACCGGACGAGAGTTTGTATGGAAACAGCAATTCTCCGTCCTGATAGAAGGCTATGTCATTCCGACGGCGGTCTATCTTTTTGCGGGTGTAGCTGAAAAGTTCGTCAATCATATCCTGAAAACGACGTTTGGCAAGGGAGAGGGGGGCGGCTTTGCTGCGCTGTTCCTCGTCATTGCTGGAAAGCATTTCGATCATCTTATTGCCTATATTGACCTGATAATCGAGATAGCGGCGCTGCAACAGATACAGTTGCCAGTCCAGTTCGGACTTCACGTTCTTGTCTGCCATGCGTGCCGTGAAGTCACCCATAATCAAGGGGCGGTCGTAGCTGCGGATCACATCGTATGGGATATAAGTCGCTGCGGGATTATCAAAGAAGAGGTGTACTCCGTTCTTTGCGTCGCTTTTCATTTCACCGGAGAGCTGTATGTCGCCGGAAAGCTGTTCGAGGTATCCCACCGAACGGTTCAGAATTGTGGTCTTTCCCACTCCGTTGATGCCGGAAAGGATATTCACATCCGGACGCAAATCCCATTGTATATTAAAGCGGCCCCAGAGTCCTTTGATCTCGATCCGCCGGATATAGTCTGCCTGTTGTTCCATAATATTCAATTTTAATCAAGGCAAATATAAACAAATCATGCGACAAATTGGTTACCTTTGCAGCAGTTTTCAATAAAGGTAACAATTAAAAGGTATACACAGACTTATGGGCAATAACAAGAATCTGCACGGACATCTGTTTGCACTCACGGCAAACGTTATGTGGGGACTGATGTCTCCTATCGGCAAATCGGCACTTCAAGAGTTTTCAGCTATCTCCGTCACCACGTTTCGTATGGTAGGTGCGGCAGCGGCATTCTGGATACTTTCCATCTTCTGCAAACAGGAGCATGTGGACCACCGCGATATGCTGAAGATTTTCTTTGCTTCCCTCTTTGCTCTGGTTTTCAATCAGGGGATATTTATCTTCGGGCTTTCGATGACTTCGCCTATTGATGCTTCTATCGTAACGACTACTCTGCCGATAGTTACCATGATTGTGGCAGCCATCTATCTGAAAGAGCCGATTACGAACAAGAAAGTACTGGGTATTTTCGTGGGAGCTATGGGAGCGCTCATCCTTATTATGAGCAGTCAGGCAGCGAGTAGTGGTAACGGAAGTCTGATCGGCGACTTGCTTTGTCTGGTTGCGCAAATCAGTTTCTCCATCTATCTGACGGTGTTCAAGGGGCTGTCTCAGCGATATTCGGCAGTAACCATCAATAAATGGATGTTTATCTATGCTTCGATGTGTTATATTCCTTTCTCTTATCAAGATATTTCGGTCATTCAATGGACCAGCATTCCAACGGTTGCCATTTTGCAGGTATTGTATGTCGTACTGGGAGGAAGTTTCCTTGCTTATCTCTGCATCATGACAGCTCAGAAGTTACTCCGCCCTACAGTGGTAAGTATGTATAACTATATGCAGCCGATTGTGGCTACGATTGCAGCAATCCTCATGGGAATCGGGAGCTTCGGCTGGGAAAAAGGAATCGCCATTACACTTGTGTTTCTGGGTGTGTATATTGTGACGCAGAGTAAGTCTAAGGCGGATTTTGAGAAGGCGGGAAAGGAGTTGTAGAAGTTTCCTCATACCGATAAAATAAAGAAAAGCATCAATGGGGATGTGTCGAAACCCTCATAAATTTAGAAGGGGGGACACATTCCCATTGATACTTTTCTTCTATATATTCAGCTATCTTTAGTTAGCCAGAATCGTTATCTCCGCACCGGACGCAAAATCCTGTCCGTTCTGTTCGCTTAAAGCCGTGAAACGGATATAACGTGCCTTCACCGGTTTGTCAAACAAGACTCTCTTTTCTTTGGAGTCCCTTGCGAACGTTCCTTTATTAACAGGCTCTCCCCATTCTTTTCCATCCATGCTGACCTGAATAGAGTAATCCTTGATATTACCGTTTCCTCCATTCTGTCGTGGCAGGTAAGTAAAGCCTTTGATTTCCTTGACTTCACCGGCATCCAAATCTACCCAATGCGGGTATTTGGCAACTGTCACCGAATACATGGTATGCCAGATGGTATTCGGATCACCATCAGTCAGATGAGAAGCATCGCCTTCACCCGATTCCTGACTACTGGCGTATACGACTTGCGTCTGAATGCTTTCTATTTTCTCAAACTTCATCGTGCTGCTGATATCCTTACTATCCTTATACCATGCCTTGATCGTACCTCCGTTACGCATAGGGACAGGCTCTGTGTATTCCTGCACTTTTTTACTTCCGTCAATGCTATAACAAATGACAGCATCTTTCTTTGCCGAAGTCAATTCGACCATTCCGGCAGGGGTGCGTGTGATAGACAGAGGAAGATCTCCCGCAGGAGCAACATTGGCAACGACACTCAGTTCCTTACCGGCAGGACGAATGATGAAGCCCATGCTGTGCTGATTGGCAAACACACGGTCGTGTACGAGAGGACCTCCCTGACCACAACTGTTACCACCCAGACCGGTCACTGCACAATCCAAATGCAGATAGGTATCGCCTGCCTTCGGCAACTGATAAGGATGGGAAGCCAAAATCAAGTCGAGAGCCGAGTACTGAAGTGCCGAAGCCGAAAGACGGTCGGTAGCTACGAAGACAGCTCCATTCCCTGCCTGATTGGTCAATGCACACCAGCGAACATCTTCGTGATTGCCCATATCCTGAGGTTTCGGGAAGTTTACGAACTCACCTGCTACGCTATTCGTATACTGTTCGATAAACTGTCCGCTTTTACGGTCGGCATAGTTATCTATCGGTCCGCGTCCATAGTAAGTGAAGTTACTGTATTGTTGGGGAACTTTCATCACATAACCCAAACGTGGCAGAACCAAACTCGAACGATTGGAAGTAATGCTGGACTGCAATTCGATAGAACCGTCCGGATACACTGTCCATATCTGGTTAGTGACAAATTTAAAGTCATTGCTACCGAATTTTCTGTCGGTCAGTTCTTCGATGCTATTCTTACCGGAGCTTGTACCACCCTTAATGCGTGCGGCATTCGGTGCCTGAGATTCTACCGTAAAACTTAATACCAAAGTGCCATTGTCTTTATTCAGTACTTTATATTCAGTTGCTTTATGAATCAGATTGTGCAAACCATGTTCGAACCAGGGAGCATAGAACCAGTTATCATTGTTTGTAAAAGCACGGAGAGCATCGAGCTTCGGACCGTTGCCATCGGCGATAACTGTCTCGTTGCCATACTTCAGACTGTAGATACTTCCGGTTTGCGGGTCAAATATGGCTTCAAAATCAGTTCCCTTTATAAGGATGCGCTTCGTATCCTTGTCCAGCACAAATCCATCCAGTTTTGCTGCACCGACAGTTACTTCACTGATGGACGGGCGATCCGTAGCCTCCTTTATCAAAATCTGTTCCTCTGCCATCGGAAAGCCTTTGGCAGCCCAAGGTCTTTGATCTTTCAGTATAAACTGTAGTTTCATAAAGTATTCCGCATCTTTCTTAAGAGAGGCATGATCATACGGCAGAGTGATCTGTGCACGTTGGCGTGGAGCTATATTGATATCCATCGGTTTACCGGTCATTATCGGTTTGCCGTCTTCATAAAGCGAATATACCAACTGGTAATCTTCCGCCAAGTTCTTAAAGTAGTACTTATTGAAGATCTCAAATACCCCCTTTTCTGTATCTATTGCCTTTACGCCGATGTGCTGATATACCTTTTTCACTTCATAGTACTGAGGCTTCGGTTCAAGGTCACCAAACACGATGCCGTTCATTACAAACTGACCATCATTGGGAGTATCGCCAAAGTCTCCGCCGTAAGCCAGATAACGGACACCTGTCTTCGGGTCATAATTGTACATAGACTGGTCTACCCAATCCCAAATGGCACCTCCACAGAAGAAATTGGTCGACTCCATAGCTTCCCAGTAATCTATCAGATTACCGCAGGCATTCCCCATTGAATGGGCATATTCGGATATATGGAACGGATACTTGATATCATATTTCCCCTGCACGGCCCCACGTACCCAGCCGATAGACGGATATTGGTTGGAACCCATATCTACAATGTCATTATTACGCTCATATTGCACAGGACGGGAAGTATCAAACTTCTTCAAAGCATCATAAGCCGCCACAAAGTTCTTGCCCGGTCCGGCTTCATTGCCCAACGACCAGATAACGATAGAAGGATTGTTGACATTGGCACGCACCATTTCCATCACACGTGCCACGTGCGCATTTTTCCATTCCACCGGATGAGAGAGGGAGGCAGCACCATAATAATATTCGTGCGATTCTATATTCGCCTCATCTTCGAGATAAATACCGTATTTGTTGCACAGGAAATACCAATACGGATCATCCGGATAATGTGAATTACGTACATGATTGATGTTGGCACGCTTCATCAGCATAATCTCTTTTTCCATCATCTCACGGGTAATGGCGTGCCCTACTCCCGGATTGGATTCGTGGCGGTTCACTCCTTTCAGTTTGACCGTCTTTCCGTTCACATAATAATAACGTCCGGCAAGTCCGAATTCATCTTCGGAGGCAGGAGTATCCTTAATCTCCACTTTGCGGAAACCGACAATGGTGGAAACCATTTCAACGGTTCTGTTCTTCTTATCCTTCAATTCGGCTACCAACGTGTAGCGATACGGAAATTCAGCCGACCACTTATTAGGAGCCTTTACCTTAAGAACAGTCTGAACACTACCGGTTTCATTCGGAGCGATTTTGTCGATCACAGGAGATAAGAATCCGTCTACCAAGGTATTCTCATCAGAATACAGTTTGTTGGCATATAAAGAGTAATATACCTTGTAGTCTTTGATGGCTTTCTTATCCAGATTACGGATTTCGGCATTGACAGTCAGCGAACCGTCCGTATAAGTCGCATCCAAATCGGGTGTGGCAACCAAGTCACGGAAATGAACTTTGGGAACCGAGTACAAGGCAACCGTACGGAAGATGCCCGGCAGACGGAACATATCCTGCGCTTCGAGGAAGGAACCGTCCGAACTACGATACACTTCGGCGGCTACGGTGTTCTTGCCTTTCTGTAAATAGGGAGTGATATTGAAATTAGCGGTATTACGCGAATTCTTGGAGAAACCTACGTACTGACCGTTGATCCACAGATAGAAGAATGAATCGACACCATCGAAGCTGATAAAGACTTCGCGTCCGTCCCAGTCCTGCGGGATTTCGAAATCACGGCGGAAGGAACCTACTTCGTTCCGATCCTTGTAAGTAGTCCAGTTGGCAGGAGGAGTACGCATCACGCCTCCGCGCCAGTCATCCACCTTCACGCTGTGCTGGAAGATTACCGGTTGGTTGACGTAGATAGGCGTTCCGTACTTCTGGCTTCCGTCCTTTTGAATGCCATAAATATTCCAGCTTGAAGGTACGGGAATCGCATCCCATGAGCTGACATCATACTCAGTCTGATAGAAATCTTTGGGGCGGGAGTCGGGGTCGGGTGCCCAATGGAACTTCCAGTCACCGTCAAGTGACTGCCAGAACTTACTGTTTTCCGGCAATACCTTGCGGGCATTATCCAAATGCTGGAACGGAAAGAAATAAGCATGCGGCTGCTCTTTGTTGAGCGCCAGGTTTTCGGGAGATTCCCACTCTTTTCCTGTAGGAGCATTCACCGAACCATAGGTGAATCCTTCTAACGGTTGGTCTGCAAAGCTCTGTATTGACAAACTACAACACAAAAGCCCAGTTAATAAGGTTTTGTTCATCAGGTGTTAAAGTTAACAATTGGTTATTAATTAGGGTATAGTTATCGGGGGTAAATGTTCGGTCGTTTTTCTAATCCATCACTGTTTCTGCTTTATCATCGTTTTAATTCGTCAAAATAGGTATCCAGCAGGCTCTTAGCAGCGATAAACGAAGTAAGATTTCCCTGCAGCACTTGTTGTTCCTTCTCCTGAAGCATCGCTTCAATCCGAGGATTGTGATAGAAGCTATCACGGAGCTGTTCATTGATCGTTTCGTACATCCAGTACTTGCTCTGTTCATTACGGCGATAGTCAAAATAACCGTTCTTCTTCACGAAATCGATATATTCATACACCATGTCCCAGATTTCCTTCACGCCGATATTATAAAAACCGGAGTAAGTCAGCACCTTCGGAATCCATCCCGATTCGGGAGCCGGAAACAGATGCAGCGCATTACGGAACTGACTGGCAGCCAACTTGGCAGGTTCCAGATTATCTCCGTCGGCTTTGTTGATGACAATACCGTCCGCCATCTCCATGATTCCTCGTTTGATGCCTTGCAATTCATCTCCCGTACCTGCCAACTGAATCAGCAGGAAGAAATCTACCATAGAATGAACAGCCGTTTCGCTCTGTCCCACTCCAACGGTTTCTACAAAGATTTTATCAAATCCGGCAGCCTCACAAAGCACAATCGTTTCACGGGTCTTCCGGGCAACTCCTCCCAACGAACCTGCTGAAGGGCTGGGGCGGATAAACGATTTGGGATGTACGGAAAGTTGTTCCATACGTGTCTTGTCTCCCAGGATACTGCCTTTACTGCGCTCACTGCTAGGGTCGATAGCCAGCACCGCCAACTTACCGCCTTTTTCGAGCACATGCAGACCGAATACGTCAATCGAGGTACTCTTTCCCGCACCGGGCACTCCACTGATACCTACACGGATAGAATTGCCGGAATAAGGCAGACACTTCTCGATCACTTCCTGGGCGACAGCCTGATGTTCGGGCTTCACGCTCTCTACCAGTGTCACAGCCTGACTGAGAATAGTGACATCGCCTTTCACAATACCTTCTACAAATTCCGCTACCGAAAGCTGACGCTTTTTGGGCTTACGTTTCAAATAAGGATTCACGGATGAGGGCTGTTCGATGCCTTTATTGACAACGAGTCCTTTATATTCTTCGTTATTTTCAGGATGTTCCATGATAATAAGAGTTAGCGTTTGATATTTATTTCAACTTTCGGACGCAACGGGTCGTTTGTAATCATCAAGATACGTAAATGATGTTTCTTATTACCTACATCCCGCTTGTGGATCGTCACTTTCAACTTGGTCATTCCGTCCGGCGGAATGACCGTCTTTTTCAGTCTTACTCCTACAGAAGAGTTGAATACCTGTAACTTGCTGATAACTAACGGGGTCTTTCCCGCATTAGCGATCAATATATCATGGCTGACTTTATTCTTCTTGATCAACGGAATACTCAGGTCAATATTCGTCTCCGAGATGTGGATGGAAGGAGCATTCAAAGAATCTTTCTCCGTCATACGCGAGAAATCGGGAAGAAGAATGGCCGAAACGGGTATCTCATTGTCTTCACTCACTTTATCACCGGAGAAACGGGACAAGTAGACAGAGGTCTGTGTCAGTCCGAAGTCCTGCAGCTGGCTGGCATCCAGTGTCAGCTTGATCGTTCCTTTTTTACCTTTCAGCAGTACTTTAGGTTCCGCTTCCATCTTCAGATAAGGAGGCAGGTGCATCAATACCGGTTCGTACGGACGGTCGGAAAGATTGGCAATGCTGAACGTCATGGACGGTTGCTGTCCGCGATAGACATCGGGGAAGGAGAACTCGTCACGGTCAATGCGGATATTGCCGATGGCATACGGAAGAAGTTTTGAATAATCTTTGATTTCCTGCACTACCTCACCGGTGAATTTCAGATAAACCAGATTCGGAGTGGCATTGCTGTATATGCCTATCGACTTGTCAAAACGTCCCAGCGCTTTCGCGTCAAAAGAGGCTTTCACAGTTCCTTTGGCACCCGGAGCAATGGGTTCCTTTGTCCAGTCGGCTACGGCACAGGCACAGGATGTCGTGACATTGGTCAGCACCAACGGCTCGTTTCCGGTATTGGTGATGGTATATTCTACTGTTACCGGCTTTTTCCATTCTATTTGTCCAAAGTTGTGCGTCTCCTTGTTAGAGGAAATACGGGGTTGGGCAACAGCCGCCAAAGTGACAGTAAGCAGAGTAAATATCAATAGTAAAGTACGTTTCATGTGATATATTTTATTTTGGTCCACAAATGTAGGAGTTTTAGATGAGTTTTTCATCACAGATTACATAGATTAACACCGTTTGAGAAAATACTTTACCCTGTGACAACTCCTGCAGCGCAGTATTCATCAACAAAAAGTTCCCCACCGATGAAGGCAGCCTTCATCGGTGGGGAACACCTTCCTCATCGGTGGCGAGTGCCCTGCTCACCGGTGGAGAAGAAATCTTCTCTGTGCGTTATTTAATAATAATTGTCATCGAAGCCGAGTGCGAAGCGTATTCCGGCGCATAGGCGCATTGCATGGTTGCCAAACCTGTCTCATAGGTTCCTACTCTGCTGATACGATAGCTATGCTCCAACACATACACTCCTTTTCCTAAATGATCAAAGAAGAAATTGGTGGAAGCATCCTTGATGTCTACATAATAGCCGATTCCATTACTCCAGTTGTAACCGGATACGCTGCCGATCGGTTCGAAGCAGGCGCCCCGCTGGTCTTTCAACTGTACGAAGTCCATCGCACGGTCTGCACGAATGCTCAAACGGGAAACTACTTTATCGCCTACCTGAAGAACGGTCTTTTCTGTAATAGGCTGTAGTTGAGGAGCATTGTTCACCATACGTTCCACATACAGTTGCTTTTGCACATTCAGTTCTCCTCCCTGTTGTCTCACATCCTTGATGGGTGATTCATATTCCGCATAAACGGCTCCCCACGCAATGCCCGGATTTCTCTTTTCGACTTCTATCTTACGGGCGTCCACTACATTCTTCTGTGTAAACGAGCGTTTGATATAGCCCAGTCCCGGTACGGTAGTCTTGCTTGGAGAGACAGTCTCCAGCACTTCATTGGCAATGACAATACGCACGTCTCCTTGATTGTCGAGCAGGTTTACGCCTTTCATCAGTAAGGCATAGACAGCATCGGCAGTAGCTACCGGAGAATTCCACTGTTGGGTCTGTTTCTGTTTGAGCAGCCAGAGTTTCATTTCTTCTACGGTATCGTTATTTCCGCCTGTCAGTTCCAGTGCTTCCATTACGTCTACATGAGCCTGCATTTTCATTCCGCCCCAGGAATAGGGATTTTCATTGAAGGCAAAGAACATTCCCTGTTCGTCCGTCTTCGTCAGATGTTCTTTCAGTGAAGCGATGAATTCCTGAGCTTCTTTCTTCCGTCCGGCCTTATCCAGAATGATAGCGGCAATCGCTTTCGTATCCATCGAAGCGGTCGGAAGCATTTCGCCTATCTTGGACAGATAATAAGTATAGGCGGCTTTATTGGAAGCCGGAACTTGTTCGCCGGACAGAGCGATCAGATATAGATATTGCAAGATACTTCCGGAAATCCCTGTAAACTTCACCCCGTCTTTCTGTGCTTTGAGAATTTCTCTATATTCCTTCAGAGCTTCCTGATGGAGATAGGTAAAGGCATTCTTCTGCAAGGCAAGCGCCGTGCCGCTTGGTTGCTCACCTGTCATCATAGCCAGGCGGGCATTCAATTCGGCAATGTAGGTAGTGACGTAACGGCTACCGGTCATACCTTTATACCACGACCATGCTCCGCTTGAATTCTGCAACTCCTGTAATCTTGTCAATGCGGCAATGTTGTTGCTACGGATATTGTTCAGATCGAACAGAGTGGCGATACGTTCTTTCTGCTGTTCTTCCGTTTGCGCTTCGAGTACCCACGGAGATTCGGATAACAGGATATTCTTCACTTCCTGGTTCTTTTGCAGGTTGCTCAGGAAGGTTTCTTTGGTTCCACCCTGTAGCTTCCAGCTATCGAATACAGCTTTAATACGTGGCTGGCTGTTCATGATGTAGGAAGCCAGTGTATTTGCGTAGTAAGCGGTAGCCCACGAAATGGCATTATTATTTTCCGGAAGGCTCAATGAAGGCAATGCCTGAATAGCATACCAGGCAGGATTTCCGGTAAATTCAACGGTTAGTTTACGGTCGGTTGCCGTCTTACTATGATGATTGAACAGGCTGTCAAGAGAGAAAGTACGTGTTTCTTCTCCACGGACAGGCATCGGAAGCGTTTCTACCAGATGCTCTTTATTACTAAGCACGGGAAGTAGCTGCTGTTCACCATCACTGAAGGTACCGCTGTCGGCTATCATCCGGCATCCCAGTATCTCGTATTTATCACTCACGGTAAACATGAAACTGACACCGATTGTCTTTCCGGCCTCTACGGTAAACTTCTGTTTTTGTGTGCTGATTACCTTTTCCGTCATCGGATCAAAGAGAATCATGCTCACCGTACCGGCCTGCGGCTTTCCGGTCATGTTGGAAATGGAGGCGGCAACAGATGTCTTATCTCCGACACGTACGAAACGAGGCAGATTAGGAGTCAGCATAAATTCTTTGCTTGTAGTGGCTTCACCGTCCAGTGTGCCCATCAGCATACCTTTGGTATGAGAGTAACCGCGGAAGTTCCAGCGGGTCAGGCTTTCGGGCATAGTGAAGGAGAAGGAAACTTCGCCTTGTTCATTGGTACGAAGTTGCGGGTAGAAGAAGGCTGTTTCCGCAAGATTCGTACGCAAATCGGCGGGAGCTTCGGGAAGAGTTTCTTCTTCGGATGCGCTGTCCTGCTTGCCTGCCTCTACTGACACTAACTCTGATTCAAATACCGCATCCTCAGCAACACTTCCAACCAAAGCAGGTACATATTTTGCTTCCGCCTTACTTCTCGAAACGCCCCGTATCATCATACTGCCCGTCATTGAGGCCTGCTTTTGCACGCCATATCCTCTGACCATCACTCCCGGCACCATTCCATTCAACGCCTGGTCCATCGACATCGTTCCCTGCGTCACAAAATAGTCATATTCCATTGCCGGTACTTTGAAGTATTTATTATTCCACCAGTAATTGAACGAATTATTACCGAAATATCCGCCCATCCAACTAGAATAAGGGATGATCTGATTATAGAATACACTGAAATTCTGTTTTCTATTCCATATCTTATCCAGCGAAGCATCGTACATAGTTGCTAGCATTTCTGCCTCGGCAGCCTGTCCCTGCGGTGTCTTAATAGTCAGTTTCCATTCTTCTTTCTGTCCGGGACGCAGTTTATCACGGAATACTTCCCATTTCATGGTCAATGTCTTGTCCGGCAGACGCTTTTTCAGCCTTGCCTGTTCCTGATAGACTTGTCCGTCTCTTACCATACAGAAACTTACCAGTACTCCGTCACCATAGCTTTCCTGATATGGATATTTAAAATGTACAATTGTGTCGGACAGATTCATAGTCTTGCTTTCCAGCAACTTATTACCGGAGAATACATTCATCATCACATAAGCATCTTTTTTCGAAGTTCCGAAGCAGAACACGGCCGGATGCGTTGCATCAAATTCCGTATTTGCCTCATAGAACCAAACGGTCGTTTCTACCGGCGGACGGTTATCTTCGCGGGAGAAAAGAATGGTGTTGGCCTCAGCCGTCACTTCTTTGCCCTGTCCATCTTTTACGACTGCTTTCAACACATACGGTCCGGAAGGAAGGTTTCCCCACTCAATCGTCATTTCTTCGTTGGAAGTAAATGTACCTGTTGCAGCCGGATTCTCGTCCAGTTGCTTGAAGTCCGCATCTTTCGCCTGATAGAGGGAGAATGTACCTTTTACTTCAACAGGCTGCCCATTCAGATTCTGTACCTTAAATACAGTGTTAAACGGTTGATTCTTACAGGTCTTCTCTTTTAATTCTGTTTGTAGAATCAGTGAACGGTTACCTGCTGCTATCACATCTGCAGACGACTGTGTTTCACCTGCTACATTGGTTGCAGTAGCCTCTATCGAGTAGCGGTAATAGATTCTGGTATTATTCTTATAGGCGTTATTTTCTTCCAAAAAAACCGGAATCGTAAATTCCCCGTCCTCATTGGCAATTACCTCACCGGAAGCAATCTGCGTACTTTCCGCCAGTCTCCAAAGATCGACAACAGAACGCTTCACTGTATATTTTACCGGAAGGTCTTGCAGCAACACACCGCTATAAGACTGTATCTTACCTTTCACCTCTACCTTATCGCCCAATTGATAACTGCCCTGCTGCTTGTCGAAAGTAATATCAAACGTCGGACGTTTATAGTCCTCCACGCGAATATTCGTTCTTCCCTCGCCAGCTTTCAACGAAAACATCCCATTCAGACAAGCGGATGGCAATGCAAAATCGACAGTAAACGAGCCGAATTCATTGGTACGAACCGCTTTCTGTCCAACTTCCTGATTATTTGCATCCATCAAAACAACAGTATAGTCCTTGTTCGGAAGTACATTTGCCGTATCAGATTTCTGTACATAGGCAATTCCTTTCACATATACGGTCTGACCGGGACGGTACAAAGAACGGTCCGTCAACAAAGTCATTCCTTCGGAGACCTTGTTTTCATCTCCGTAATATCCATAACTTCCACCGTAAATGCTTTGAAACGGCATACCGGTATCGATACCTTTAGCAGCTTTCAAATATCTGTATTCGGATTTCCAGGGGAAGACAACTTTGCCATCTGCCCCGGTTGTATATTCCTGCAATACTTTTTCGTCATTCGTATAAAGAGTTATTTTCGCATTCGGTATAGGGTGTCCCGTTTGTCCATCCAGCGTCACTACCTCATATTGATTTCCCGGTAAACGGCAGGTCAATACTTTGAAACGTGTCACATTGAATTTGCTTTCACTGTCTCTCTTGGCACGAATATCCGGAACGATACGCATTACATATTGTCCGACTTCCGGCGCTTTAAAGGTAAATACCGTATCCTGCGTCCGGTAGTCTTCGGGACGAAGAACTGCAAAGTGCTGTTCCTTTATCAACTTCTTTGCCTGATAAAGACGAAGTGTAAATCCATCCAGATTCTTGTGCGAAGCTCTTATTTCGATTTCCTCACCAGGGAAAGCTGTTGCAGCCGCAGTTACATTCAGAAACGGTGACAGGATATCTTCGCGCAAATTCTTCAGAGCGTTAATTCTACGATAACCGGGGTATAAACGGATGGCCTCATCACAAAGCTGCAAAGCTGACGTTTGCTGTTCTTTTTCAATCGCATAGCGAGCCTGGGCCAAATAAACTTCAGCACAAATACTCTCTGATTTAAATCTGCTTTTCAGTTCATTCAGTGCAGTAACGTAGGTATCTTCTGTTAATCCCGACAATCCTTTCTTCAGTCCGAAAGGCCGGATGTTTCTATCTGAATCACGTCTCCACTCTAAATAGCTGAGCGCTGTCAACACATAGCCTTCTTTCAAACCGGATGCTTTATAAGCAGCAATCATATTTCCATAAATTGCTATAATATCCTGTTTCACCGAAGATTCTTTTTCAGCAGACGAATCTTCCGAAATATCTTCCACCGGAGTGGCACGATCCAATCCCGCTACCTGCTGTAAAGCTACAATACCGCGGGTAGCCAGCAGATGATACATATCATGATGATAGTATTCACTTGTTTCGCCCAACTCAACAAAAGGAATATAAGTACGTGAAGATGTGTTAAGCAATAGTACGGAATCCGCCATTGCTTCCCTTACGTTTGTTCTCACTTTCTCTACAAACATGTTTGCTGTCCACTCCCTCATATCTGCCGAAGGAGCTTCACCTACAATCTCTGTCCGTTGCCGGAGTTGCCATTGATTGTTAAAAGCATACATTGAATAAATCTCGGCTATCAGCGAATGTAATACAGCTCGGTCCATGGGTTGGTCAGTTTGCTTTGCCCACAGTTCCAAACCATTCAGGTTCGTATACAGGCTATCTGGGGTCAGCATATCCCGGTATCTCATCCGCCACATATACGCTTTCAGCATTTGTGGAGAGTTCTTTTCTTTCTCCCCTTTCTGATAAATCTCGCCAGTCAGTTTTATCACAGTCTCAGGCAGGCTCTTCTTTTCTGCCTGCTCCACTTGTTTCCATAATTTGTCGTAAGTTTGTGCCTGCACTGCCGGAATCACTCCCAGACATAACAGCACCAGCATACAAATCTGCCTTATTTTCATAATCTTTCCAGTTTAAGTTTGATATATATCTGTATAAATAACAAAGTAAGGAATAAAAGTTTAAAGATTTATTCTTTTTCAATTAATTTTCAATAATTGTCTTATTTCATCTGATACCAAATTTGAAAAAGAGACAGCAATGTTCGATTTTTAAGATTATATTAGAAATTTAGTTAATCAAAAAATAGTGAACCAGCAAATAATTCGCATAAATAAGTGTAATAATATGCAGAAACATAGACTAATATTACATAAAAGTACGTGAAATATGCATCTTTTCTTACCAACAAAACCTTCATTGGTTTAAAACCAACGGGATGTTCCTTTTAAACCAACGACTCTTTCCTCACCGAGGAACTTATTTATCACTGGCAAAAAAGTAATAAAAGAGGCATAGGGAGGCTATTTTTCTCTAGTTTATCGACAATAACAAACATGATAACAATAGCATAATGAATCATCAAATTTCAATAAAGTTACCAAATAACCAGTTTAAGATCAAGACAGCTTCAATTTAATCACAAAACCATCCAATTCATAAAAAGAGTAAATATCATAGTTACAAATGCCGAAGCTTTTTCATTCTATATTTATATGATGTTGGCATTAGCGCCTTCCTGACTGTTTAAATATTCCCTTTTTAAGAAGGTCATTTTTTCACCATGAGACCGATATATACACAAATAGAAATAAAACAGGTGAGGAGCTAAAAGAATGTATCGTAATATGGGAAGAAAACAAGAGTATATTATGTGAAAAGAAATACGAAAATAAAAATGGAAGAAAACAACAATATACTTTTTGATCTTTGATTTTCCCCTATTTAGTTCTATCTTTGTCTATGTTTCATATAAAAATGTAATTTAGATGGACGAGAGATTCAGACGATACCCGATAGGAATACAGAATTTCGAAGATTTGCGAAATAATGGTTATGTGTACGTTGATAAAACGGAGTTAATTTACCGTTTGACAAACACAAATAAGGTTTATTTTTTAAGCCGTCCCCGACGATTCGGGAAAAGTCTGCTAGTATCTACACTCGAAGCTTATTTTTCCGGAAAGAAAGACTTGTTCAACGGATTGGCAATGGAAACTCTGGAAAAAGAATGGGCTGTTTATCCGGTGCTACATATTGATTTCAGTGTGAGTAAATATATGACTGCCGAAGCGTTATCAGCCGTCATTAATTACCAGTTACTGCAATGGGAAAAATTATATGGACGCGAAGAAGGAGAAACGACTTTCAGTTTACGTTTTGAAGGAATTATTCGTCGTGCTTACAAACAGACGGGTAAACAGGTGGTGGTATTAATAGATGAGTATGACTCACCAATGCTGGACAGCAATCATAATGATGAAGTTCAAAAGGAAATACGTAATATCATGCGGGATTTCTTTAGTCCACTGAAAGCCCAGGGACAGTATCTTCGCTTCTTATTATTGACAGGTATCAGCAAATTCAGCCAAATGAGTATCTTCAGCGAGTTGAATAACTTGCAGAATATCAGCATGAGGGATGATTACAGTGCTATCTGTGGCATCACCGAACAAGAACTGCGCACGCAATTGCAAATTGATATTGAACAAATGGCCCAAGCCAACAAGGAAACATACGAGGAAGCCTGTGTACATTTGAAACAACAATATGACGGTTATCATTTCAGTAAGAATTGTGTAGACATTTATAACCCATTTAGTCTATTCAATGCATTTGCGCAAAAGAGTTATGAGAATTTTTGGTTTTCGACCGGTACTCCCACTTTCCTGATAGATATTCTGCAAGAAAGCGATTTTGATATCCGGGAACTGGATAACACAACCGCCACCGCCGAACAGTTTGATGCACCTAGCAATAGAATCACCGATCCTCTTCCGGTGCTCTACCAAAGCGGTTATCTCACAATTAAGGGATATGATCCGGATTTCCAACTGTATACACTGGCTTATCCCAACAAAGAAGTAAGAAAAGGATTTATCGAATCGCTGATGCCCGCTTATGTGCATCTGCCTGCACGAGAGAATACATTTTATGTAGTGTCCTTTATTAAAGACTTGCGTATCGGTCATTTAGAGGAATGTCTGGAAAGACTGAAATCTTTCTTTGCGTCTATCCCGAATAAACTGAACAACAAGGAAGAGAAACATTACCAAACTATCTTTTATCTGTTTTTCCGGCTGATGGGACAGTATATAGATGTGGAAGTGGATACAGCCATTGGAAGAGCAGATGCGGTTGTGAAACTTCAAGATACCATCTATGTTTTTGAATTTAAAGTAGATGGTACACCCGAAGAAGCATTAACGCAGATTAACAGCAAAAAGTATGCTATTCCGTATCAGGCGGATCACAGGAAAATAGTTAAAGTAGGTGTAAACTTTGACAGTGCCACACGAACGATTGGTGAATGGAAGATAGAACTCGGGAGTTAATCACCGAGTTCATAAAAGAGAATGCGCTAAATCAATTTCTTTTTCTTCCGGTAGTTCTCACGAAACTCTTTAGGCGAACAACTCTTTTTCTTCTTGAAGATCCGGTTGAAATTGGAAAGGTTATTAAAACCGCACTCATAACAAATCTCAGCGATAGACATCGTAGAATCTACCAGCAACCGGGAAGCAAAGCCCAGCCGAATATCAATGATATAATCAGAAAGATTCTTGCCTGTACGCAGTTTGAAAAAGCGGCTGAATGACACATCCGTCATCCCAACCATATCAGCCAACTGCCCCAGACGTATTTCTTCCTGATAATGTGTATTGATGTACTCCTGCACTTTCTGCACACGCCGGCTGTCCGAATGAATATCTATCTTAGCAAAAGACGAACTGGACAAGGTACGCGCTTCTTCTTCAAAGAGAGAAAGTTCATATACCCTTAATTTAGGCGCATAAGAAGAGACACAGACATCTGGTTTGAGGCTAATTTACAGGCTCAAACACCACACTTATATATTAAAAAGAAAATATTACCAGCCTAATGCGGCAAAGCCAGCGGATGTATACCACTCAGTAGAGCGATATGCTTTATCAGTAGATAAATTGACTCCTGGAATAAATTGAGAAACCCCATAAGTATCATCCATTAAAAACACGCCACCTTGATCTGAAAAATTTGTTTTTGTAGTATTCCAATATACAATAGCCGCATCATAAGCCGATTTCCAAGTATCAAAAACATCATCATCATTTACCAAATGACGCATCATACCGACCAAATCATAATACATAGGATTAGAACGCTTGTCATAGGAAAAAATTTTATTGCGCAACCCTACATTATCTATAACCTCATTAGGTAATGATTGCTTAGTAACACTTGACAAGTGTTCCAACTCAGAACTTTTTATGACAGAAATTGACGCTCCTGCCACCCAGACATTTCCTGCTTTCCAAGGATTACGTGAACCGATCACAAGGCTTTCATTATAATTATCAGCATAAGTACTGATATATGCCTCACCTATTGCCTGAGCAAAACCATCAGCGTAAAACATGGCTGGCACAAGCTTGTCATAAGGTGCACCGGGGGCCGGTA
>OKRU01001687.1_pt1 | contig 21397 bp, 25 predicted proteins | sample 1601131 | NCBI WGS metagenome assembly OKRU01 (sample SAMEA3541558, study PRJEB24748) | human gut metagenome | biome: human gut; feature: human-associated habitat; material: faeces | place: China | collected 2012
CACTGATAAGCATATCAATAACGTCTTGACTATTTTTACTGTCGAGATTTCCCGTCGGTTCATCGGCTAAAATTAGTTTTGGCTGTGTTATCAAAGCTCTCCCAATCGCTACTCGTTGTTGCTGTCCTCCGGATAATTGTCTCGGTAAATGATAGCGGCGTTCTGCCAATCCAAGTAAATTGAGGATTTCGTTTACTTTTTTAGGGTCTGGCTTTTGATAATCTAACAGTAGAGGGAAAATAATATTTTGTTCTACATTCAGCTCAGACACAAGCTGGAAAGACTGAAAAATAAATCCTATGTTGCGTCGTCTGTAAATTGTCCGTTTTTCTTCTTTCATAGAAAACAGATTTTGCCCGTCAATAAAAATAGAACCCGAAGTCGGCGTATCTAAAGCACCGATGCAGTTAAGCAAAGTACTTTTTCCAGAACCAGATTCACCTACAACAGCAGCAAATTCCCCTTTTTCAAGTGAGAAAGACACATTTTTTAAAGCATTTACTTTTGCTTCGCCTTTCCCGTAAGTTTTACATAAATTTTCAACTTTTAAAATTTCCATAAATCATAGACCTCCTTTCTTAAAGGATAACAGGAACAGCTTACAATCCGGTGAATTCCACCTTACGATTTCGTAAGGAAAGAAACTGAAAAAGTAGTACCTTCATGTAAAACACTTTGAACAGAAATGAGCCCCTCTTGTCCCTCTATAATAGATTTTGCAAGAGGAAGTCCTAATCCAATTCCCGGAGTGTTGAGGGAATATTTACTGCGATAAAAGCGTTTGAAAATATGGTGTATATCTTCCGGGGCAATTCCACTTCCATTATCAGAAACTAAAATTCGTATCATAGTTGGTGTACTTTCCCAAGTAATCTTTACTATTCCTCCTATTTCTGTATGGTCTAACGCGTTCTTTACAAGGTTTCCAATCGCTTCACTTGTCCAATCCATATCACACATAATAACTTGATTAGATGTTCCATTTACAATAATCTGTTTTTTTTCTTGTGTAGCTCTTATTGTAAGTTCACTGATAGCGTTTTTAACTAATTCCTGTATAAGACAGGTACGCTTGTCAAAAAGAATATTTCCAGTATCTAAACGTGCGATTTTAAGCATAGACAAAATAAGCTGTTCTATTCGTTTTAAGGCGGTTCCGGTTTTTTGCGAAAATTTTTTTACTGTTTCAGTATTATCCGGTTCCGCTTCTATAATTTCTTGATACATCATCAAAGCTGCTAATGGAGTTTTCAGTTGATGTGAAATATCTGAAATTGTGCTTTTCAAAAATTCTTTTGTTTTATGTTCTGTTTCACTTTTGGCTTTAAGCATAGTTGCAAGCTGTTCAACAGATGCAAATAAATGAAAAAGGTCTCCCTCACTGTCTTGCGGTAAATGACAAGAATAGTCATTGTTAATATAGTTATCTATAATTTTTCCAGACTGTCGATATAGATTATTTCTAATTTGTAGGAAAGAAATAACCCCAATGACAAGAATTATCACTAGACAAATTCCCCCTCCTAATGCTATACGCAAAAAGTGATATTGAAACTGGGAAAAATGTGGCAACAAGCTACCAAACGTATTTGTGGTAATTCCCAAATTATCTAAAAATTCCATTCCCGCGGTACTTATATCTGTGGAAGAAATAGCATTGGCAATTACTTCTTTTGAAACCTCCTGTTCCAACAAGGCAGATACAATAGCTCTATCATGTTCCAGATACATAGACTTTGCTGTATTTAATTGATTTATAGAAAACCATGTAGAAACTCCCACAAGTAAAATACTGTATATAGCAATAAAAAGAGAAAAATGTTTTATTTGCTTGTCACGAAAAATATTCATACTTACACCTCTTTCCACTGATAACCAAAGCCGCGAATGGTTATTAAGCGCTGCGGGTGGGAAGCGTCAGTTTCCACTTTTTCGCGAAGCCGCCGGATATAAACCGATAAGGTGTTATCGTCAACAAAATTTCCTGTACCGTCCCATAAATCATTTAGAATAATATCTCTGGAAACAATGCGATTTGCATTTCGTACTAACAGACAAAGCAGACGGTATTCTGCGTTTGTCAGTTCTAGTATTTTATTGTTCAAAATTACGCGGCAACTTAAAAAGTCAATCGAAATGTCCCCACATTTCAATACACTTGCCTTGTCCTGCGGTGTTACTCCTGCACGTCGTAACAAGGCACGAATACGGGAACATAGTTCCCCCAACTTAAAGGGCTTTGTAACATAATCGTCCCCGCCGCAATCCAAGCCACGAATAATATTGACTTCTTCATCAGAAGCAGTCAAAAAGATAATCGGTATCTGTTTGTTATGTTTCCGCACATTTTCGCAAACCTCAAAGCCTGTTCCGTCCGGCAGTGTCACATCAAGAATAAGCAAATCGTATTTTTCGATTTGTGCTAATTGCTTTTCTGCTTCTTCAACAGTACGGGAAATATCAACGTAGAAACCATTTTTCTTTAGAGAGTAATGCAACCCGTCTATTAAGCTAATATCATCTTCTAAAAGTAATAAGTTACTCATGCTTAAACTCCTTTCTCCTTGCGTCAACAGGTTTTTCTGCATCCTTTGGTATCAACCACATATAACCGATTTTTGAAACTCCCGGTATTCTATCTTCCTTACAAAGAATCTGTACTCGTCGTTCAGAAATGCCCCATTTTTTAGCTGCTTCGGGGCAAGACATATATTCCATAACAGTCCCAGTCCTTTCTATAAACCATATTATCATAATTATAGTCGGACATACGAATAATAGCAAGTGCAAACATATGAATTATTATGGCTACAAATAGGAACTGTATAGACGTATTCAGTATGAAAGAGGAACAGTAGAATGTATATGGGTGAATAAATATGGCAAAAAGACCAACAGCTAAATATGACTTTAAGGCTTTCGGACAAGCTATCAAAGTAGCGAGAACCGAACGAAAAGAGAGCCGCAAGAAAGTAAGTGATGAAATGTATATCTCACCACGTTATCTTGCTAATATTGAGAATAAAGGGCAACAGCCGAGTTTACAAATTTTTTATGAGCTTGTAACACGTTATGATATATCCGTAGACCAATTCTTTTTTCCGAATAAATCCGCGGAAAAAGATACACAACGCAGACAACTTGATACATTGCTTGATAGTATGAGTGAGAAAGGAATACGGGTAGTCACCGCCACAGCAAAAGAGATAGCCGAAGTCGAAGCAGAGGACAGGTGAATGTCCAGAACAGAATTTTAAAATGAGAAGACACATTGTAATTTTTTGAGAAATACAATGTGTCTTCTGTTTTATATAGCTTATTTCACAATCTTCCAGTTTTCCCCGTTCTTTTCCAGTACAAGGTTAAACTGTGATACCTGTGTTGTCATGGTCTGGTTATCCAGATATTTTACTGCAAGGGAAGCTGTCACCTGATTTCCGTTTCGGTTATAAACCGGATTTACCAGTTCCGAGAAAATATACTCTTTTCCCACAGTTTTCAGCACACCCTCATTTACATAATAGGTCAGTTCCTTTGCGGTTGCCGTAGGGTACAGCTTGAAAAAGGTGGTGAGAAATTCGTTGATTTCCTCTGTGGTGATGGAATCCACCGTACCGTCACTTTGTACCGCTTTGGGAGTGTAACCGGATTTTACGGGAACACTGGTAATGGTTGGATTCTGGATAATCGTCAGGTTTCCAGAGCCGTCCACATAGACTGTCACCTGATAGGCGGAACGGACGGTTTTACTGGATTCCCCCTCTGTGATACGCTGTTCCACCGTATAGGTCACTTGATAATGCTGCTCCTTTTCTTCTGTGATTTCCCATATCTGAAAATCGGTCAGGGCAGACGATACGGGGATGTCCTTTCGGACAGTATCTACATTCAGGGCTTGCAGCTCTCCGGTGAGATACCCTTTTAAAGCGTTTGTCCGGTTGTCAATGGAAGCGGCGGACTGTTCCCATGAATAGTAGACTTCTGCGAAATTCTCCACAAAATTCTCTATCTTGTGAGTGTCGAGGATTTGTTCCTCAATCACTTTCGTTTCATGGACAGTGTGAATGTCTATCGCCGTGAAATTCTTATAGACGGCAAACAGGAAGCTCATTGCCAGCAGCACCCACAGGGCAATCACGGTTTTCTTATGGGTATTGACTTTGTAGACTTTCAGTTTCTTTTCTTTCTGCTTTTTCTGGTTTTCCTCTTTTCTAATCTGAATCATATCGGTTCATCCTTTCTTATTGTTTGATTCGTCCGGCTCCGGCAAGGTGCTGTTGCCAGTAGGAGCCTGTCAGGTCTGCGTAACCAATGGGATTTCCGGCATGGTACATCCGGTTATTTCCCACATACAGTCCCACATGGGTGATGTAGGTTCCGGCGTTGTAGGTAGAGTGGAAAAAGACCAAATCCCCTGCTTTTGCTTCGGACAGGGGGATGTGCTGCGTTACATTGTACTGTTCCTGTGCTGTCCGTGGCAGGGCGATTCCTGCCTTGCCATAGCACCACTGCACCAGTCCCGAACAGTCAAAGGAAGTGGAGGGAGAATCACCCCCGTACACATACGTCCATCCCTCATACTTTAAGGCTTCCTCCATGATAGCCTGCACCGTTTCATCATCAAACTGTGCCACGGTCAGGTATTGCGATACCAAGAGGACATAGAACATATTTCCGTAGGAATACCGCCAGCCTCCGTTTTTCTCTACCGCAACAGGGTTGGTGTAGGTGACTTTCTTTCCGCCGGATTTGTCCCTTGCGAAGCTCTCTGCCAGTTCAAAAGTGTATTTTTTCCCACGCCCTGCCACATAGTCTAGAAAGCCGCCGCCGTAGTTGTAGGACTGAATCACACTGTTTAAGTCACAGCCCTTTGTTTCTGCCGCTGCGAGCAGTTCCGAGAAATATTTGCAGCCCTGTTTGATGGATTCCTCTGTACTAAGGGAGTTTGGGGGAAGCCCCAGAGATTCCGAGGACTGCATAACGTCTTCCAGTGTGCCGCCGGATTCCACCTGAATGATGGCGAGCAGCACATTTAAGTATTCCTCTATGCCATATTCCCTTGCATACTTTTCCAGCATAGGTTTATGGGCGAGGACTTCCTGTGATACGCTCACGCCCCCAAAGATAAGATTTCCGCCGCTTCCTCCGTCTTCCTCATCCGAGAAGACAATCACCACCAAAAGGAGCAGGGAGAACATCATCACGAACACGCCGGAACAGGCAAAGAAAAGGTGTCTTAATTTCATGGTTTCTCCCCTTTCTTTTGTTTGGCAGCCGCTTTTACCGTTTTTGTCCACTCCTTTCTGGCGGTGGTACGCCGGATGGTAAAGTTTGATTCTTTTACCGCAGGGGCAGCCCGTTTTCTTTCCGATATCACAGGAGCCGTATCATTCTGGACAGGTCTTGCCGGACGGGGAGTAGCCTGTGTGATAGTGGGAGCCGTCTTTTGTCTTTCATTTGGCTGGGATAGGGAAGCAGATGGGACTATCTGGCGTTCTGTCCTTACAGGTGGCGTTTGTTCATGGTGGATGGAAGCAGCTTTTACCACCGGAACCGAAGCCTGTTCTGCCACAGTTTCCCCATAAGGAACCTGTCCCCGTTCCCTGATGGATAGGGAAGCAGGCTGCATGGCTGGTTTTACTGCATGATGTCGGAAATCTTCTGGCTGCTTTGCAGTAACAGGGCGTTCATGGACAGGAGCTGCCCCTTTGGGTGCTTCGGAAGCTTTCTGTTGCGGCTGTTTTGCCTGTTCCAGTTCCGCCCTGCGTTCTGCAATGGTATGTCTGCGGCTTTCTGCCTGTGCGTTTCGCTGTTCCGCTCTGGCAGTTCGGGTCTGGGTCACGCTGGAAGTAAAATCCCGTACTCCCTCTGATACCTGTGTTTTCCCGTGGTAAAGGGCGTACTTTGCATTGACGGGCAAATCCTTTGCCTGCTCCCGAAGCTGTCCGGCAGTATCGGCTATCTTATCTTTGGTATCTGCCGCCGCACCTACCGCAGAACCAGCCCGTTTCCATACGGATTCTTTTTCCGGTGCTGCCTGTCCGTCTGGTCTGCTGTGGTCTGCCTGTGTGCGTTTGGAAGAGCCGAAGTGGGAAGCATTTCTATGGTCTGAGCCAGCCTGTTTTCCTGCGTGGTATGCAGCCGTTCCAGTTCCAAAAGCCGCCACAGAACGTCCTAGCTTATGCTGTAAACGGTGCATATGGGCGTGCATGAGCATACGGGGTCTTCGCATGATACGGCTCCCCATGCTTTGGGAATCCCCACTCTGTAAGGAGAACATCCCCATCAAATCTCCCAGCTTGAAATAAATTCCGGCAAAGGTCACTATCTGCAAGAACGCCGTCAGGAAGAACGGATATTCCCCAGACAGGTTGTAGAGCATGGTGGAAATACTGAACGCTACCGTGATAATCAGGGTGATTCCGGCTCTGGTAAGGATAGTGTTGAACAGTTTCGTAATGGCACGTTTGGACATCCCCTCAAAAGAGGGAACCATGCTAAGGAGGAAGCTCACAGGCAGGAACATGGCGTAGATGATAAAAAGCACCTGTGAGAAAATCATTATCCCCGTGAGCAGGAATACAAAAACGGAGATACCGATATTGAACATGAACAGGAAGAAGACGGTTCCCAAACGATTGATGGTCTTTGTGATGGTAAGGTTCGTGTTTTCCCTGTCTTCGATTTCCTCCACTACGATTTCTTCTCTGTCCTGTCCGTTGTTTTCGTCTGGACTGGTTGAAAGCAGGTTTTCCACACGGTCTGCTCCAATGCTTTCCATATCTGAATTGCCATATTGCAACAGGAGCCACGGTTGCTTGACCTGAATGGAAAACAGGCAGTCCCGTATCAAATCCACGCTGTCTTTTCCCTGACTTTCCGAGTTAGGCAGCACAATCTTTGTACCAAGGGTCAGGCTGGCATTGCTGATGTCTGCGGAAAATTCATTGATTTTCCCGATATAATCAGGAGCATAAGCGATAAAGGCAGCGGACAGCACGAACACCACCACGAAATTGACAACGGCATGGATGGCTTTTGTGGTTTCCCGTTTGATAAGCCCTGTGTAGGCAACGTAAATCCCCACCACCAGAATGAGAATCAGCAGAAACCCGATATAAAATCCCTCCGAGGACAAGCCGCCTGTGGTAACGCCTGCAAGGGTCTGCATATTTTTCCCAATGGAATCCGCCGTAGAGGAAATGAAGTCCAGCGAGTAGGCTTCCTGAATCAGATACCCCGTGGCGTTGGAAAGATACAGGCTGATTGTCCAGATAAAATTTGTGATGGCATACAGCCCGTACATCACCTGTTTTCCGATACCGTCCAGCCAGTTCCACGGGAGCCAGTCCCATCCGCTGTCCACATAAAAATCAAGCTGGTAGTTGTCCAGAGGATATTTGCTGTATTCGTTGGCAGCGTCCACCGTATCATCCACCAGTCCGGCAGCGTGGGCGGCTGTGCCGAAGACTGCAAGCAGCAGGAGGATGAGCAGGAGTGCCAGAAGCACCCTGCCAATCACTTTTCCTGCCGTCTTCCAAGACAAGCCCTTTTTTGTGTGATGAGGAACTGGGAATTGCGGTCGGTTGGAAGTTCTATGTATCACCATCATTCCACCTCTTTTCTTACGGGCGGTCTGGTATCAAAGGCGTGGAACAGGTCTTCAAAGATAGGATGGAACTGTATCACGCCCACACGCCCGTACAAATCACTGATAAGGCACTGTCCGTTTTCCAAGTCACGGAGCCGCTTCTGGTTGTTTTCATCTTCGGAATCTACCCCGAAAAAGGCGAGGGTCTTCTTGATTTCGTTGATGTCCGTGGAACGGAACGCAAACTTCAAGCCCAGATTGTTTTTCAGCTTTTCATCCAGCAAATCGTCCGTGTTCTGGGTCACAAAGTAAACGCCTGCGTTCATGGCACGTCCGGCACGAACCAGCTTCATGGAAAGGGTCTTGCCCTGTGCCACCTGTAAGAAGCTCCATGCTTCATCCAAATCCACAATCTTAAACACGCTGCGGTCGGTGTGGATGAAGTCGAGGGCAAAGGTGCTGATTACAATGAGCATTGCCACGGAAAGCAGCTCCATTGTGGTGTATTCTTCAAACGAGGTTTCTTTATCTGGCAGCACCAAATCTGCCACCTGAATGATGTTGAGCTGCTTTTCAAGGCTGATGGACTGTGTGACATCCCCATCCGAAAAGAGCAGGTGTGCAAAGTCATAGTCCGTAAAGGATTCGATATGGTCGGCTATGCTGGTGCTGATGGTGGTTCCCTCCGCCCGAAGTTCCTCAATCACCTTGAAAAGCCCCCGTTCCTCACTGTTTGTCACCGCACGGATGGCTTTCCGAAGAACAGGGAACTTTTCCCCGTCACGGCTGGAAATGCCCGTTAAAAAGGTCAAGATGTCGATTGCCAGTGATTCAGAATCCTTTGGGTTTTCCATAATCACATACGGGTCGAGTAAGCCCCTGTTCTGTTCTTCCGAGGTCAGGTTTACGATATTGATTTCATGGGCGATTTCCGGCAGGGTTTCTTTCCAACGTCCCCGTTCCGCTTTCGGGTCAACAATGAGTGCCTGTGCCCCAAATAATACGGAATAATAGACAATCATGTTGTTGCTGAATGATTTTCCACCGCCGAGGGAGCCGACAAAAGCGGCAGCAAGGGCGTTGGTGACGGAGCCTTTTACCCCTTGACTGGCAAGGGCAGGCTTTAAGTACACGTTTCTTCCTGTATCAAGGCTGTACCCGATATAAATGCCCTCCGGTTCCCCCAACATCTGTGTTGCCCCGAAGCCAAGACCAGCAAGGAAGTCACTGGTGACATACTGGATATAATCGTTCAGATACCGTTTGCTGGCAGGGAGAAATTCCCCATGCAGCCCCAGCATATCCCCAAAGGGGCGAACCAGTTTCACGTTCAAATCGTCATAAAAATCTTTCACCTCATTGCAGCGGCGTTTCAGTTCTTCCAAGTCGGGAGCCGTCACACGAACCACATAGGACAGCTTATACATGGATTCCTTGCTCTGGTCTAAGGTGGATTCCAGCTCATTCACGCTGTCTAAAGCGTCCACCACGTTTGTACTGGTTTCGCTGTCATTCTGCCATGCGTGGTTGTCCAAATCTTTCAGCTCTTTTTTCTTGTTCCGCACCGTGGAGAGGGCTTTCCGGTTTGTCACAATCTCCACATTCATAGAGGTATCAATGGGAAAGGTGAATTGCTGCTGCTGATAGTAAAAGATTTCCGAGGATGGGAAGTCCAGTTCCCCAACAATGCTGTTGATGGTAAAGTAGGCAGCATAGACTGTCCCGTCTTCCTGTTCGATTTTCAGATACCGCTGGTTTTCCTCTATCAGACAACGGGTGGGTTTGATGAGGTCATAGTATTTCACCAGCGTTTCCTCCTGAAACCGTTTTTTCGGAAGATAATACTCATAATCTTCGTAGGCGGTTCCGGTCTGCCCGTATAAATGTTCAATCAGATAGCCGAAATCGTCCTTATCAAGCCGCCGTACTTTGAAACGGCGTGAGATTTTATTTTCCAGTAGTTTTTCCATCTTCTGAAACCGCCAGATTTCTTCATTGCTCATGGAAACAAAATCCCCCATGAGCTTGTGGTTGACTTCATGGAGGAAGTCGGAAACAGCAGTCTTTGCTTCCCTGCGGAACTGTTTCATGGTGACTTCCTGCTCATTGACAAGCAGCTTAAAGCCGATAAAAAAGCGGTAGTCCACCTGATTTTCCCCTATCATGGAAATCAGGGCTTCGGTCTGTGCGTCAATCTTTGCACAGGCAACGTCTTTTAACTTGCCTGTCACTTCCTGTTTGGAGCGTTCCTGTGCCGCCCGTATGCTGGATTCCGTGCTGATTTGCAGGGCGTGAATCTTCCCGTCCCTGTTCTGGGCGATAAGCTGCCGGAACGAATCGTGTACCTGATATTTCTGTTCAGGGCTTAAAAAGGAATAGTTGTAGGGAAGCAGCTCATAGTAAGCAAAGCACTCCCCGTCATGGTTGAACACAAGGTTATTTTCGATATACTTAATCGGATATGCCATAAATATCACTCCTTACTGCCGTGATGGGCTGTGCCGGATATTCCTTTTCCAGCTTCACGGGCTTTCCTGCATAGGTCAGTTTCGGGCGTACCAGATATGCCAGTACGGATTTCAGGAAGCCGTAAGGCTTCTTCCCGTCAAAGGTCTTCTGGCACATGAACCAAGTGAGGGCAAAGGGTACGCCGAAATATTTTAAAAATGCCCCGTCAATGAACGAAAGAGGAGGAAGGTTCCCCAAGAGTATCACTGCAAGTACCGATACCACGAACCACGCCATCTGTGTGAACGTGATGGGGAATGGCAGCTTAAAATCATTGATGGAATAGAGTACCTTTTCCACCGACCAGATACTGGTATAGCTTCGTATTTTCTTCATGTTGCCCGTCCTTTCTAAAAGATGGGGCAGCAAAAGCCGCCCCTGAAATAAAAAAGCCGCCTGTACTTTCAAAAAGAGATACAGACGGGTCTATCGTATGATTTCATATACGCCGTGGTTCGTGACAATAAAGGTTCCATCCAATTCCATGTCACGCCCATAGGCAGCATAGTCGATATAGTTTTGTAAGTGTGCCGGAAGTTCCCCAAGCTGTCCGCTTTCTTCCAGATAGTAGCGAGCCACATCCGCCATATCATCACAGCCGGAATGGCAGATAATATCGTCTTCATGCTCACAGAGTTCTTCGATACTGCCAAAGTAGGATTGCAGCTCTGATAGTTCCTCCTGAATGTACTCCGGTAAGTCCTCCACCATTTCACACAGGCGGTTGACTTCCTCAATGGGGGTATATTCGTCAATCTCAAAGGGCAGCTCATAATCATGGATGGCGTATTCCTCATATTCATCATTCAAACCGATACGCTCTTTGACTTCCTCAAAGTCCACAGGCGGCGTGAACCATGCCCCCACCAGTTCGCCCTCATTGTATTTGCCTAAGTTGGCAATGTAAATCCGCATTTCTTCCAAGTTCCTCCACCTCCTTTTAGCGGTAATAAAAGATACCATTGTCTGTAAACAGGTAGTTTTCGCTGGTTTCCAGTTCCCGACCAATGGCAGCGTAGTCGATATGGTTCAACAGGTCTGGATGTACTTCTCCAAAGAGCTGTACCTCCTGCACCAGATAACGGGTGAGGGATTCCCCGTCCTGCACCGGATAGCAGCGTATCTGGTCTTTGTGGTCGATAAATTCTGTAAAGCTGGAAAACCACCGCTTTTGTATTACATCCATTTCATAATAGAGGGGCGTTCCCTGCATTTCCTGTACCATCCGGCAAAGGGCGTTGATTTCCCAGAGCCTTGTGTTGCCCTCCAATGGAAAGGGCAGCTCATAGTCTTCAATTTCGATTTCTTCCTCACTCTGAACCCCAAGACGTTCCCTGATTTCTTCAAAATCCACAGGGCAGGAAAACCATGCCCCAGGATATTCCTCAAAATCCTCATGGTAAAACCGTGTGGTGTTCAGGATGTAGATTCTCATTTCCTCAATCAGTATCACGTCCTTTCTTAGAAAAAAATGGCAACTAACTTTGTTTGTCAGTTGCCATTTTTCTAATAAAATATTCGCTTTAATTCTTCATCACTATTGATTTTTTTAATTACCCAAGGTTGTAAAAAATAATTGATTTGTGGGTCTAACATACTTACTAAATGAGTTTGTCCGGCAGGGGTTAATATTTGTAAATGTTGAAGTTCTATTACTAATCCATTGTTCATGGGTAATGGCAGGGTGTGAGTTGGTTCACGTAAAAACTCCCGAATGATTGTCACCTGTTCTGGTGTCATATTTTTCAAATATTTAATCTGAGCAGTTCCCAATCTCTTAGAAGCATACTTGTCATAAAAGAAATGAAAAATTTTAGATAGTAATAAAACGATTAGTAAAGCTGTGGAAATCACAAAAACAATGCCTATTGTAAAACCATATTTTTCTCGAAAATTTATAATATAAAACTTTTGGGCTAACTTTTGAGGCAATAATAATAATGTACCACTGGCAATAGATAAAGCTCCTAAAATGTTCGGCGGTAATTTCAAAAAATCAATAAAATCTTTCATACATTTCCTCCACTTTCAATTACTATTAAAGAAATTATACCACCATTCTTAGTTTATCTCAATTATCATACACTATCATATTACATCTTCTTTCTTTTGGGGAGTTACGCTCCCCAAGCCCCTAGTGGACTTCCGCCATGAAGCAATCAGAGCTTGCTCCATAACGGAAGTGTAAAATGGGTTTTTCTATGCACCGATAATCTTATTGAACAGTTCCAGTAAGATGTCCTTTACACCGTCAGCATTGAAGACCAGACCGACCGCTACAAGGGACACCACCAGAAAGCCGATAAGTTTGGAAAATTCCCTCTTAAATCCGAGGTACAGTCCAATCACCACGATTGCCAGCAGCACAAGGGACTGGGCGTTGGATAAAAACCAGTTGTAAAGATTCTGTCCGAAATTCATAAAAGCTCCTTTCTTTCCTGTAAGAGTTCTTAGCTTCCAAGATTGCCGCCGTTAAAGCACCACCTCCTTTGCAGCGGCGGCTTGCTGCTTCAGGATTTTTTCATGCTTCTCCGTCAGCCTTGCATGGGTGATGATGTCATGGACAATCTGGGTGTGGTTCATCTTATCCAGACGGAGAGCCAGCTTTAAGGTGGGTGCTACTTGATGGGAGAGCCAGTGCAGGGTGCGTTCAAAGGAATAGGGTTCCGGTTTGGTTGTCAGTTTCAGGCTTCCCCTGTGTTCCCCCATAAACCACGCCCATTCCTCACTGATACGCCAGTCAGAACGGGGCTTTGTATCGTCCCTGTCCACGAACCGGACATAGCGGTTGATGATTTGAAAGGCTGTCTGTTCTGGATTGTCATGTTCTAACAGGTCACGGATGGCGTAAAAGGCACGCTCATTTTTCAGCCGGATTTCAAAGCGGTTCTTTACCTCTGCGTCCGCAATGGGAATATCATGCTTTTTGTACTGCTCATAGTCCTTTTCGTAAATGCAGAAGTACACCTCACTTTGGAGGGAACCAATATACAGGGTGTTCCCCATACATTCTTTTTCCCCACGCCGTACCAGTTCGCCGCTGCGGTAGCTTTTGAAGCTGCGGAAGACCGAGATACATTCCTCATTCCGGCACTTCTCTGTCAGATGGGGAATGTTCAGGATTCCCGTTTTGTCATTGATGGCGAGGTCAAGCCGCTTCATCACGCCGTCCTCCATGAGAACATCCATAAAAAATTCATACCAGCTCCGTTCCTGTGCCAGCAGATAGCTTTCAAACTGGCGGCAGCCACGCCCTTTCAGTTCCAGCAGCACCCCCTTTTCCAGTTCCGACGATACTAGAACGAAAATATCCCCCAGATAGTAATGCTCCGTGTAAGAGTAAAATCCGTAGTCTTCATGGATAAAGTAGGGGAGTTTTAGCCGAAGCACGTCTTCCACGATATGCTTCACATCCGTAGTGGGAAAGCGAATCCGCACATAGTCAAAGAGCATTTCAAGGGGATTGTCTGGATTGAAGCGTTCCAGAGCTTCCGTGATGGCTTCCTGTAATGCTTCGGATGGGTGAGCCTTGCCCGTTTCAATATCGCTCAGGTACGGACGGGTGATTCCGGCAGCTAAGGCAAGTTTCTGTTGTGAGATACCGTAAACTTCCCGTTTCTCTTTGATGTCCCGTACCCATGTTTCTTCATTCAGTGAAAATCCCTCCTGTCTAAAAAAGCGTATGTCAACTTTCAGAGCCTTGTTGACACACGCCGGATATGGGAAAATCCCTTGTGTACCGTGGGATTCTGCCCTGTTATTTGGTTGTTGCCTGTCGATTTGTACCCCTCTGTTAGATACGAGGGGTTCATGCTGGCGTGCCTTGCGGCACACCAGCCACAGCAGGTCAGTCCGTTTCTGCGGCTTTCGCTTCGCACGCCGCCTGCACTTCCTGCCTGCTGTCTATGAGTTTTTTTATTTCTTTGAGGAAATCGTGTCCTTTTGGCACAAGGGGCGTGTAAAATTCCGAGATAACGCTGGTTCCCACATCCACATAGCCACGCCCTTTTATCTGCTTTAGGAAGAAATCCTTTGTGGTTTCCCCGAACATCATCCCATAGCCCATTTCCGACATCCGTCCCAGAGCTACACGGAAATTGAACTGGTCACGGATTCCGTCCCCCAGATACTTTGCGTCCGGACGCTGGCAGGCGAGAATCAGGAAAAAGCCAGCCTGCCGCCCAAGCATAACGATTTGTTTTAACTTGTTGAGGACAGCGGCGTTTTCCTTTGTGCCGAGCATTTCCATAAATGCCACATATTCATCAAAGATAAGGAAATTTGCAGGAAGCCCCAGATAAGCGTAATTTTCCCCTGTCCGGTAATTTTCCATGAGCTTCATGTCTTCGCTGCGTTTCATCATTTCTTCATAGAAACGGTCAATACAGGCGAGCATATCTTCCTTTTTGTAGTACACATCCGGCATAACCGCCTGTAAATCCGCAAGGTCGGCGTTCTTTGGGTCTAACACGAACAGGGCGGCGTTGGTGCGGAGCAGGGCTTCAATGAGGGTCAGGATGAAATAAGTCTTTCCGCCGCCGGTTCCTCCGGCAATGAGCATATGGGGGAGCTTGTCATACTCCCACCAGACATTTTCCATGAGCCGGAGCCTGCCGTCCTTTGCCTGTACATCCTCAATGGAGATACGGTTGGCAATGGTATCATAGAGCAGGGTGTACTCCACGTAGGAATCCTTTAATTCCTTATCCGTCAGCTCACAGTACAAGCCGCTTTCCAGCTTTTTCTCCAAGTTTAAGAGCTGTTCCTGATATTTCCCCAAGGTGATTTCCACACGGATATGGAGCAAGCCCTGTTTCATCCTGTAATAGATTTTGGGAAAGTAAGTGATGGTTTCTTTGGAACGGCTGGAAGACAAGTCCTTGAAAAAAGCGTCTTCTTTTCTCTGCTCTGATTCATACCACTTGTTTTCCAACACCATCCTTGCCAGCTTTTGGCGGTGGATGAGCTGCTTTACTCCATCCATGCGGTATCGCCAGAACAGAAGAACTGCTGTAAGGCACACCAGCCCTGCCACGCCCATACTGAATAACAGGTAAGGGAGATTTACGTCCTGTGCTATCTGGGAGAAGGACACTTCCTGCCAGTTGGTTCCGGCAATCTGCCGGATATGAAACAGCAGGACAACCAGCATGAATACAGGGGACAGAGCGGCAAGGGCAGTATGGAACACAAGGTCTTTATCCGTGGGACGGATACGTTTTCCACGGGGGAAAAGCTGCTTCATGGGAATAATCCTCCTTTCGCGTTCTTCTTATGTTCCTGTTATTTTACAGGGGGAGCGTCTTTCTTCGGCGGCTGCGGATTCATGGCAGCCCCTTTTTTCAGGACAATATCCTCCGCCTTGATGTACCAGTCCACCTCTGCCCCTTGAAAAGTAGCCGTTGCCACGGTGTCTGCCACCGGATTGATAAGTTCCACCTCTGCGTTGTAATCGAACTCCTTTAACGGCACGCTGGCAGGGATAGAAACCTGAATCATACGCCCCTGTCCTCTGGATTTTAAGTCATAGGTACGCTCCTTGATTTCTTCTGATACCGAGCCGTCTTCATTCTGGAGGTGAACCTCACGGCGGAGGGCAGAAAATTTCAATGCCCCGAATGTTGCTTCCTTGTCAATCACGATTCCGTTTGCTAATCTCATAGTCTGATGTCCTCCTTTTCCTTACGCTTTTACCATATCGTCAGCGTGCAAAATGTAGTTGGTAAAGCCCCTTGTGCCGATTTTATAGCCCTCTGCGGTGATACGGGGATTGACGAGCTTCACACGTTCCTCAAAGTCAAAATGTTTCTCTCCGGCTTCGGCAGGGAGGATAACTACAATATCATCCGCTCTCTGTACGTCCGAATACAGATTGAAGCTGCGGGAGAATACCGTCATGCGTCCGTTGATTCTTCTCTGTTCTGTTTTGTCTTCTCCGGCGAACTCCAAGTTGCCGAATGTCTTTTCCACGTTGGGGATAACGAATTTTAATTCCATATAGATGTACCTGTCCTTTCTGAATGTTGCGTTTGATGGTTAGTTTTGGGTTCTGGTTTGAAAGTCGGAGGGGAACGCTCCGGCGGTGGTGATTTCTTCGTAGTATCACATCCTTTCTGGGGCTATTGAAGAAATTACAGGGTTGTGATATTATCTAGGTGTTAAAAATTAAATCGTCATGGTTAGGATTGTTAGCTTGTGTTTTTTCATGTAGCTCTGTCATGTACTCCCAACAACTTAAAAGTAGATTTCAGTGGAGATTTATAATATCAGGAGGTACGCTTATGACAATAATAACAACTGTAAAAAGCATTATGGTGGGCGACGGAATTTCTGGGAATTTTTGCTAAAGTGTGCAGGGGCAATGGAAAAAATTACGGCTGGCATGACATGAAGAATCCGGGAGGGTCAAATCTCCAATTCCCATCGGGGCTGTTTTCAGCCCCATTTAATTTTGAAACAAAAAATAGACGCCCATTGTTGAACGTCTATTTTGGGATGATATTGAGGTTTGCTGGTCTATCTTATAAAATCTGAATGTACTTCGATTGCATTTTTATTGCATTTTTAATCTGTTTTCATATAGATTTTAGTGGTTGATAGTTCCTGAAAATGCCTTAAAATCAATGATTTTTATTTATATGGCATACTGTCTGTCTGGAGTTTGAATAGTAAACAGAGAGCCGGAAGACCGCATAAACAGCGGACTTTCCGGCTCTTAGTGTGTGTTGTGATACCTTTTTGATACTTGAAAGAAAAGATGAGTTATTCTGTTAATGTTGACATTAAGTTATAATTTAAAATAGGCACATGAGTTTTATATACGGCTTTATACAATATATCAATTGTTTGAAGAATATTCTGTAGAGATATTTCTACTTGCTTATAAGTAATATTAATCTCTTCCTTTGGATGAACTAAATCATTGCGCAATTTGATTGTTTGTTTTATATTTTGGTTCCACGTATCTTGTGAAGAAATAGATTTGCTGGAAAATTTACAATATATAAAATCAATGCGATCAATCAATCTTTGCATTTTTAACTTTTTCCCTAATTGAAAATTACCGCTATCAAAAATAATTTCTTTTTCTGAAAGTAGAGCTATTTCATTTATATTTAATTCAAAACTGCCTTCTGTTAATTCTAAAGCAATTCCATTTACATATGCTTCTAAAGCACTCATGCCCAGAAGTAAGCTTGAATGCAAGTAAGCAGATTTAATATCGGGAGTTGAAGAAAGTTTTGCCTTTTCTAATAAAAACTTTGCTTCATTAAAAAGTATATTGGAAAAATTATCGAAATTTTCAGTCATTTTATTTTTTTCTCCGCTTCCAGTACTTCTAAATTGGCTTGTTTTGCAAAATATTTTGTCATGGCCAGATTAATTATAGGTGACGTAATTCCGCTGCCTTTTTCAGCTTGTAGATAAAAAAGTTCTACTAATCGTCCTCTTTCTTTTACATCAGTGCGAGAACCTAAACCTCGATAATTAATGGGATCAGATTTATGCTTGGCTTTGGATAACGCTTCAGCATTAAGCGGATCTTTTTTGCTATTAGCAGGTAAATTATAATGTCGCTCTAGGCGTGTAGGATTATTAGATAAGACTCCAGCAACATATGACCAGGCGGCTAAGATAGCGTAATTATAAGCTTTGTCAGCAAATTCTTTGTTTGTTTTTTTAGAACCTTCTGTATAGTATTCGTTTTGTTTGTGACTTAAAACAGCAAATTGCTTTCCTGCTTCTTTTAATAAGACATCATCCCATAAATTAGGATTGCTAAGTTTTAAATTTTCCCAGTCATTGTCAATACCTCCGGTTTTAGCTAGAATGCACTGGGTTTTTGTTTTATCAAAAGGTAAACCAGATACATTTCTGCCATTAAAATAATTCATTATAAAAGTTCGAGCTTCTCTGACAGTTATCGAATTACCTCGTTGCTTTTTGTCCGAAAAATCGCTGTTAGTATCCAAAAGACCAACCTCGTGGCACCAATTTCGAAGTTGTGGTCCTTTTACTGTTTCCATCATACGATCTAGTAAATCAGAGGAAACAGCAATGTTAGTATTAGATATCAATTGTACGTCAAGACGTTGTTCAATATTAAGACAAAAATATACTTTAATTCCTTGATAAACATTTATAGAGGAATTATGGAATGCTTCCGAAATCGCTTCAAATCTGTGTTGTCCGCCAATAATTTTAAGAGGATGTTCTGAATCAAAATCTGTAGTATATTCAGTTACAATATTACTGAAATTCCTCCCTTTTTGAGCGTCTATCTTCATTTGTAAAAAGGCAGCATTATCTTCAACAAGTTCTCTATTGGCTCTATATTCAGGCTGTTCATCAGGATCAAGAGGAACATCTTTTGTTCCGTATTGTATGAATTTATCTGCTAGGATATGACATTCACAGAAAATGGCATCAGTAACGCTGTCTTGTAAAAGATATATTGAACTTTCCAAGGGCATAAATATCTCTGAAAATTCTGTTACTATGCTTTCTAAAGACTCTTTTATTTCTGCAAGGTTATTAATGTTGCTATATATAATTTCCATATGATACCTCCGATAATTAATAGTATATGAAATAAAGCAGAATAATACTTAAATGAATTTTCTCCATTGATAATGATTATTTCTTTTATCATTCCCTTTTTCATCAATATCGCTACTAGTTGCAGGCCAGTTGATTTTCCATTCAAAATATTCGTCTTCTGAAATTTCTCCATTTTTTAACTGCTCTTTTCGCAGACACCATTCACGAAGAAATTCATTTACCAGACCATAATCAATCCACATACCTGCAGGAGCATGAGCAGGCCATTCGTCGCTGTCATTATATCGGACAGATTTATCATCAGAAGCGTTGCACTTACCGGGATTACGCACAAGCTGGAATAAATGAAAGGCGTTGCGATTATCTTCGTCAAGCCAGAAGAATGTTTGCATAATGTCCTCGGCGCATCCAGGGGCTTCGGTGATAAAATTGATATAGTTCACATTTAAAATCTTAGCAATTTCCATGAGCGTGTCTTTTTTAGGGACACGATAACCAGACTCATATTGAGCTACACGAACATCAGCATTTCGTTCCTCGTATCCCAGTTTTAAGCCTAATTCGCGCTGTGTTAATCCACGAAATGTTCGTATTCTCTTAATTCGTTCTCCTAATACCATAAATCATGTCCTTTCTGAAATCTATAAATTATATGTCATAATCCATTCGTCTCCGATTTCCTTTATAATTCTAAAACCAATTTTTTGATACAGTTTAGCTGCATAATTAGCTTTTTGAACGGAAAGTGAAACATGTTTATAACCATGTACTTGTAGCAGAGACAACATTTCTTTTATCAAACTGCTCCCAATTCCTTGCCCTCGATATTTATTATACAGAGAGATTGCAAGGGAAGGCGTCTTATCATCAATATGTCCGTAATCATTCATGATTCTCACCCAGACAGCACCAATGATTTTATTCTCGACTTCAGCAACTAATGCAAAATCATCTTTTGACGCTCCGAAACCCTTAACATAAACCTGCAGTTCAGGGGAAGTAATAATACTTTTTGAAGGTGGATCTACTCCTTCTGGAACAAAAATGGCTTCGTATAAAAAATCGTCCAATAACGGATACTCCTGTGCTGTCATTTCCCGTATTGTATATTTCATAAAGCCCTCCTGTGAAAATGGCTATCCTATTTCTTATATTTTAGCATAACTCAAATCATATGGCAACAGAAACTTATCATAAATGCTAAATTTAATAAAAAAGATAAGTTTAACGAATGCGCTATTGACAATAACAAAAATGCTAAGTATAATACAAATACAGAACTTAACAAAAAGCTAAACGAATAAGGAGGACATCTATTTGAAGAATGATTTATTTGTAACAGCCGGTGAAGTTGCACAGGACTTGGGCGTTTCCATACCATTTGCCTACAAATTGGTGCGGCAAATGAATGAAGAACTGGAAGCAAAAGGATTTATTACAATTGCCGGAAGAGTAAGCAGAAAATACTATGAAGAAAAATTTTATGGTATGGTTCAGACAAATTAAGAGGGAGGTGAAGTCATGGCGGCGTACAAAGATGAAAAGCGTGGAACATGGTATGTATCGTTCCACTATTATGACTGGACAGGAAAAAACTGTCGGAAAGTGAAAAGAGGTTTTAAGACCAAACGGGAAGCGACAGAATGGGAACATCATTTTCGTATGAAAGAAGCTTCTGATACTCATTAGTTCTCCGAGCTTCATGTAGATTCCGGCAAAACAGATTATCTGAAAAAATACCACCATGAAGAACGGGTAGTCTGTGGAAATGTTGTAAAACATACTGGAAATTGAAAATGCCACGGTTACAATCAGCGTGATTCCGGCTCTTGTCATAATGACGTTGAACACACGGACAACTGCCTGTTTCGCCATGTTCTCATAGGTCGGTATCATGGACAGTAAGAAGCTGATAGGCAGGAACATGGCATATATGATAAATAGTATCTGGGAAAATAGCCACACTTGAGAAGAGCCATAACAGGAATATTGACATGATAGTTGCAGATGAAGATAGACTTGAGAGAGTCAGAGATAACATTGATGCAGCAGAGAATGAGTATGCTAAATATGCGGATATGATTACGGATAAAAAGAATAAGCTGGAAATGCTTACCTCTAAAAAATGAACTGATAGAGCGTACAAAGATTGCTGAGAACGTATATGATATGTTTCATCAGGGTGGTGATGACGATGTCAGGGAGAAGCTCATTGATGTTATGTATGAGAACCAGAGACTTCATGAGGAGAATAAGTCGTTAAGGGAGTTGTTGGAGAAGGCATATGAGTTTATGAAGCAGTTTGTGATTGATGGGGTTAATTTGTTGGAGAGGTTTCTAGAGGGCGTGGGGAAGGTGATGGAAAGACTTTCAGAAAAAACAAAATAAAAACATCTGTTCGTGCAACAAAGTATTGACATTGTTATACTACGGATTTATGATTGATAATAGAAACGGAGGAACGGACATAATGAGAAAATCAATTTCAATCAGCATAAGAGTAAGTGAAGATGAGTTAGAAAAATTCAAAGAGGCTGCAAGACTGGAGGCATATGCTTCATATAGTGAGTTTGTTAGAAGAACGGCATTAATAGAAGCTGCCAAAATAATTAAGGAAAACAATGAAGGAGAGGATACCCATGAACATAATTAGTTTGTTTAGTGGATGTGGTGGATTAGATTTAGGCTTTGAAAGAGCTGGGTTTAATATTCCTGTTGCAAATGAGTTTGATAAAA
>OKRU01001690.1_pt1 | contig 21378 bp, 17 predicted proteins | sample 1601131 | NCBI WGS metagenome assembly OKRU01 (sample SAMEA3541558, study PRJEB24748) | human gut metagenome | biome: human gut; feature: human-associated habitat; material: faeces | place: China | collected 2012
GATCATTTGTTTTCAGAGACTCCGGTTATTGAAGAACGGATGATGCTGGAAGGAAGCTTTCGTAATTCTCGGAAAGATATGGCGATGAACGATATTGTCATTGCAAGAGAAGGAAAGGTTCGTATCGTAAGTTTTCATATTTATGTCAACGGGGCGCTTCTGAATACTTATCACGCAGATGGAGTGATCATATCGACTCCAACCGGAAGTACAGGTTATAATCTGTCGGCGGGAGGCCCGATCGTTGAACCGACAGCACAGATGATCGTGATCACTCCGATTTGTTCACACGCGCTTAATACAAGCAGTATTGTTCTGTCAGCCGATGATTTGATTGAGGTAGAAGTGTGCGAAGGACGTTATGGAAGGCAGGAACAGGTTTCTCTTTGCTTTGACGGTGCAGAACAGACAACTCTTGTCACGGGAGAAAGAGTTTGTATTAAGCGGTCGTCTCATACGGCAAAACTGATCAAATTAAGCAAAGAAAGCTTTATGAAAACAATGCGTAAAAAAATGAAAGGAAATTGAACATATGAAAGTCAGCCGTCATGCAAAAATTATTGAACTTATCAGTCAGTATGATATTGAAACACAGGAAGAACTGGCAGAATATCTGAATAATGCGGGGTTTAAAGTGACGCAGGCTACTGTGTCGAGAGATATACGTGATCTGAAGTTGTCAAAAGTATCTACAGGAAGCGGACATCAGAAATATATTCTTCACAGGATCGAAGAACCCGGAATGAGTGAAAAATATATACGTGTCTTAAAAGATGGGTATGTGGCGATGGATATGGCGCAGAATATTCTGGTGATCAAAACAGTTTCCGGAATGGCAATGGCAGTTGCGGCAGCGATAGATGCCATGCATCTGCATGAGATCGTCGGCTGTATTGCCGGTGATGATACCATAATGTGTGCAGTGCGAAGCGTAGACGACACGATCGCAGTGATGAGCCGTCTGCGTAAGCTTGTAGAAGATTAGAACATATACTTTTGGGGAGAGTAGAAGGAGCTTATATGTTACAGAATCTACATGTGAAAAATCTGGCGTTGATCGATGAGACAGAGGTTGATTTTAGGAATGGCTTAAACATTTTATCCGGTGAGACCGGTGCGGGAAAATCAATCATCATCGGCTCTATCAATCTGGCGTTAGGGGAAAAAGTACAGAAGGAGATGCTTCGTGAAAATGCGGATTATGCGTTGGTGGAGCTTATTTTTTCTGTGACGGATGAAAAACAGAAAGAACTCTTACGAGAGCTGGACGTGTTCCCGGAGAATGACGAAGTCATCTTAAGCAGGAAGATCGTCAACGGCAGAGGTGTTGCAAAAGTGAATGCAGAGAGTGTTCCGGCATCCAAAATGCGTGAGATCGCCTCAATTTTGATCGACATTCATGGACAGCATGAACATCAGTCGCTTTTGTCGAAAAAGAAACATCTTGAAATCTTAGATGATTATGCAAAAGAAGAAATTTTTGATCCAAAGGAAAAGTTAAGGGAAGCCTACAAAAATTACCGTGCTCTGCTGGAAGAACTGAAGGCGGCAGACGTGGACGAGGAAGAACGACTCCGGGAGATCTCATTTCTGGAATACGAGATCAAAGAGATCGAGGAGGCAGACCTAAAAGAGGGCGAGGATGAGGCGCTGGAGGCTGACTACCGGAAATTCTCCAACGGAAAGAAGATTATGGAGGCGGTGAATGCCGCCTATCAGTATACCGGAAATCAGAGTGACAACGTATCTGAACTTACCGGAAGGGCATTGCGGGAATTGAATGCGGCGTCTGCATATGATGAAAAAGTAAAAGGGCTGGAAGAGCAGTTATTAGAGATCGATAACCTTGTAAATGACTTTAATCGTGAGCTTGCAGATTATATTGACGAGACGGAGTTTGATGATGAGACGTTTTACCGGATGGAGAAACGTCTGGATGAGCTGAATCATATAAAATCAAAGTACGGAAGCACGATTGCAGATATATTGTTTGAATTGGAGAAAAAACAAGACCGATTGCAACAATTGCAGGATTTTGACCAGTATATTGGAAATTTGAAGCAAAAACTTGCAGATGCGGAGCAGGAGTTAAAGAAATACTGTGATAAAGTATCGAAAATCCGTAAAAAATATGCAAAAAAACTGACAGGTGCTGTGACAGAGGCATTGAAAGACTTAAACTTTTTAGATGTGAAATTCGAGATGGAGTTTGGACAGACCGCAGACTATACGGCAAACGGAACAGATGATCCGGAGTTCTTGATTTCCACCAATCCTGGAGAACCCGTAAAACCGTTGGGTAAAGTCGCATCCGGCGGTGAACTTTCGAGAATTATGCTTGCAATCAAAACGGTATTGGCAGATCAGGATGCAATCGAGACACTCATTTTCGATGAGATTGACAGTGGAATCAGCGGACGCACCGCGCAGATGGTTTCGGAAAAAATGAATGTGCTTGCAAGAAATCATCAGATTATCTGTATCACGCATTTACCGCAGATTGCCGCAATGGCAGATGCACATTATCTGATCGAAAAATCTGTGGAAAATAAGACCACGGTATCGAAGATCAAGTGTCTTTCCGGGGAGGAGAGTATTGACGAGCTGGCAAGAATGCTCGGCGGTGTGGAGATCACAGACAAAGTCCGCGAGAGTGCAAGAGAGATGAAAGAACTTGCACATCAGAAAAAATGCCAATAATTGACACGAAAAAGACAGTTTGAAAAAAAGAAAGAGACACATAATAAAAGGGTACATAGCGTATATGTACTCTTTTTTTTGACAATAGAATGTCCGCAGGGCGTGCATGCTATTGTTGTGGCGATGAGAAAAACAGCCCGATATTCATTGGGGTGCAGGAGATAAAAAATGGACAGATACAAAAGTTTTTTTCGTGGAATTGCATATGCAGGTTATTGTATCGTATTTTTATTTGCGGTCTATACATTTGAAAAATCAATACCGGATCAGATATATGTGAAAGCAGGGGAAGCAATCGATTACCGGTTTCAGGTGCCTGTGACAATGGAAATACAGGAGGACAGCTCGCCTGTAGCAAAAAGCACAAATAATGCCAATGTGAGGCAGTCCTACATTGTCACCTGCCGCCTGTTTGGTATTTTTCCGGTGAAAGATATAGAAGTTGTACTTGTGGACGGAGATGCGGTCTATGCAGGCGGGATACCGATCGGCATCTATGTGAAGACAAGCGGTGTCCTCGTGATCGGTACCAGTGAAGTGGAACGGCCGGATGGAAGTGAAGCTGCACCTGCGGAGAACATTTTGAAAGCCGGAGATTATATATTAAGTGTGAATGGGGAGAAGGTTGCAGAGAAGGAGGATCTGCAGCGTCTGGTGCAGCAGAATGGTGCAGAAAAAGAAATTCTTACAATCAACCGCAACGGGGAAAGCATTGAGGTTGGTGTGACACCTGTACAAAATAAAAATGGAACGTATATGCTTGGAGCATGGGTGCGGGATGATCTTGCCGGAATAGGAACTTTGACGTATTACAAAGAAGATGGAACCTATGGTGCTTTAGGGCATGCCGTGAGCGACGGCGATGTCGGCGGGCGCATTCAGATGCGTGAAGGCTATGTATACAATGCACAGATCATCGGAGTGAAAAAGGGACAAAAAGGAAATCCGGGAGAATTGTCTGGGATGATCCGTTACCAGAGTGCTGACTGCCTTGGAACAATCGAGGAAAATACAGACATTGGTATTTATGGAAAACTGGATGGGAATATTGCAGCACTGCCGCGTGGAGATTACTATAACATCTGTTACAAGCAGGATATTAAACAGGGACCGGCGACGATCATCTGTGGTTTTACCGGAGAGAAGAAAGAGTATGCGATTGAGATAGAGAGTCTTGATTACAGTGGAAGAGAGGCGAATAAAGGAATTCTATTCCGGGTGACGGATGAGCAGCTTTTAGACATGACAGGCGGTATTGTGCAGGGAATGAGTGGCAGTCCCATCCTTCAGGATGGAAAAATAATCGGCGCCGTGACACATGTCTTTGTCTCAGATTCGTCCATGGGCTATGGGATTTTTATTGAGAATATGGTAGAATGAAAAAAGAAATTGTAAAATAAAGTCCTTTGGTACACTTGCCGACGAAGTTCGACAAAATTTACGAGAGGAAAATGAGTATGCTGATAACACATGTAAAGATTTGCCAGGAAAAGGGAAGACGTGGCTTTTACATATGTTTGAAATAAGTCAGCAGGAGGACCAGCATGGAGAAACTGAATGTAGCAATCGCAGATGATAATGAGAGAATGTTGCGGTTATTGGGGGCTATCATCGAGAGTGATGAGGAACTCAATGTCGTTGGAACTGCTAAAGATGGGGAAGAGGCTTACAATGTGATCAAGACAAAGGAACCGGATGTTGTCTTGCTTGATATTGTAATGCCAAAATTAGATGGACTTGGAGTATTAGACCGTGTGAATCATGATAAGACAATCAAAAAACATCCGACGTTTATTATGATCAGTGCAATCGGTCAGGAAAAAATTACGGAAGATGCATTTGAATTAGGTGCAGATTACTATATTATGAAGCCGTTTGACAATGACATGGTGATCAACCGGATCAAGAAGGCAAAGACAGCAAAAACAGGAAAGAGCACGGAGCCGCGCAAGGTGAATGCCTACGAGAAGGCAGAGGATGTCAGCGAGAAGAACCTTGAGGCAGATGTGACTGAGATCATTCATGAGATCGGTGTTCCGGCACATATCAAGGGGTATCAGTATTTGCGTGATGCCATTGTCATGTCGGTCAATGATATGGATATGTTAAATTCCATCACAAAAATTTTATATCCGACCATTGCAAAAAAATACCAGACAACCTCAAGCCGCGTGGAGCGTGCCATCCGTCATGCAATTGAGGTGGCATGGAGCAGAGGTAAGATGGATACGATTGATGAGATGTTCGGCTACACCATCCACAATGGCAAAGGAAAGCCGACAAACTCTGAATTTATCGCGTTGATCACAGACCGTATCCGGCTGGAATACAAAATGTATTAATGCTTTTCAGAGTGAAAAAAAAGAGTTATAATATTCTTAAGATTTCGAAGTATTTCGGGGTTTGGAGGGTTTATAACATGAAGAAAATACTATTTGCTGCTTCAGAAGCTGTTCCTTTTATCAAAACAGGAGGCCTTGCAGATGTAACCGGTTCCCTGCCAAAGTATTTTGACAGGAAAAAGTATGATGTGCGCATCATATTACCGAAGTATCTGTGCATGGACGAACGTTTTAAGGGACAGCTTCATTTTAAATGTCATTTTTATGTGAATCTAAGCTGGCGGAAACAATATGCCGGCATTTTTGAAGCAAAACAGGATGGTATCACCTATTATTTTGTAGATAATGAATTTTATTTTGCCGGGGATAAGCCGTACAATGAACTGTATCAGGATATTGAGAAGTTTGCATACTTTTCAAAAGCAGTCTTAGAGGCATTGCCGTTTCTTGATTTCTGTCCGGATATTATCCATTGCCATGACTGGCAGACAGGTCTGATTCCGGTATTCTTGAAAACTCTTTATGGGGATGAGAATTATTACAGGGGGATCAGGACTGTATTTTCCATCCATAATCTGAAGTTTCAGGGACGCTGGAGCCTTCCGGCAGTTATGGATATCACAGGTCTGCCGGAACAGATTTTCACGGCGGACAAACTGGAGTCTTACGGGGAGGCCAATTATTTAAAGGGCGGTATTGTCTATGCGGATGCAGTGACGACTGTCAGCGAGACTTATGCCCATGAGATCACAACAGAACAGGGTGGAGAGGGCTTAGACGGACTGCTGCGTGCCAGAAAAAATGATCTGTATGGTATTTTAAATGGATTGGATTACGAAGAATATGATCCACAGAAAGATGGATATATTTATAATCACTTTAATGAGCAGAATTTTCAGGAAGGCAAGAAGCTGAATAAAGCCAGACTGCAGAAAGAACTCGGTCTTCCGGTGAAAGAGAATACCATGCTGATCGGTATTGTATCGAGAATGACAAGCCAGAAGGGATTTGATCTGGTGGCTTATATTATGGATGAACTGCTGGCAACCGAGGATGTGCAGCTTGCTGTGCTTGGAACAGGCGAGGAACAGTATCAGGATATGTTCCGCTATTTTACACAGAAATATCCTGATAAAATTCAGGCTACGATCGGTTATTCCGAGGAGCGGGCACATCGTATCTACGCATCCTGCGATGCCTTTCTGATGCCATCCTTATTTGAACCATGTGGATTATCACAGTTGATGAGCTTGAGGTATGGAACCGTGCCAATCGTAAGGGAAACTGGCGGTCTGAAAGACACCGTGGAAGCGTATAACGAATATGAACATACGGGAACCGGTTTTTCTTTTGCAAATTACAATGCCCATGAGATGCTTGGAACAATCCGCTATGCCATCTCAGTTTTCCGTGACAGGAAGAAAGACTGGAATGGATTGATCCAGAGGGGAATGAAGCAGGATTTTTCCTGGAATCGTTCTGCCGGTAAATATGAAGCATTATACGAAAAACTTACCGATTTTGAATAAAGTTACATGGAAGTGATCACATAGAAATCTGACCAGTCTCACGGGAATAAAAGTAGACATGATCGGATAAAATCTCTTCTTTGGATAACTGTGTAGAATTGACTTCTTTTACCATAGAGGTGAGTTCATCATAAGAATCATGGTCGTATGCAGGAATCAGGATTACTTCGTGAATACTGCTTGGAAGAATATAGAGATCGCATTCTAGTTTTTCACAGAGATTATGCAACAGGTTGTGGTAAAAAATACAGCCGGAGCCATTCAGTTTGCTTTTGTTGGAGAGCACATACATTGGAACCATGTATTCAAATTCTTCCTTCATGGAATTGCAGGGAACACCGGCCATTAACTCGATCAGAACATCTGACATGTCCCGCAGTTCATAAGTGAGGAGAGCAGGAGTGTTTTTCATGGCGAGATGATAGAGGTCGTCCTTGGTGATATTCCAGAGAGAAAGATGTTGGTTATAGATTAATATCGTTGCATTTCCGGTCTCGTCAGCATCTACAAGACAATTGAAGATGATGGCGAGATCTAATATTTTTATGTGGGGAATTTTTTCCAGTAAATTTTTATTCTGTTCATAATTGATAAGCTTAAACACAATACGGTTTTTTACCTGCTCATAGTTTGTAAAAAAGGAAATATCAATATTTCCAGACGGCTTGTTCTCCTCATAAACAGATAAAATATCATGGCAGATTTCCTCTAAGGATCTGCCTTTTAAATATTGTTTAAAATAAAAATTCAGATAAATAGTTGGGGATATATTCAACTGATTGGATAAGATTGTGAGACCATCATAATGAGTGTCATTATTTTTGATAATCTCCTGAATGGTTACTTTCACATTAGAACCAAGCCGGTTCTGAATGACTGTTGTTACATTTTCTTTGAATTCCTGATATGTCATAAAAATCCTCCCAATGGCAGATGCCCTGGGAAAACAATTACTTTCCGTATCAGTCGGATGATAAAACGATATGCAGATAACAGACCGGCAATTTAAAAATCTGTTATAAAAAATCCACGCATCGGGAACTGCGTGGATTTACTTTATCATGAATAAAATTGAAAAACAATAGGAAAAGTAAAAAGTTTCGAAAAATTTTATTATTCGGACTTTAATTTTTTCCAGAGATAATTGGAAAGCTTTGTCGTGTTGACGTCATACTGCTTATATACCTCACAATTGGCAAGCGTCTCGTCTGTCGGAAAAATCGTCGTGTCGGACAATGTTTCCTCATCTAAATTCTCTTTGACAGCCAGATTTGGTGTTGCATAATAAACATAGTCAAAGTTTAGCATACCAATGTCTTCCCGGCAGAGAAAATCCAGAAATTTTTCTGCATATTCGGTGTTATGGCAGAATTTTGGCATAAACCAGGAGTCGATCCAGAGGTTGGAACCTTCTTCCGGGACACTGTAGGAGAGGTCATCGTTCAATTCCATGGCGTAAGCGGCTTCTCCCGAATAAACAAGTGCCATCGCAGCATTTCCGGCTGCCATTTCATCTCCGGTCTCATCGACATAATAGGCATAGACAAGCGGTTTCTGTTTGATCAGAAGATCAAGGGCATCATTTAACTGTTTCTCATCAGTTGTATTAATATCATAGTCTAATAATCTTAATGCAGGGGTAAAACTGTCGCGGACAGAGTTCTGCATAATGATCGTGTCTTTGTATTTTTCATCCCAGAGAACGTTCCAGGTGGATACTTCCTCGTCGGATACCATCGTCGTGTTGTAGAGGATACCGAGCGTACCGTAAAAATAAGGCATGGAATATTTATTTTCCGGGTCAAAAATCTGTGATGCTTCAATAATGGATGAATCAAGATTCTTATAATATTCGAAATCATCAAAGTTGATCTCTAACACCTGATCTTCGTTGATCAGACGCTCCACCATGTAATCAGAGGTACAGACGAGATCGTAATTGATGGATCCTGCTGAAAACTTGGTATACATTTCCTCGGGACTTTCATATTCCTCTAATTTCACTTTAATTCCGGTCTCTTTTGTAAATTGATCAAGAACGGATTCTTCTATGTATTTTCCGTAATTTAAAATCACAAGTGTGTTGTCATCTTTTTTTGCTGTCTCAGAGGAACCGGTGTCTTTTCCGCAGGAGGAGAGGACGCCTGTCATGAGGCATAACGCAAAGAGCATTGCAATTCGTTTTTTCATAGCTGCCTCCTAGATCGCCTGTATGGTACCTTTTCCCTCAGAGGAAGACCGGCGGTTCATCACGAGAAGGAGCAGGAATGCGATCAAAAATAAAATGGTCGATAAAGCATATAATTCCGGGCGGATTCCCTTTCGGAGCTCTGTGTAGAGCATGGTAGAGAGGGTGTTGACGCCCGCTCCCTTGGTAAAGAAGGTAATGGAAAAATCATCTAACGACATGGTGACTGCCATTAAAAAACCGGAGAAAACGCCGGATTTGATCTCAGGCCATGTAATCTTGAAAAAAGCATAAAGCGGTGTGGCACCGAGGTCTAAGGCGGCTTCGTAGGTGTAACGGTTTGCCTGGTTTAATTTTGGAAGAACATTTAAGATGACATAAGGGATGTCAAAAGTAATATGTGCGATTAGAACCGTTACAAAACCGAGGTTCATGAATTTTACAAACAAAAGCATCATTGCGATTCCAGTCACGATGTCTGCGTTTAAAAGAGGAATGTTAGTAGCACCTAACATGATTGCTTTGTTCTTTTTTTTCATAGCACTGATACCGATCGCAGCTAGAGTTCCAAGCAGTGTGGAGATGACTGCGGCAGCGAGTGTGATCTGAATGGTTGTCACAAAAGCATTTGTGATCGTCTCGTTTTTAAAACATTCTGCGTACCATTTTAAGGTAAATCCACCCCATACAACACGGGATTTGGAGTTGTTGAAGGATAACACGATCAACACCAGGATCGGAAGATATAAAAATAAAAATATAAGTGCAAGATAAATTCTTGACGCAGCTTTTTTTACCATACCGCAGTACCTCCGCCGTCTTTATCAAAAATATTCATAAGTGCCATGCTTGCGATGACAAAGATCATTAATACAACGGAAAGACCGGAGCCTAAGTTCCAGTTCGTTCCCTGCATGAACTCCTGTTCGATCACGTTTCCAATCAGAAGCACTTTTCCGCCGCCTAAGAGATCGGAGATGACAAAGGAAGTCAGTGCAGGAACAAAAACCATGATGATTCCACTGATAATGCCGGATAAGGTCAGCGGAATGATGATCTTAAATAAAATAATGGCATTGCTCGCACCGAGGTCTTTCGCAGCTTCAATCACATCATTTTTAATCCGTGCCATGGAGTTGTAAATTGGCAGGATCATAAATGGAAGGAAATCGTAAACCATACCGAATACAACCGCAGTCTGCGTGTTGAGCATTTTGATCGTGCCAAATCCCAAAAACTGGAAAATTGCATTTACGATTCCGTTGTTCGATAAAAGCAAACGCCATGCAAGGATACGGAGCATGAAGTTCATCCACATTGGTAAAATGAAGATGAAAACAACAAATCCCTGCTGTTTAATTTTTAAGCCATTTAAGATCATGGCAAGAGGGTAGGCTAACAGCAGACAGACAACCGTGCAGATAATGCCAAGCTTTAAAGATAAAAGAATGGATTTTACATGCACAGGATCTGCGATAGCAGCCACGTTTTCAAAAGTAAAAGTTCCTCCGGAGGTAGTGAATGCATAATAAATGATCATTGCCAGTGGAAGGAGGATAAAACCGATGATCCATATCAGGTATGGACCGGCGAATAACTGTCTTCCTGATTTACGCATCGATCTCCACTGCCTCCTCATCTTCGGATTCCGGTTTGTTCATGATCTGGATGTTGAATGGAATGACATTGATCCCGACATGCTCCCCTGCATTGTGGAGCAGGGTGGTGTGGACAAGCCACTCAAATCCGTTTGCCATAATCTCTATTTCATAGTGGACACCCTTAAAGATCACTGAGGTGATGTCACCTTCCATAAATCCTTTTTCCGGTTCTACAATCTCAATATCCTCCGGGCGAATCACAACGTCCACCGGAGTGTTATTTCCAAAACCTTCATCCACGCAAGGAATCTTTACACCCAGGATTTCCACGACTTTGTCCTGGATCATAGTACCATCAAGGATATTGCTGTCACCGATAAAGTCTGCAACGAAAGCGTTTGTAGGCTCATTGTAGATCATTTCCGGTGTGCCGATCTGCTGGATGTAGCCCTGATTCATAACGACGATCGTATCGGACATGGTAAGTGCTTCCTCCTGATCGTGTGTGACGTAAACGAAGGTGATCCCGAGTTCGTTTTTCAGCCGGATCAGCTCGTATTGCATATCCTGACGCAGTTTTAAGTCCAGTGCGCCGAGCGGTTCATCTAACAGGAGTACTTTCGGCTCATTGACGATCGCACGCGCAATGGCGATCCGCTGCTGCTGACCACCGCTTAAGGAGTCAATGGAACGGTTTTCAAAACCGTCCAGGTTCACTAATTTTAATGCGTATTTGATTTTATCGTTGATGTATTCTTTGCTCTTTTTATTGATTTTCAATCCAAATGCAATATTTTCCGCAATGGACATATGTGGAAATAAGGCATATTTCTGGAAAACAGTATTCAGATTTCTTTTATTTGGAGGCAGGCTGGTAATGTCGACACCATCGAAGATGACCTGTCCCTTATCAGGTGTCTCAAAACCGCCTAAAATGCGGAGCGTTGTTGTTTTTCCACACCCTGATGGACCTAGGAGCGTGATAAACTCATTCTCGCGGATATATAAATTTAATTCATCAAGTACCAGATTGTTTCCATAAGACTTGGAAATATCGACAAAATTGATTAGCTTTTTACTCATAACATAATTCCTTTCTGAATTCCACCGATCGTGATCTAAAAGCTTGGTGGAGTAGATACCCAGATCAATACGGCATCACGGCTGCCGGGATTTTCTATGTAATGCTTTTTGTCGGCTTTCAGGTAAAAGGATTCGCCAGCGTGCAGCACATGGCTTTTTCCACCATAATATATTTTGACGGTTCCCTTGATCAGGTAGCCGAACTCTTCACCGGAATGGGGCTGCATAATGTCAGAAGATCCACCTGCTTTCAAGGTTAATCTGACGGGTTCCATGGAATCTTTCTGGGCATTTGGAACAACCCATTCAATGATATTATGCTTGTCTTCATTCACCTTCGTGAAAAAGTCCTCATTTTTAAATACGATCTGTTCCGGTTCTTCATCGGTAAAAAATTCTGCCGGTGTTGTTCCGAGACACTGAATGATATCGAGCAGTGTTCCGATCGACGGCGTGTTCTGGTTGCGTTCCAGTTGGGAGATAAATCCCTTGGTAAGCTCCGAACGGTCGGCAAGTTCCTGCTGCGTCAGTCCATATTGAATACGAAGTTCTTTCATTCGTTTCCCAATATCCATACCGCATGCCTCCAATCCTGAAAAATACTGAATGGTTACAAAAAGTTTACTAATAATAAACAAACTACAAAACATTTTATAATGAAATGATAAAATGTCAATAGTGTTCGTGTAAAATTTATTATAAATTTCTGAAAAAAAGAGTTGCATTTTTTTCAAAATCCGATATAATAATTTTCGTGACTGATTTGTCATGCCAATATGGCTCAGTTGGTAGAGCAACGCATTCGTAATGCGTGGGTCAGGGGTTCGAGTCCCCTTATTGGCTTAATTGAGAAAACCCAGTAAATTCAAGGAATCTTGATTTTACTGGGTTTTCTGTTTTCTGTATCTGTTCATAATTGCATTCACAAAATGTAAAGTATTCCACGCATTTACCGCTGCAAAACCTCATAAGCACATTCTGCCATCGCCTGATAGGCTTTGCTGCTCGGGTGCAGGTGATCGCCGCTGTCGAAGCCTTCCCGGAATGCGGATGGATTCTCGCTTCCGCGCAGTGCCAGATCAAAGTCGATACATCCGTCGATTTCTTTCGCAGAACGGATCCACGCATTCAACTCATTGCGCAGATCATCGCGGAAGGTTGCATAAGTGCGCCAGCCGAAGATTGGAAGAAGTGTACCCATATAGACTTTTAAATGTGATTTCTTCGCTTCCTCTATGTAATAGCGGTAACCGTCAATCAGTTCCTTTGCAGTCGGCAGGTCACTCATCGGGCGGAACGGATTTGTCTCAATGCCGACCGGATGGATAATGTCGTTAATTCCCTGTTGGATGATCACGGTATCAGCCCCGGTAGTCGGAATCTCATGTGGAAAGCGGTTTGTCCCCTTTAACCCATAGGAATCATAGGTAATGCACTCATACTGGCGCAGTACACGGGAACCGCTGGTCGCACGTCTGATAAATGCCGTGTGGTTGTCCGGGTTTTGCCTTGCCAGAAGTGTGAGGTAGTCCGGCCATGCACCGGCGGTGATGGAGTCACCATAGCAGATGACTGTATGGTTTTCCTCAGCGGTCATCAGTTCGATATTGCTTAAAAAATAAAACCAGTTTGTGGTCTTGGTCGTGTCCATTGGAAGGGCATCGGCGTGTGTCTGGTCGCCGAGGGAGAAAAATCCTTTGGAGAGCGGGCCTGTGACAAGGACAGCGGACTGCATCAGTGTAAAATCAGCAAAATAAAGACTTACGGTGAGTGTCATTCCCTTTTTGACCGGAAATGAAACTGGGTCGCTGACTGCGGTCTGATGAGCTTCCATGGTCACGGACTCGTTTTTTGAAAAAGTGATGTCGCAGATCGTTTCCTTTTTGCATGGACAGGCGAGCGGCATTTTTTCATAAACAGTGGAAGTGGCTGCAGAAACAGTGGCTCTTGTGACAGTAACGGCCTCGCTTCCGCAGTAATTATCAAATGTAAAGCGGAGAGTGTCTCCGTCAAATGGAATGTATACAGGATAACGTAATGTAATGTATTTTGCGTAAGCTTCCGGGTGGTGTTCTGCGATGGATACGGCATTTCCCCACACGGAAACCCAGTTTTTATTGTTCATATTCATAACCATGCCTTTCTTTATCGCCTGTAAGTGTTCATGCGTTTCAATACCAGACAATTTCATGTGCCAGTAAAAAATATTTTCAAAAACTCAGTATAGCACAGTTTATAGGATATTTGAAAGAAAAAAGTGCATTTCCAATGAACAATATCAACTGTTTGATGAAGTATTGCCTTAAGAGAAATTGACTTAGAAAACACTTACGGCTTCCTGTTTGCTGATATTTTCCGGGGAAACTGTAATCGGTTTCAGTTCGTAGACTTTTGTAAATTGCGCTTTACGTTTTTGGGTTAGATGGTGGCTGACCAGAATCAATGTCAGATTAGGATTGTCTAACAGACTTTGTTCTACAATGTCGGCATTTTTCTGATCTAGCGCACTGGTGCCTTCGTCCACAAGTAAAATGGAGCGGTTGTGGATCAATGCCCGCGCAATAGCCACACGCTGTTTCTGTCCTCCTGACAGATTGCTGCCGTTTTCACCGACAGGTGTATCCAGTCCAAGAGGCATATTGGCAAGATCACCATCCAGTGAACTGTCTTTAATGGCGCGTTTCAGCATTTTATCAGAAAAATCAATCCCCAAGGTAATGTTATCTCGAATGGTAGTATTGAACAAATATACATCCTGTTCAATGTAACTCATCTGTTGTAATAGTTGCTCAGGAGTGAAGTCGCGGGCATTTTTGCCGTCAAAATGAATGAACCCCTGATATTTTGGAAGCCAGCCTAACAAAAGCTTTAGAACTGTGGATTTGCCACAGCCAGAAGGACCAGTCAGAGCGTATTTACCGCCTTTTTCAAAGATGAAAGATTGATTATCCAAAACCTGTTTATCATCATAGAAAAAGGAGACATTTTCCATAGAGATGGTATTGCAGGAAGTTTCAGCAGTTAAGTCTTTTGGAGGAAGAACATCCTCTGCATGCACAGTGATATTTTCGAAATAGGGCTTGGCTGCAGCAATAGAGATTCGGCTGTTTGCAACAGAACTCAGTCCATTGGTAATTCCGGCAGTCAGGTTGCTTGCACTGCTAATTGCTCCAATAATTATTCTGCCTTGTATCGCAAGAAATACTGTGACAATCTGTTGAAGGAACTGTAAACATACGCTAATAACACCTACACCGCAAGTAATAAAACCTTGCGATGTTTTTAATTTACAACAGGCTTTTTCCATTTCATCACTGGCCGAGTCACCTTCATTGATAAATCGATTTGTGCGTCCAAAAGCACGAAGAACATCAAAACCAGATAAAATATCCTTGATATGACTAAGTCCCTGAGCCTCTGCATTTGCACAGGTCTGTCCTAATTTTTCCATTTGTTTTGTAAATAGTTTTGGTACAGATAGCATAATAGCAGCAGATACCAAACCGAACGCAAGCATTACCCAGTCCAGCGAGAGGAGTGCAGCTACACAACATATAATCATAATAAGCTGATTGAAAATACTGAAAAATGAGGTCCATCCTAAACTGTCAATTTGTTTGATGTTTGTAGTTAGCCAGGAAATGTATACGCCGTTATCCTGACTGTGATATTCTGGATGTTTTTTTTGCAAGAGAGTTAAGTATAGATCGTGACGAACCTGATTATTTAATTTTCGCTTCGCATTGGCTTCTAAAGCTCCTGCAATTGCAGCCAGTCCGAAATACGCTATATATCCGCCGATACAGGCACTAGTCCACTGTATAAATCCAGATAAATCCAATTCGAATGCAGCTTGAAAAGACTGCATCATCATTAGCTGGATAATTACATACGCACTTTGCGCCATTAAACCAAGGAAGCAAGGCCAAAATATCAATTTCCAGTTTTTCTTTAAGTAATATGACATAATAGACTCCTTTCTGTTTTACAGAATTTTGTTTTAATTTTTACGCATTATATAGTATCGACAATTGAAAGAACATATCGTTTTATGTTAGTTATAATAATTGTTACATTGGGGATGTCCTATGGTTAGATTTCGGTTTATATGTAGCCCGGTGGCAATAACAGTCTTGCTTATCCACAAGTGCATAGCGTCTACATTGTATATTGAGACAACTTAGAATATCTGGACATATATAGCATTCAGATTTTAATTCGCTATAACTCCATAATTTATTTTTTGTATTGTCTATCACAACTCCGTTATCGGGATCAATATAGCCAACTAAATTTTGAGGATGGTTTAATGCAACCGAGCATTTTTCAATTTTGCCATCAGTGCGAATGATATATCCATTTGGAAATGCTGCATAACAAATTCTTCCAAATAGCAAATCTTCACTTGAGTCATATTTCATGCCAATTTGCTTGAGATAATCTTCATGTATTTTGGTGAGGTCAATCTTATTTTCACCGTTTAAAAGTGACAGATCATTTACATTCTGTCCACCCCAGTTATTTACTGGTCTGACAGAGACTGCAAAACGATGATCAGAACCAAATAGGTTATATAGATAATCGTACCAGCTTAAATCATTGTCTCCGGCTAAAATATTGTGACGTAGGACAATATAAAAGTCAAACTCATTGTTAGGTGACAATTTCTAAAAACGCAAAGAAACCGTCAAACCATGTGGTTGACGGTTTCTTGCGTAATGTTTAATCTAGTTCCAATCCAAGAAATTTTTTTGCTTCAGTTTTAATAATTGCAAGATTACGTTCATCTTCAATTATCTTGAAAAGATAGTACGACTGTCGGTACAATTCTATACTTTTTTCGTGATCTTTCAGATGATAATAACATTCGGCTAAAATCATTAAAATGCCAGAAAGCGAAGTATATACTCCGTAATCAATGCAAATTTTTCTGGCATATTCTGCTATTTCAATAGCATCGTTATAGCGCTTTACAATTTCAAGCTCTCGGGCATAATTAAAAGCAACCATAGGAATCTGTGCCCGATTAGGTGGTATGTTTTTTAGATTGGTCTGTAAATATCGAAATAGCGGTTTTAGAATATCAATAGCATCATAATGCCGCCCTGCCCGAATATAGCAATTTGCCATATTATTAATCAACTTTATCTCATTTTCCGTATATAATCCCCGACTGATTTGATCTAAGTCAAATTTAGGCGACGTCAAGTGCATGGCATCTAATAGCATGGAAAGTCCTGCGTCCAGACTGTACGGACCGTTTTCCGTACCAAGCAGATATTTGGAACGAAGAATCAGCTGGCGGGAAAGGGTATCATCTTTGTCTATTAAACTTTCAAGTTGTTTGTGCTTGGCAAATGTATCTTCTCGAATTTTGTTTTTTTCGTTTGGGGCTGCACGTTCAAATCGTACATGACAACTGATGATTTCATTTTCAAGATTGCTGATCTGTACTTCTTTAGTACTTAGCAGTCCAAAAAAACGATCATCTGGTAACCCTAAACGTTGTAAAAGTGCTTTAATTCGATTTCGGGACGGTGTTTGCCGTCCATTTTCAAATCTGGAGATTGTCATAGGTTCGCAAATACCTTCGCATAATTCTTCTTGCGTCAAACCTAACTCCAGCCGCCGTTGACGAATTACTTCACCCAGAAACACTTCTTTCATAATTCATCACCTCTGATTGGATATGAGTTTAGAATACTATAGATAGAAAACTGCGTCAAGACTTGCAACTTTATTGGAACGAAGATAAAGTCAGTGTGCCCCAAAATAGGAAAAAAAAGAATATTTCCACAATTACTTGTTCTTTTGAAATGGAATTGATATAATGAGGTCACGTTTATATTTAGCAATATTTTTGGAGGATTTTTAAATGGCAGAGAATGAGAATAAGCAGGAGAATGTTGTAGTAGAGGATTTCAAGCGCACGAATGCGAAGAAGTCCAAGAAGAAGTTCAGACACAGACAGCAGAATCCGGTACTTGCTTTTTATGAGGATAATAAACAGTATCTACTCCTTTTTGGAGTGATCGTGGTTGCTCTTGCAGCAATTCTGGTGAGCATTCTTGCACTTAAGATTCCGGTGGTTCCTGTGTGTCTCATCATTGTGTTAGAGGCAGGAATCGCGGTTTGTCTGCACGATGTTCCAATCTGGCTGCATGGTCTGGTTGTGCTGGTACAGATCATAGCTGGTGCGATCTGCGGAAAACTGATTTTTATGGTGTTATGCGCACTGGTTTATGTAGTTGGAATTTTATCTTTAAAATTTATCAGAGAGTAGAAAACAGAAGGCTGCTGCACAGTGGAAGCGATTTCCCGGCGGCAGTCTTTTTCTGAAAAAGGAATCAATGTTATGTCGGAAAAAGAAAAAATCATTGTATTTAGTTCGAGAGAGATCTGTTATCAGTCGAGCAGTTTTTTTGCAAACCAGATGGCAGATGCCTTTGAGAATCTTGGTTTTGATGTGCAGGTGTGTGAATTTGATGAACACGATGATCTGGATGCGGTGTTTCAACCGCTTTACGGGCAGAAATACCGTCTGCTTTTAGATTTTAATTCCACGATCACAAGGATGGTGGAGGAGGACGGAACACCGGTGCTTGATAAACTGGATGGCCCATTCTTTGATTATATTTTAGATCATCCGTTATTTCATTATAACTGTCTGAATGCTGACCTGAAAAATCTGAATGGAATTTTTCTGGATGAGGCGCAGGAGGCATATGTAAAACGATACTATCCGAGAGTAAAGAAAACACTTACCATGCCGCTTGGGGCTACGGAGGCAGTGACAGGAGGCAAAAAGACGGAGACAGACACCGTTCTTTTCATGGGAACGTATGACAGACCGGACAAAATTTACGAGATGGTCGAACTGTCCCCGGAACCACTGCGTTCTTATATGAAAGAGCTGATCGAAATGCGCATCGAAGATCCAATCCTTCCGATGGAGGCGGGATTTGGGCAACTTTTAAAGGCGCACGGCGAGGAATTACCGGATGATAAGTTTGCACTTTTTATGAACGCAATGTATTCCGTGGACGCTTATATCAGGGATTATTTCCGGAAAGCGGCGGTGGATGAACTTGTGAGAGCAAAAATACCGGTGCGCTTAGTCGGCGAGGGCTGGGAAAAGTATGAAAGCTGCAACGAAGCTTATGTGACGAGGGAAAAAGCGGTGGTGTTTGGACTGTCATTTGAGAAAATCGCCCATGCGGATGTGCTGTTAAATGTGTCGCCATTTTTTAATCATGGGGCGCACGACCGCATTTTTGCAGGCATGGCGAATCATTGTACCGTTCTGACAGATCGGAATCCGTATCTGGAGCGGATCTTAAAAGAGGGAGAGCAGGTCTGCATGTATTCCCTGAAGGACATCAGGACTTTGTCGGATTATGCGGCGGAACTTCTTTCAAACCGCGCACTTTGCAGAGAAATTCAGAACAATGCTTATACAGAATTTAAGCATAAATATACATGGGAGGAGAAGGCAAAACAGCTTTTAGCTTGCACTTTAAAGTAAAATTCGTTAATATGAACAAGGTAAATTATCAAAAAATATTAGAACAGACCATTGAAAAAAACGAGCGCGAAAACCGTGTGCCGATGCTGCTTTTACACAGTTGCTGTGCACCGTGCAGTTCCTATTGCCTGGAATATCTTTCAAATTATTTTAAAATAACAGTTTTTTATTATAATCCGAATATTTATCCGGAGGAGGAGTACCGTAAGCGGGTGGCAGAGCAGCAGAAGTTTATTGAAAAACTTCCGGTGAAATATCCGATCCACTTTGTGGAGGGTGCGTATGAGAAAGAGCGTTTTTATGAGATGGCAAAAGGACTTGAGGACTGCCCGGAGGGCGGTGAACGCTGTTTCCTGTGTTATGAATTAAGACTGCGGGAGGCGGCAGAGCTTGCAAAGAAAATGCAGATGGATTATTTTACAACGACTTTATCCATCAGTCCGTTAAAAAATGCAGAAAAGCTCAATGAGATCGGAGATGCCCTGGCGGAAGAATACGGCATTGCATATTTAAATTCTGATTTTAAGAAGAAGAATGGATACAAGCGTTCTGTGGAATTATCCGAGCAGTATGGCATGTACCGGCAGTATTATTGCGGATGTGTTTTTTCAAAAAATCAGAGAGACAGGGAAATTGCCCTGAAGAATCAATAAGAGGACTATATAAAGGAGGAAAACACCATGGCACAGTTATGGGGAGGACGTTTTACGAAGGAGACAGATCAGCTTGTTTATAATTTTAATGCGTCCATTACATTTGATCGGAAGTTTTATAAACAGGATATTGAAGGCAGTATTGCGCATGTGACAATGCTCGCAAAACAGGGCATTCTGACAGAGCAGGAGAGAGACGATATTGTCCGCACATTAAAAGAGATACGCGATGAAGTGGAGAGCGGCAAGCTTGAAATCACTTCAGAATACGAGGATATCCACAGTTTTGTGGAGGCAAATCTAATTGACCGTCTCGGAGATACCGGAAAGAAACTGCATACCGGAAGAAGCCGTAACGATCAGGTTGCACTTGATATGAGATTGTATACAAGAGACGAACTGTTACATACGGATGATCTTTTAAAAGAATTATTAGAGACAATCCTTAAGATCATGGAGGCAAATACCGAGACGATCATGCCGGGATTTACCCATCTGCAGAAGGCTCAGCCAATCACACTGGCGCACCATATGGGAGCTTATTTTGAGATGTTCAAGCGCGATCGTCTGAGACTGCACGATATTTATGAGAGAATGAATTACTGTCCGCTCGGTTCCGGTGCATTAGCAGGAACAACCTATCCTTTGGACCGTGAGTACACGGCGGAACTGTTAGGCTTTTATGGACCGACATTAAACAGTATGGATGGTGTGTCTGACCGTGATTATCTGATCGAATTTTTATCTGCATGCGCAACCATCATGATGCATCTGAGCAGATTTTCCGAGGAGATCATTATCTGGAACTCCAATGAATATCAGTTTGTCGAGATTGACGATGCTTACAGTACCGGAAGCAGTATTATGCCGCAGAAAAAGAACCCGGATATTGCAGAGCTTGTGCGCGGCAAGACCGGACGTGTTTACGGAGCTTTAATGTCATTGCTTACCACGATGAAGGGAATCCCGCTTGCCTACAACAAAGACATGCAGGAGGACAAAGAGTTGTCTTTTGACGCTATGGATACCGTCAAAGGCTGTATTGCGTTATTTACCGGAATGCTCACAACCATGAAGTTTAATAAGGGTAAAATGCGTCTGTCCGCAAACAACGGATTTACCAATGCAACTGACGCAGCAGACTATCTGGTAAAACATGGTGTACCATTCCGTGATGCGCACGGCATTATCGGAAAAATCGTTCTCTACTGTATTGAACGCGGAATTGCGATCGACGATATGAGTTTAGACGAGCTAAAGGCAATCTGTCCGGTATTTGAGGAAGATATATACGAGGAGATTTCCATGGAGACATGTGTGAATAACCGTCTGACGATCGGGGCACCCGGAAAGGCAGCCATGGAGAAAGTAATCAAGGCTGAAAAGGCATATCTGGCAGAAGATTGGAAAGAGAATACTTTAACACGGTAAAACGTTATTGTAAAAAATGCACAAAGAATACCCGGAAATATGACATTTTTTTACAAAATAGACCATTGCTTTTTTGAGAAAAATAGCATAATATATTCACTATAACGACATCTGTTCGCGATAGACGGACAAACAATAGGACGTACGATCCGCGGACATTCGATTGTCAGGAATGGAAAGAGCCAGCAACAGGGACGGTTCTTCAAACGAACAGGGAAAGACGAGGAGATTAGGCAATGAGTGAGAAGTTAAAAGTAGGTATTCTTGGTGGAACAGGTATGGTAGGACAGAGATTTATCTCTCTGTTGGAGAATCATCCATGGTTT
>OKRU01001691.1_pt1 | contig 21378 bp, 18 predicted proteins | sample 1601131 | NCBI WGS metagenome assembly OKRU01 (sample SAMEA3541558, study PRJEB24748) | human gut metagenome | biome: human gut; feature: human-associated habitat; material: faeces | place: China | collected 2012
GTCACTCAACTCGGATTGAAATATCTGACGTTGTACACTTTCTCTACCGAGAACTTTAGAAGACGGAAACGGAATCTTCACCCGTTATCAACACCCTGTACTGACAGCTGCGCATACCCCGATCTTCTGGAGATATGACTTAAATGAAAAGACAAACCCCTACTTGATGGAACGCATCGGCATGAACGCAACCATGAACTCCGGTGCGATCAAATGGAATGACAAATATATATTAATGGTACGTGTAGAAGGAAGCGACCGTAAATCCTTCTTCGCCGTAGCCGAAAGCCCGAACGGAGTAGACAATTTCCGCTTTTGGGATTACCCGGTAACCATGCCGGACGATCTTGTCCCGGCCACGAATATTTACGACATGCGCCTAACCGCTCATGAAGACGGCTGGGTTTACGGAATCTTTTGCGCCGAGCGCCATGACCCGAACGCAGCTCCCGGAGATCTATCCTCGGCAACCGCCACGGCAGCTATCGCCCGGACAAAAGACTTGAAAAACTGGGAACGTCTCCCGGATTTAAAGACCAAGAGCCAACAACGTAACGTCGTATTACATCCGGAATTCGTAAATGGTAAATACGCCCTTTACACCCGCCCCCAAGACGGATTTATCGACGCAGGAAGTGGCGGTGGTATCGGATGGGCCTTGATTGATGATATCACGCACGCCGAAGTCAAGGAAGAAACCATCATCGACCAACGTTACTACCATACGATCAAGGAAGTGAAAAATGGCGAAGGCCCCCACCCGATCAAGACACCGAGAGGTTGGTTACATCTCGCCCATGGCGTACGGGGATGCGCCGCCGGATTACGTTACGTGCTTTATATGTATATGACCGCATTGGAAGATCCCACGAGACCTATCGCCACACCCGCCGGCTATTTCATGGCTCCGGAAAATGAGGAACGGATCGGCGATGTATCCAACGTTTTATTCTCTAACGGATGGATCGCGGATGAGGATGGAACCGTGTATATTTACTATGCGTCTTCCGATACCCGTATGCACGTGGCTGTATCCACAATCGATAAATTGGTAGATTACTGCATGAACACTCCGGCCGACGGGCTGACTACGACCGCATCTGTCGAGACGCTGAAAAAGCTAATCGATCGAAATCTTCCACTCCTGAAATAACCTACAAAAACCACTCATATGATTAAACTAACAGAGAAGATAGGCTACGGTTTCGGGGACATGGCATCGTCCATGTTCTGGAAACTGTTTGGCGCTTACTTGATGATTTTCTATACGGACGTATTCGGATTACCGGCAGCAGCCGTAGGTACGATGTTCTTGATAACTCGTATATGGGACTCGGTCTTTGACCCGATTGTCGGCGTTGCGGCGGATCGTACGCAAACACGCTGGGGAAAATTTCGCCCTTATTTGCTTTGGCTGGCGATCCCGTTCGCCGCTATCGGAGTGCTCACTTTCATGACTCCTTCTTTCGGACAAACAGGTAATTTGATCTATGCCTATATCACCTATTCCTTGATGATGATGGTGTACTCCGCTATAAACGTGCCTTATGCGTCCTTGCTTGGAGTAATGAGCCCGTTGCCACAAGACCGTAATACCCTTTCTACGTACCGTATGGTATTCGCCTATATTGGCAGTTTTATAGCCCTGTTGCTATTCATGCCGATGGTGCGTTTCTTTAGTGGAAATAGCGATGAATTGGCGGATCAACAACATGGATGGACCATGGCTGTCGTAGTTATCGCTATCCTGTGCGCCATTCTCTTTTATGGATGTTTCGCATGGACAAAAGAACGGGTAAAACCGATTAAAGAGCAACAAGGCTCGTTAAAAGATGACTTGAGAGATCTATTGCACAACAAGCCTTGGTGGATACTATTGGGAGCAGGTGTCTCCGCTCTGGTTTTCAATTCCATCCGCGACGGGGCTACCGTATATTATTTCAAATACTTTATCATTGAGGAAGCCTATGCCAATGTATCTCTTTTCGGAGTCTCCTTCGTCTTAAGCGGATTATATCTGGCGGTAGGACAGGCGGCCAATATTGTCGGCGTGATCTTGGCCGCCCCATTAAGCAACCAGATCGGAAAGAAAAGAACCTATATGGGCTCCATGCTGATCGCCTCGGTTTTAAGCATCCTCTTTTTCTGGCTCGACAAGACGGATCTAGCCCTGATATTCACGTTCCAAGTGTTCATCAGTATTTGTGCCGGTAGTATTTTCCCCCTACTTTGGTCCATGTATGCCGATTGCACGGACTACTCAGAACTAAAAACAGGGAACCGTGCCACAGGATTGATCTTCAGTTCCTCGTCCATGAGCCAGAAATTCGGATGGGCGATCGGCACGGCAATCACAGGCTGGCTACTCGCTTTCTTCGGGTTTCAGGCCAATACCGTACAAAGCGAGGAAACGATTAGCGGAATCAAGATGTTCCTCAGTTTCTTACCGGCCGTAGGTACGATCCTGTCCGTTGTATTTATCGCCTTCTACCCGCTTAGCGAGACAAAGATGAAGGAAATCACCGCTACGTTAGAAACCAAAAGAAAAGAAACAAATGAATAAAATCACCGAAGATTTACAAAACGAGGTTCAATGGGAGCTAGAGAACAATATCCTCCCTTTCTGGATGAACCGAATGATAGATAGTGAGTATGGTGGTTTCCATGGGCAAATCACGGGAAACAATCAACGAGTCGTACATGCCCCTAAAGGCGCCATCTTGAACGCCCGTATCCTATGGACATTCTCCGCCGCATACCGTTTATTACGAAAGCCGGAATATCTGGAAACGGCGACCCGTGCCAAACGTTACCTTATCGATAAATTCTACGACCAAGAATTCGAGGGTATTTACTGGGAATTAGACTATACCGGTCAACCCGTGCAAACCAAAAAGCAAATCTACGCCTTAGGATTCGCTATCTACGGATTAAGCGAGTACAACCGGGCTACCGGAGATAAAGAAACGTTGGATTATGCGATCCGTCTCTTCAAGGCAATCGAACAATATAGTTTCGACCCGGAAAAGAACGGTTATATGGAAGCCTTTACGAAAGACTGGAAACTGATAGAGGATATGCGACTAAGCGACAAGGATGAGAATGAGAAAAAAACTATGAACACCCATCTGCATATCCTCGAACCTTATACTAACTTGTATCGGGTATGGAAAGACGAGCACCTCAAAAAACAACTCCGAAACTTGATCCTGATTTTCACCGACAAGATTCTGGATCACCGTACCTATCATTTAAACCTCTTTTTCAACGAGGATTGGGAAAGCAAATACCGTATCATCTCCTATGGTCATGATATAGAGGCATCTTGGTTACTGCATGAGGCCGCTATCGAATTGGGAGACAACGAGATTCTTCAGAAAGTAGAGCCCTTGGTTCAAAAGGTAGCGATAGCGGCCGAAGACGGGTTATTAGCGAACGGTAGCCTCATTTACGAGTATCACCCGAATGAGAAGAAAGCCGACACGGACCTGCATTGGTGGGTGCAAGCCGAGAATGTAGTGGGTCATTTCAACTTGTATCAACATTTCGGAGATGAGCCTGCCTTAGGCACAGCCTATACATGCTGGAAATTCATTCAGCGTTATTTGATCGACAAGGAACAAGGGGAATGGCATTGGAGCGTATCGCTCGATCACGAGATCAATCGCGAGGATGACAAGGCCGGTTTCTGGAAATGTCCCTATCACAACGGACGGATGTGTATGGAGATTATCGAACGACTTGCCGGCGAATAACCGTCCGGCAGACCGCCTGCCGGCTCTTTTTTATCAGATTAACAACCGTCGGAAGCTTCCGACATCAAAAAAACAAGCGATATGAACAAATTCTATTGGATGGTGATAGGCCTCCTTCTCGGTTTGGTGAACCTCCGGGCCGAGATCAAGCTGCCAGCTTTGGTAAGCGACAACATGGTACTCCAACAAGCCACTAAAGTACGGCTCTGGGGAAATGCAACCCCAAATTCAAGCCTGAAAGTCCGTAGTTCTTGGGACAATACGGAATACACGGCCCAAGTAAACGATCAAGGCAGATGGGAAATCTGGGTTCAGACGCCCTCGGCCAGTTTCGAAAAGCAACAGTTAACATTAAAGAATGGACAAGACAAGATTGTCTTGCATGATCTTCTGATCGGCGAGGTATGGTTCGGTTCCGGCCAATCCAATATGGAAATGCCATTAAGAGGTTTCTGGCACTGCCCTATCGAGGGAGGAAACCACGCTATCGCTACATCCGGGAAATATAAGAACTCGATCCGTTACGCTACGATCCAACGGGTCGGAGCCTTGGAACCGAAAGATTATCCGGTAGGTGGCGAATGGAAAGTATGTGATCCGCGAAACGCCCCGGAGTTCGGAGCTACCGCCTATTTCTTCGCGACCCTATTGACCGAGGTATTGAATGTCCCGGTAGGTATCATCAATTGTAGCTGGGGCGGTTCCACGGTTGAAGGTTGGTTGCCCAAAGACATCCTGCGGAATTATAGCGATATCGATCTATCCTTAGCGGGTAACGATGAGAAAATCCATCCGATGCTACAACCCATGATCATGTATAACGGAATGCTGAAACCGGCCAGCAAATATACGGTCAGAGGTTTCCTATGGTATCAAGGAGAGTCAAATGTCGGACACCCGGACTACGCTAAACGCCTAGCGACAATGGTAGAACATTGGAGAGGATTATGGGGACAAGAAGAATTACCTTTCTATCTGGTAGAAATCGCCCCTTACGAATATGGAGAAGGAGACCAAGCCGCGTACCTTCGTGAAGAGCAATACAAAGCTACCCGGTTGATCCCCAATAGCGGTATTGTTTCCACGAACGATCTGGTACAGGATTACGAGAAACGGCAAATACACCCCAAAGAAAAACAAAAGATCGGTGAGCGTCTTTGTTATATGGCTCTAAACAAAACCTATGGTTATACAACCATCGCTTGTGAGGGCCCCCAATACGATCATATGGAAGTAGATAAAGATAAAATCATTCTTTTTTTCAAGAATGCGGAAGATGGCTTCAATCGAGATAACGGGATCATAGGCTTCGAGATAGCCGGAAAAGACATGCGTTTCCACAAGGCTAACGCAACTATAGACGCTAACAAAAAAACCGTTATTATCTCAGCTCCAGACGTAAAAGCCCCAATAGCCGTTCGTTATGGCTTCCGGAATTTCCAAATTGGCAACTTGCAAAACGTACAAGGATTACCGGTGCTTCCATTCCGCACGGATAAATAAAACGACTAAGAAAATAAAATACAATACGTTATAATATTCAAGCTTGTTCACACGTAATGTCTTATTTTCATCTGTAAGACGTATTTAGTTTTTATTTCATTCTATTGTGATAATAGAAATTACCCTCCTAAAGTATTAGTGAACTTAATTCTTCCCATAAAAAAATGGGAGATCTTATTTTACAAGGAATCAGAGACCTCCTCTGATTCCTATTTATTTTTCATTCATATCATAATGTATACAAAAAATGATAGTTTGTATACAGACCATACTAATACATTGCGCTTTTTTTGCATCTAGATTTACTGAAGGGGGAAATATTTGTATAACAAACTAAATAACAATAATTTTATGAACAAGCTTATTAACAGAATTTCTCCGGAAACATCTGAAAACCGAATCTTACACGCTGGCTTTAGTATCATATTGATGTCAGAGGAAATAACACAAACCCTATCTGGTTTATCCAGCGATATGATTATTTTTATCTTAAGCGGATCCATAACTATATATTCCACTAAAGAAGAAAAGAAAACAATCGGTGAACAGTATATGATCTTTCTAAGATCATTTGAAAATTACACATATGATATCACACTAGGTTCAAAAATCATCATTTTCTTTTTTGACAGTTTAACGATGAATGAGTTACCGTATTACCAACATCCGTACGGAATATTACCTCAACCTATCTCTAAGTGGATAGAACTGAAAATAGTGGAACCTTTATACGGTTTTCTAGAACTTGTCGGACAATATCTTGAAAATAATTTCCTGAACTACCCTTTGTATGAATTAAAGAGAACGGAATTATTCTACTTACTGAAAAAGCTTTATAGAAAAGAGGAATTAGACTACTTTTTCTATTTATCAAGTACGCATTCAGCAGAGTTTGAGAGACTCATCGCCGAGAATTATATAAAAGCTAAAACAGTAACAGATCTAGCTCAAATGATAGGTTACGGAGTAAATTCCTTTCGGATGAAGTTTAAAAAAGTTTTCGGTATTCCAGCCTACGAATGGCTGATGCAAGAGAAATCCAAACGACTATTGGTCGCCATAGCTAACAGCGAGGATGATTTTAAGAATATAATAGATGAATTCGATTTCTCCTCGCATTCGCATTTCTACAAATTTTGCAAGGCACGCTTTGGATATAGTCCCACGGAGCTAAGGAAAAAACTTAAATCGTTGTAAAAAACACCCCCTATCAGAATATACATTTAAATTGTCAAGTTGTATAACTCCTAATAAGTTATGCTCATTTATCTTTGCCTCATTGATTTTAGACACCTATCCGTATGGATGATCTAATAAAAGATAGTGTATAATGACCACCATATTTTTTTATGTTTTACTATTCCAAATTAAAGACTGGGATAAAATTTGTGAAGAAGAGGGTAAAATGACATCGCCGATAATTTGCTATATTTTGCTAGGGGTTATCTTATTCATAATCTTGATGCGTATACTTTCCATATTGCAGTTTTTGCGATTGAAGCGGAAGGTAAAGAAACGTATTTCCCCGAAACACGATAAACCTTCCTGTAAATAAAGCCTCAACCCGCTTACATACATTAATAATTAAAGGAAGAACCAATTCGCTTCTTTCTATGTTTATATAGGAAAAGCGTTTAGATCATGGGCTTCAACATTCCTTACACAGACAAAAAGCGGGTCGTAATTATCGGGGGCGGATTTGGAGGGTTAAAACTAGCTGAGAAATTAAAAAAGAGCAAGTTTCAAGTAGTCTTAATCGACAAGAACAACTATCACCAGTTTCCTCCCCTGCTTTATCAAGTAGCGTCCTCCGGCTTAGAATATAATGAAATATCCTTTCCATATCGAAAGATATTCCAGAAGAGAAAGAACTTTTACTTCCGGTTGGCAGAGGTCTATGGCGTCAATCCGAAAGGGCATACCATTCAAACCTCCATCGGCGAATTGGAATATGATTATCTTGTAATCGCCGCTGGAACTATCACCAACTTCTTTGGAAACAAAACGATCGAGGAACAGTCTCTACCCATGAAAACGGTAGAAGAGGCGTTAGCTTTACGAGACACCTTATTAATTAATTTAGAGAAAGCGACTACTTGTACGGACCCGGACGAGAAGCAAGCTTTGCTAAATATAGTTGTTGTAGGTGGAGGGGCTACAGGTGTAGAAGTATCCGGCGCCTTATCCGAGATGAAACGGTTTGTTTTGCCGAAAGACTATCCGGATCTAGGAAACTTTCATATGAATATCTATCTGATAGAAGGGTCCTCTAAATTACTAGGGGCCATGTCTCCGGAAGCCTCCTCCAACGCTAAACGCTTCCTTGAGGATATGGGCGTTAACATCATTCTTCAGAAGCGTGTCGTGGACTATAAGGATGGGAACGTTTTCTTAGATGACGGACAAACCATACCCACTAGAACCTTACTTTGGGTAAGTGGTGTGAAAGCGGTGCATTTCGATCATATCGAAGGAGAACTCTTGACCCGGGGGGAACGGATTATCGTCAATGAATGTAATCAAGTAAAAGGCTTATCCAATATATTCGCCATAGGAGATGTCTGCTGGATGGCAGAACCGGATTACCCGAACGGACATCCGCAAGTCGCTCAGGTAGCGATTCAGCAAGGTGAGTTATTAGCCGAAAATCTACAACGGATCGAGGCTCTAAAAAAACCGAGACCTTTCCATTATAAGAATTTAGGAACTTTAGCTACTGTCGGCAGGAATAAAGCGGTTGCCGATTTAAATAAGGTGAAATTACATGGATTTACGGCATGGTTGGTTTGGATGCTCGTACATTTACGTTCCATCTTAGGAATCAAGAATAAGCTAATTGTACTGATCGACTGGATCTGGAATTATTTCACGTACGACCGTTCCATGCGTTTCATCTTGTTCATCCAAAAGCACAAACAAGATGGAACACAGGGCACGGAACCTACTTTATAAACTATAAGTCAACGTAAGCCAAGCTACCCGGGCATCACGATTGCGCTTTTGCGTCATTTCTAAGTTCGGGGCATCAATAATCGTTGTTTCTTCCAAACTATCGAATATATTGTTGATACTTAAGTTCGCGCATAATTTACGATTGAGGAAATATTGAGAGAGACCGGCATTTACGCTATAACGGCCTTTGATCTTACCTTGAGGCGTAAGCTGGTCGGAAACGTAGAAGCCGTCTACCTGAAAATCCGTAGTCGGCGTAATACTTACGTTTACATTCCCCTTCACATCCCAGCAAACCAAGGATTTCTTCTCGCCATAGCCTACCGTACGCCCATCGATCTCGTCCCGATAGATATCCCCGGAGAAACCGACCGTCAAGATACGTACCGGATTCCAGCTACCGGACAAGTCGGCTCCGACTGCTTGGCTATGTCCGATATTCTCTTTCTTCCAAACCGTCTCATCATTTACTTGGCCAGCGATCTCCATGATACGATTCGTACGATTCCGATAATAAATAGCCGGAGTCAAACGAAAACGGGGAGCCGAAAACTGATATCCTAGCTCTACGTTATGTATAAACTCATCCTTCAAGTCCGGATTCCCCTGTATGATATGGGTAGGATCACTGTTATTCAAGAAAGAGCACAAATAGCTGCCATTCGGACGAATCGCCCGTTGCTGATAACTCAAGCTTAAGCGATTGCTCTTATTCACCTCATAAGTAAAACGGGAACGAGGATACAAATGAAAACGGGAACTCTTGTTCTCTTTGCCTTTTATCCCCTGCCAATAAGGGTCGTTGATCCAAGAAGGGCTAAACTCATTCATCTTAAAATGACTAAATTCCGCCTGTATCCCTATCTCCGCGTTAAAAGCGCCCCAATTCTTAACCACGTCCGCATAGATCAAATTCAGATAACGGTTGAAATCGTAATTATACGATTTCGCCGGACTTAACTCAAAACTACCGTCCACCTTATCAAAAGCAGCCGTCAGATAATCCTCGTTTCGCGCACGACCTATATAACCAAGCTTGAAATCCCAACCATCGATCTCCTGCCCATATCCAAATCCCCAGAAATAATTATGTTTCGTATGGTCGATAGATTGGTTATCCTCCGAGACGATATTCCCGTTTTGAGGATTCTCATTCTTGAAATCATTATCCTCATCATACGAGAAATTATTATAGTTGAATACGGTATAAAAACCTTGATTCTCCGAAATCTCATGGTTCCAATACGCTTCGGCGGCATAAGCTTCCTGGCGCTGGTCGTTATACCGATTACGGATCACGTACTTCATTTGCTTCCCTTTCGGGTTGAATACCCGGTTGTTAATGCGTCCATACCGGCTATAATCCATCAAATGATACAGGCCATGCACGGTGATCCGGTCTTTCGCGGAAAGATCATAGTCTACTTTCATATCCGCCACATGTACGTCCGGACGAGCCGTGGCATTATTATTCATCTCCGTCCGGTTTTTAGCGGTCGCGGTCGATTTGCTGAAAGATCGTTCCCGGTATTCCCTCCTATAATTGTATTTCGCGTTGATATGGAATTTTCCGGGATGCAAATTCAATACCGCTCCCGCGTTATATCGCTCATTCCATCCCGCCCCAAGCGTAACATATAGAGGGGAATCTCCCGTTCCATACATACGAGGCACCAGATTGAGTATGCCCGCATCACCATCCGGCACCGCATTAATCGGAGGAAACGCACCTAATGAGATCTGGTTAAAGAACAGGGCGGGAAGTTGGATCAGCACGTCACCGCTATATTCTTCCAGCAAACCGTAAGGAACTCCATCGACAAGCATCCCGACATTACCGGAGCCCCTGTATGTAACGGCTCCTTCCATATCGGTTATGACAGAAGGCAATTGGCGAAAAGCATCCGCCGCCGTATTGGTAACGCTACTCAAGTTATTATCTACCCGCAAGATTTTCATCCCGCCCCTCTCGCTCAACCCGGCGAAACGGGTACCCTGAATCTCTATATTCCGGATCGTAAGCGTCGTATCGGCAGGAGTCTGCGAGAATACCGGCATAGCCAATAGAGCGGCCAATGGAAGAAGTAAAATTTGTCTCATATCATTATCTATGGTTTATAAACAAAAAAAGTCTGTATGTTCAACGCATACAGACTGTCCTCAAAACTCGTTTACTGATTATTATTCAGCAGGAGCAGCTTCTACGGCAACAGAGTCAGTAACCTCGACAGCTACAGAATCAGTAGCAGCAGCATCCTCTTCTACTACAGGAGCTTCCTCAACTACAGTAGCCTCTTCTGTTTCAGCAACAGATTCGGTAGATTCAGCAGATTTGTTGCCACAAGATGCGAATGATACAGCTGCGATAACAGCAGCAAATGCAACTAACTTTTTCATTTTGTTCTTAATTTAAACGGTCTATAATATCTTGTTGTTGTAAAACGATGCAAATGTATGTATTAATCATATATGTTGTACAACATAAGACGTTTTTTTTTGAATTATTTTCTACCGCTTTTACAATATGCTGAATATTAGCTGCGTTTGCTTTCTATTTATTTATCAATAATTACTGTATAGGTAACGCTTAATGCTTTTCTTCGGTGTTTTCTCGAATTCTGTCGGATACAATTGTATCTCCGAGATCGTTTCGTAAGGAGCCAGGAGCTTGTTCAACTCTATCCTATTTTGTTCCATGATAACTGGAAGATCCGTATGCGAGATACCCGTACTATCCACCGTATCGTAATCCGGATACACCATCCCGATCAATTTCCCGTTTTTCTCCACGACCAAACTCTCCATCACGAATGGCAAATTGTTCAATTTGGATTCAATCTCTTCCGGATAAATATTTTGTCCGCTAGCGCCCAAGATCATCGTCTTGCTACGTCCACGTATAAAAATACGGTTGTCATGATCGATCGTACCCAAATCACCCGTCCTTAGCCAGCCATCTTCCGTGAAGACATTTTGGGTTGCCTCATCATTCTTATAATAGCCTTTCATTACGTTCTCGCCCGATACTTGAATCTCGCCTACCTTATTATAAGGGTCTTCCGAATCGATACGGACTTTCATGATCCCTTTCAAGATCTGTCCGCAAGAACCGGGCACATACTCATTATTATGGTCATAACTGATCAACGGGCCACATTCCGTCATACCATAACCGATCGTGAACGGGAATTTGATCTTATACAAGAAATCCGTTACTTCTTGATTCATGGCGGCGCCCCCCACGATCACTTCACGGAAACGTCCTCCCAAGGCATCCACCAAATGTTTGCGGATCTGCGCATAGATACGTGAATCCAACAGTGGGATATTCAAGGCCAACTTCAAGGTTCGCTTATTCAACTGAGGAAGGATCATCTTCTTATAGATCTTCTCCAAAATCAGGGGAACCATCAAGATCAAGTTCGGCTTCACCTCTTCGAATGCCTTTAATAAGATTTTAGGAGACGGCACCTTACCTAATAAATAGACATGCACACCGAATGCCATGGGTACCAATAAATTGAAAGCGCAACTATAGGCATGGGCCAGAGGCAGGAAACATAACTCACGTTCACCCCGGAACAATAGATCCAGTGTCCGGGCATACGTCACGTTTCCGGCTAAATTATTCCCCGTCAACATAACCCCTTTGCTAAATCCGGTCGTACCCGATGTATAGTTGATCTCTACCACCTTGTCATTATCCAGCTCAGCGTATTTGATATCCTCTTGGGTGAAGCCATCCGGATATTTCTCGGTCATCTTCTCATCCAGCGATTTCATCAACTTCTGGATATTCTCTCCATCCCGTTGATGCAAGCAACGATAATCGGAAAGAGAGAATACACCGCGAACCTCTTCTATCTTATCTTCCTCCAAAGAATCCCAAATCCGGTCGCTAACAAACAAAAAGACAGATTCCGAGTGGTTAATAATATGATGTACATCATTCGGATTAAAGTCCTGAAGAATAGGCACGATAATCGCCCCATAAGTAACAACCGCCATATAAGCGATGCACCAACGGGAGCTGTCTTTACCGATCAACGCGATCTTGTCTCCACGACGGACTTGGCACTCATGGAATAAAAGATGAATACGTGCGATCTCCGTCGCCACATCACCGAAAGTAAAGGTCTTACCTTTCCCGTAATCCGTTAATGCCGGCAAGGCCCAGTTTTCCTTGAAACTCTCCTCGTAAATCTTAATGAAATTCTCTTTGATCATAGCACACTTTTGTGAAATTCGCGTAAAAGTAAAAACAAATCCTTACTTTTGCCATGATATAACCTATAAATTTAAAATAAGAATGAAAAGAATCACTCTCGCATGGGCATTGACCCTCTGTAGTTTTATTACATTTATCGCCTGTTCATCCCCAGATGTTGGAGAAAGAAGCGTAAGCATTATCCCCGCTCCGGCCCAAATGACAGTAGGCGAAGGTACATTCACGATCCATCCCGGCATCGAGATCGGTTATGCGGACGAATCCTTAAAGGGTATGGGCGAGTTGCTATCCAACGAGATAGAAAAGCTATCCGGCATCAAGCTGGCTTCCGCCTCAGACAAAGAATCGAATTGCATCATCTTCCTCGAGTTGACAGATCCGAAAGAGTTCGCCGACCTGCCAAAAGCTTATGGATTGAGTCCGAAAGATAGTGTCCCCGTAGATGAGTCTTACTCCCTCTCCATCCAAAAGAGAAACATCTACATCAAGGCCACTACCCTAGAAGGTATCTATCGAGGTATCACTACCTTGAAACAAATCGTGGGTGGTAATCTACAACCCGGAGGCGAGAAGATTTATCTACCGCTACTGGAAGTGAAGGACTCACCTCGTTTCGCTTGGCGTGGGCTTTCTTTCGATGTATCTCGTTGCTTCTTCGATCCCGAGGAAGTGAAACAAGTGATCGATATGATCGCCTTATATAAGATGAACGTACTGCATATGCATCTTTCCGATAACCAAGGCTGGCGTATCGAGATCAAGAAATATCCCGAGCTAGCGGAAATAGGAGGTCAACTTCCCAACAACGGGAGAAAAGGAGGCTATTATACGCAAGAGGAATTCAAGGATCTCGTTAATTACGCAAAAGAACGCTTCATCACGATCATCCCGGAAGTAGATATCCCGGGGCATACAGCTGCCATATTCGCCGCTTATCCGGACTTTAAGAACGCTGTCAAATTCAAGACCAATGTTAACATCCCGGGACAGGCCTTCAATGCCCTCGACGTAGATGATCCGAAAGCGATGCAATTTACGGAGGATGTTATCGCGGAGCTAGCCGCTTTAGCACCCGGAAACTACATTCATATCGGAGGTGACGAGGCGATCGGCTTACCCCATGATAAGTTCGTCCGTTTTATAAATAAGACACGGGAAATCGTATTGAAGAATGGAAAGAAAATGGTCGGCTGGCAAGAAACCGCCCGTGCGGATATCTCGGAAGGCGATGTCATCCAGCACTGGATTTATCTGAAGCAAAAAAACGAGGACTCTTCTAAGAAAAAAGATAATATACCTGCCGAATATAAAGAGATCATGGCCTTATTCGCCGAATTCATGAAAGAGGCACCAAAAGATCCGGGTCTTGGTATATCCAAAAAAGCGAAAGTGATTCTCTCGCCGAGCGGTTACGTTTATCTGGACCATAAATATCTGGAACCAAGTGCGGACTCCACCCAAAACGCGGAGCAAGAACGTTTAGGTATGGCCGCCTACGAGAAACAAACGATCCAAGAAATGTACGACTGGGACCCGATGACCTTCAACCCGACTGTAGAGAATCCTCAAAAAGATGTAGCGGGTATAGAAGCCGCTATCTGGTGCGAGACGATCACCAATTTCAGAGATCTGCAATTCCTGTTAATGCCTCGTTTGGCAGGTGTCGCCGAAAAAGGTTGGTCCAAAGTAGAGAACACACATTGGGACGAATATAAAGTAAGACTTGGTGCGCAAGCCCCCTTATGGGAAAAGGCCGATTGGAACTATTTTAAATCATCCTTAGTGGATTGGAAATAACAGTACAAAATCTTCATAATATTACGAATATTTCGAAACAAATTAAATATCTTTGTCCTATCAACTTTAGGACAAAGATATTTTTATGAATAAATGGCTTATTATATTTGCGATATTACTAACCGCTTGTACCGGCACAAGCGAGAAATCAGAGGAATGTATAACAATTGACCTAGCAACTGTTTTTGACCATCAGCCTCAAGAAGTAGCCTTAAAGAAATGGGCGAAATCCATCCAATTCATCCCTCTGCAAACGAATGACTCAATCTTGATCAAATACATCTCCCGCATTATTAAACATGGCGATAAGCTATTGGTACAGCATGATAACAGAGCTTCCGTTTTCGACTTGGCAGGAAAATATTTATACGATATCGGCAAACAAGGAGGAGGTCCGGATGAGTTTAGTCGTATATCCGGACTAGAACCTCATGATCATCTTATTTATATAAAAGATAGCCCCACTCGGATAAAGATATACGATTGGCAAGGGAAATTCCACCAAACCATTCAAATTCCGGATAAGAACATCCGGGGATTTTATCCCCTCCCTAAGACGAACGTTATCCTAGGTCACGTACCCAACCTCTCTGGCAACGCACCCATTCGGTTCTATTTTTGCCAAGATATAGTCATATCGGATAGCATACCTTACTATAAATCTTATACAGAACCTCCTTTCGTCATGACATTTACCTATGAGTTCCGTCCTTTCGACGGAAATAAGATTGCCGCATTTAAGGAGTTGTTCTGCGATACGATATTTAAAGTTTCCAACGACATGAAGCTAACTCCTTATGCCGTCCTCGATCTAGGTAAATACCGAACACCCGAGGAACTCCGTTATAATATCACGATAGACGATATAAAAAACGACCTGTTCAGGACAAAGACAATCCCTGTCATACCCGGGCAAATCGGAGACCGGCTCTATATGCATAACTTCTCTGATAAAGATACCTATACATTATATTATGATATAGCGGAGAAGCAATTAGCCTATGTACAATTCATATACCCGGAAAACTCATTTGAACTTCCCGAAGAAGCCTATTTCACTCCCAAATACATCTCAAACGACAACCGTTACCTAATCGACTGGGAGCAACCCGAGAATGATAACAATCCGGTATTAATCTTAGTGGAACCCTAGTTGCCGTATTTCCTCTATCGGCACAATAAACAAAACAAGGCCGCAGCAAGGACTATTCGATAACAAGTCTTCATAAATAATGTTGCTTGACTGTATCTATTCCTTAGTTCACGGCATGGTTTTTACAGACCACGTCATGGTTTATACAGGCCATGACGTGAATCGCACAAACCACGCCGTGGTTTGTAGAATATATCCAATAGCAAAAAAGAATAGATAAGCTTCCGGAAAACTATTTATGCAATAGTAATGAGTTTTTAAGTCCATCTCAATCCGAACTCTTTACTAATCCGGGCTTAATTAGTACCTTTGCACTCTAACTAAATCGAAAATGATAGATCAGACCGTATTTAACAATAAAAAGGCCGCTTATTATACGCTGGGTTGCAAACTAAATTTTGCGGAGACCTCTACCATTGGAAAGCTATTAGCCGAACAAGGGGTACGCAAGGTGCGCCCCGGTGAAAAAGCGGATATATGCGTGGTGAATACTTGCTCCGTAACGGAACTAGCCGACAAGAAATGCCGGCAAGCGATTCGCCGGATCGGTAAACAACACCCCGGTGCCTTTATCGTGGTGACCGGTTGCTACGCACAGTTGAAGCCGGAGGAAGTCTCCCATATAGAAGGCGTTGACTTGGTTCTTGGCGCCGAACAGAAATTAGAGATCCTTCAATATCTGGAGAACCTAGAGAAGAAAGAAAATGGTGGAGCGGTTATCGCCTCACAAAGCAAGGATATACGTTCCTTCTCCCCTTCCTGCTCGGCGGACGACCGTACCCGTCATTTCTTGAAAGTACAAGACGGATGCGATTATTATTGCTCTTATTGCACCATACCCTTCGCCCGCGGAAGAAGCCGGAACGGGACGATCGCCAGCATGGTGGAACAGGCGCAGGAAGTCGCACGTAAAGGAGGCAAGGAGATCGTATTGACAGGCGTGAATATCGGGGACTTCGGCAAAAGTACCGACGAGACCTTTATCGACTTAATCCGGGCTTTGGATGAGGTAGATGGAATCGTACGCTATCGTATCTCTTCCATCGAGCCGAATCTGATTACCGACGAGGCAATAGACTTCGTGGCTCACAGCAAACGTTTCGCTCCTCATTTCCATATCCCTTTACAAAGCGGCAGCGATGCTGTCTTGCAATTAATGCGCCGCCGTTACGACACCGCTCTTTTCCGTCATAAGATCGAAAAGATCAAGGAAGTAATGCCGCATGCTTTTATCGGTGTAGACGTAATTGTTGGAACCCGTGGCGAGACAGACGAGTACTTCGAGGAGGCACGCCAATTCATAGGCAGTTTGGATATAAGCCAACTTCACGTGTTCAGCTATTCGGAACGCCCCGGAACCCAAGCGTTGAAGATCGATCACGTGGTAGATCCGAAGACCAAGCATGCACGCAGCCAACAACTCTTGGATATCTCGGATCGGAAACTACATGCCTTTTATGAGGCCCATATCGGACAGGAAGTGAATGTCTTATTCGAGCATACCAAGAAAGACGGCAAGATGCACGGTTTCACCGAGAACTATATAAAGGTAGAAATCCCTTATGATGCCACCTTGGTCAATGAGACCCGCAAAGTCGTACTAGGCGGCTGGAATGAGGATCGCACCGCATTAATAGTCAACAATCAATCATCAACCGTCAACTGAGATGTGGAATAAAATACAATATGCCTTTCTTTATAGCTGGGTAAAAGTACACGCCTTACTTCCCATGCGGGCTTTATACGTGTTATCAGACATCCTATATGTCCTTATCTATAAGATAGCCGGATACCGGGTAAAAGTAGTGCGCCGTAATATAACCGCCTCTTTCCCGGATAAATCCAAGGCTGAGTGGCGTCAGTTGGAACGCCGGTTCTACCATCATTTCGCCGATTATATCGTGGAAACGATTAAATTGGCCCATATCTCTCTGGATGAGATACAACAGCGAGCCTATCTGAAGAACCCGGAATTGGTTGACCAACTTATGGAGAAAGGCCATACTTGCTTCATCCTCACGATGGGGCATTATGGCAACTGGGAATGGTTCTCCGGATCGACCACCCGTTTCGAGGACTCACGCATCTATCAGATATACCGTCCGTTAAACAACAAGGCCTTTGATAAGCTATTCGCCGATCTCAGGACACAGTTCGGTTCTTTCGGCATCAAGAAAAACGATACGATACGGGATATCATCAAGTTAAAACAAGACAAAACCAAATCAGTCGTCATCTTCTTGGCGGACCAGACACCCAGCAAGGCCAACCTGCATTATTGGACCGAGTTCCTTCATCAAGATACAGCCATATTAACCGGTCCGGAGCGTATCGCACGGAAACTGAACCTGCCTGTGATCTTCCTCGATACCCAAAAGGTAAAAAGAGGATATTACACCGTAGACATGAAGCTGATTACGGAGAATCCAAAAGAGACTCCGGAGAATTACATCACCGAGCGATACGCACGACTTTTAGAGAAAATGATCTTGCGTGATCCGGCTTACTGGCTATGGACCCATAAACGTTGGAAACATAAACACGAGCAACAAGGATGAAAAAAGTAGCGATTGTCATCTTAAACTGGAACGGAAGAAAGCTAATGGAGGAATTCCTTCCTTCCGTCGTATCCAACTCTCCGGAATGGGCGGAGGTTATCGTAGCAGATAACGGTTCTACCGATGACTCGATCGAGATGTTGAAAGCAAAATTCCCGACCGTCGGCATTATCTCCTTCAACCAGAATTATGGTTTTGCCGAAGGATATAATCAAGCGCTCAAAAGGCTCGACCATGAATATTGCGTTTTATTAAACAGCGACGTAGAAGTTACTCCCAATTGGTTAGATGCCCCGATTGCCACTCTCGACTCTGATCCGTCAATCGCTTGTGTCCAACCCAAAATACGGGCTCAACGAAATAAAGAATACTTCGAGTACGCAGGTGCGGCCGGAGGATACATTGATAAATACGGCTATCCATTTTGTCGGGGGAGAATCTTGCATATCGTGGAAAAGGACGAGGGGCAATACGACACTCCCAATACCGTTGACCCTGCGTCCGCTTCCAAAGTCAGAAGACCGCCTATATCTTATGGGCGACAGGAGCCTGCTTATTCGTTCGTACGGCTACGTATAAGGAAGTTGGGGGATTAGATGCCGGATTCTTCGCACATCAAGAAGAAGTCGATATGTGTTGGCGTTTACGTTCCCGGGGATATCGGTTGGTATGCGTCCCACAATCCATCGTTTACCACGTCGGTGGAGCCACCTTGAACGCGGAAAGTCCCCGCAAGACCTTCCTCAATTTCCGGAATAGTTTGCTGATGCTTTATAAGAACTCCCGGGAAGCTGATTTAAAGCATGTGATGCGCATTCGCTTTTGGCTGGACTATATCGCCGCCGCTAAGTTTCTGATGGAAGGTCATATCCAAAATGCGAAAGCGGTTTATGAGGCACGGAAAGCCTATCACCAGCTGAAGCCGGAATATGCGCCCAAGCGTAAAGAGAATCTGGAGAAAAGTACACTGAGCACCATCCCGGAACTTATGCGGGACAGTTTAATTCTGGCATTTTATCTAAAAGGGAAGAGGACATTCAAAGCGATAAAGGATAGACGATAAAGAAACCGGCCTTCTTACTCCCCCTAAGGAGAAAAGAAGACCGGAGACCTTGGAGATAAGATAGAGGATACATATAAAAACCGAATAATCATATATTAGTTATTAATAATCATATTATTTACGCCAAAATATAAAACTAACAACAATTTCATCCATGGTAGAGCCTACCAATGGATTCCTAATTCATGCTGGCCAAAATGAATACGTTTAGTCATAGCCACATAATAATTCATAAAATAACGCTCATATCCCCCCCCTTACCTTCAATTGATCGATCTGGACGGGTCATTACCCCCCACCGCTATAGCCGGATAATATTTTCCTTCTTTCAAAGGACTCACCTTCAAAGAAAAAAAGTAGTCTTTCTGATAAAAGCCGACACGGCTGGATTCTTCTGCATCCTTCCCGCCTTTCCCGAGTAGTTCTATTTGAATAGAAATTCTTCTGTTGAAAGAGGGTCATATCTTCCATTTTTAGATTCAAAGATCACAGAACCAGGCTCAAGGCATTCACAAGTATGTCACATCCCTTTAGGAACACAAATTCCGGGAATAGGGCTTCCATATTCAAGGAGATATGATGCTATTTCATTCCCTTGATTATCAAAATAAACTTCACGAACTTTTCCTCTAAGGATAATCACCACTTCAGACGTATCTCTGTGTCGATGTATAGGAATTTTTGTATCAATTTCCAATACATTTAGCATCCTTTGAGAATCATCGTTTTCGGAATCCCGCAAATCAAAATGTATTCTGTGACGTACTGAATCTTTAGCTTTATCCCAAATGGTATTGAATAATTCATTGGCTAGTAACATATTATTTTTCAAATTTTCATTGTTTGATCTAGTTTGTCGATACATACCTTTTTTTGAAAATGTACCTTATAATAGGTTTGCCCATTCATCCCCAATTGCAATCTTTCTTCTTCCGTCTTACGATACATTGCAATTACATTTTCTGCCAATGTCTTAAAATCGCCAGATTCAGCAGTCAACCCACAATCAACCTCTTTAAGAATCTTATTTTCAATATTTTTCAGTGTCAGCTTCATAATTCAGCTTATATCCTATATAGCAATGCATTTACAATACGTCCGCAAGCCAATCCGTCACCGTACGGATTTACAGCTTTGCTCATTTTTTCATAAGCAGCTTTATCATCAATCAAAGATGACACTTCGTTTACAATCTTATTATAGTCCGTACCTACCAATTTCACTGTTCCGGCATTTAACGCTTCCGGTCGCTCCGTAGTATCGCGCATCACCAATACCGGTTTTCCCAATCCTGGAGCTTCCTCTTGAATGCCGCCGCTATCCGTCAACACAATACTACTCTTCTCCATCAGATACACAAAACTTAAATACTCCAATGGCTCAATGAAGAACATATTCTTCAAACCGGAGAGATCCTCCCCGAACACCTCATGAATCGGCTTGCGCACATTAGGGTTCAAGTGCATGGGATAAACAAAATCCACATTCGGATGTTTAATTGTCAAGTCTTTAATAGCTGTACACATATTGATAAACCCGTCACCAAAATTCTCACGGCGATGCCCCGTGATCAGCACCAATTTTTTGCCATTATCCAAGCGGTTCACATCATAACCTGCTTTGCTCAATACACTTTCTAATTCATTATCTAGTTCCTTATTGTTTTTGATTTTATCCACTACCCAATAGAGCGCATCAATCACCGTGTTGCCGGTTACAATGATATTTCGGTCATTAATGCTCTCTTTAATCAGATTATTGCGACTTAACGGAGTGGGAGAAAAATGATAGGTCGCCAAACGTCCTGTTAACAACCGATTCATCTCCTCCGGCCACGGGCTATAAATATTGTGTGTACGCAAACCTGCCTCCACATGCCCTACTGGTATCTGTTGATAAAAGGCCGCCAACGCAGCGGCAGTAGAGGTTGTCGTATCGCCATGTACCAATACTATATCCGGCTTTATCTCTTTCAATACCTCACGCATACCGGTCAGCACACGAGCTGTTACATCATACAGATCCTGTCCCCGTTTCATGATATTTAAATCATAATCTGGTTTGATGTCGAATATTTCCAACACTTGATCCAGCATTTCCCGATGCTGTCCAGTTACGCACACCACAGTTTCTATACGTTCTTTCTGCTTCTGAAGCTCCATCACTAACGGAGCCATCTTAATGGCCTCTGGACGGGTACCAAAAACCAACAATACTTTCCTCATATATTCTCTGTTTATAATTTTTTTATCAATAACCACCATGCGTATCTTATCAAATGAATCTGTCGTTTGAGGCGCTTCGGTTCTTTTATTAGACGATAGGCAAACTCTAGATTATGCTCCACCCACCATTTCGGTGCGCGCTGC